>JAEEGH010007995.1_pt1 | contig 25194 bp, 22 predicted proteins | sample 9134181 | NCBI WGS metagenome assembly JAEEGH01 (sample SAMN16246544, study PRJNA631951) | gut metagenome | biome: gut microbiome; feature: rumen; material: DP-attached | host: Bos | place: Iran: Karaj | collected 2018-10
GATTCTCTCAAAGATAACGACATTGGCATCCACTGACATACCGATGTTCAGGATAAGACCTGCGATACTGGTCAGTGTAAGGGTCAGGTTGAATGCTGACAGGATACCTACCATGAGATAGAGGTTGAGAAGCAGCATACAGTCTGCGATGATTCCAGCGCCCTTGTAGTAGATGATCATGAAGATGATTACAAGGAGAAGACCAAGGCCCATAGCCCGGACACCCTGACGGATGGAGTCTTCACCAAGGGATGCACCTACTGCCTGCTGGTTCTGTACTTCCAGGGAAACTGGCAAAGCCGCAGTTCTAAGAACAAGTGCTATGTCCTGAGCTTCCTGCTTGTCGAGGCCGGACATCCGGACCTGACCGCCAGAGATAGCTTCCTGGATTGTGGCACCAGCCTTAACATTGTCATCAAGTACGATGGAAAGGGTCTTCTTTACGTTTGCAGAGGTAAGCTTGAAGAAGATATCGGCTCCTTCCTTATCCAGTGCAAAGTTGATTACAGGACGGCCTGTGACAGGGTCGTTGCCCACCTGAGCATCCACGATATGGGAGCCGTCAAGACCGATCTCCTCGCGGATTGCAACATGGTTTACTGTATAGTCAATTCCGTAGTTGTCTTTCTGTACAAAGCGTCTGCATACAACGCCGGCAGGGAGGATTGATTTGTCAATCGGCTGCTCGTTTGCATCCAATGCTTTGCCAGGATTCTGGTCGATATATGCTCTTAAAGCCTGAGTAGCATCGTCGTCAACGATATGGAAATTAAGCTTTCCTTTTCCCATAAGGAACGCGTTCACACGCTCTGGGTCTGCAGCACCAGGAATTTCGATGGTGATGCCTGTATCGCCCTGACGGCGGATCTGAGGCTCGGTGATACCGAACCGGTCGATTCTGTTGTTCAGGATCTCGATAGCGCGGTCAATGGCACCCTTCTTGTCATCTGCAGTAGGAGTTCTGCCCAGCTTCTCGCCCAGGCTGTCCATATCTGCCTCAAGCAGTACTGTCATACCGCCGGAAAGGTCAAGACCAAGCTGGAGAATACTCTTGCTCTTCTCCTTGAGTCCCATGATATCGTCGCGATAATATGCCTCGATAGCATTGAAAAGCTGCTTCTTTGTCTTGAAGCTGCTTAAAACCTGCTGAACGCTCCATGTCTTAGGAGCATCCTTTTTCATCAGCTTGTAGTTGGCAGCTGCCTTATCCTTAAGGAAGCTGTACTCAGCTGGAATTGCCTGATTAGGGTTCTCTTTTACCATAGCCTCAAGCTTATCAAGATCAGCTGCAGCCTTGGTCTGAGAGAAGGTCCTTATCTGCTCTCTGGAGCCTGTAGCAATCGCCTTTGTATCCTTATCCACGCCGAAATACCATTTTCCGGTAGGATAGAGAAAGACTGTAGCCACAGCCACAACCAGAAGCACTATAATAAATCTGGCTCTCTTACTCATAAAATCTCCCCAGTTGTTTATTTATCTTCTTTTTTGTCTTCGATTTTCTCGGTCTCTGCTACCTTGGCCTCGTGGCTCTCGAGAACTGCAGCAATAGCTGGTTTGACAAACTCAATCTTTGTGTTGTCATCAACCTTCAATACTACTGTCTGCTCTTTAACAGCCAGGATGACGCCCCTGATTCCTCCGATAGTCTGAACCTTGTCAAACTTCTTGAGGGCACTGAGCATCTTCTGTGTCTCTTTCTGCTTCTTATTCTGTGGTCTGATGATGAAGAAGTAGAAAATTGCGATAACGCCGGCAAAAGTTATGAATGTTGTCATAGCTGAGCCAGCTGCCTGAAGGACAGGCATTCCAAAAAGAATACTACTCATTTTGTTTCCTTTAATAAAAAATCAATTATCTTATAATAAATATCACTTATAAGGCTGATAGTCAATAAACTAGCCGCTTACCCCGAAAATCTTTTTAAGCTCGTCAAAGGTTGCCACCGGTTGTCCAGCCAGGGCATTGTACTTGTCCAGAACCAGCTGCTCCTCCCCTTTATCCTTGGAGAAAATGGCAGAACAGACCGCCGCCTTGACCAGCCCCTTGTCGAAAAGGGCCTCTGTCCCCAGTTTGCCGAACTCCTGGGCCGACTTTTTGTCCACAACAGCATTGTCGCCGTCGTAGCCTATGGTAAAAATAAACTCTTCGCGTGTCATATCTTTTCTATTATAAGGAGTTTTAGCGAGGAAAGGCAAGGGAAAAATTCAGGTCTGAGGGTTTTTGCCCCATAGCTTTGAAAAAGCCGATAAGACGGCGCCATGGACTCCCCTGCCCGGTCCCCTCTGCTGCCACCAGCGGGTAGATTGCCAGAGGGTTGCTATCCAGCGAGACGGTGCAGTTTCCCACCTGTGCTCCGGCTTCGACAGCCCCTTTAAGCCCCTTGTTAAGGCTTATGTCCCAGCGGAGCTTATAAAGCTGGCTGTAAGGAAGACACAACAGCTCGTTCCCAGCCACAGCCACAGGAACAGAATCGGCCTCGCCACCGAACACCGGCGCATTCACAGGGGCCGGCAGCACAGGGAAGAAGCTTCTGAAGGTGTGGAAGCCGTAGGAAAGGAGGCTTGCACCCTCCTCCATGCGCATAAGCTTGGCATTCATTATATCCTTGGCCTTTATCCCCATAATCACAGCCACCAGACGCATTCCATCCCGCTCGGCTGTAAGGGAGATATTGTAGCCAGATTCGTCGATATAGCCGGTCTTAAGGCCATCCACGCCGGCATAACGGCCCAGAAGGTCGTTGCTGTTGTTGATGACCCGGCTGCCCATCTTGAAGGCCTCCTGGTTTGTGAGGACATCCAGATACTCTCCAAAGTTCTGGACATAGATGCGGCAGAACTGGCAGAACTCCAGGGCATTCACCTGGTTTGTGGCTTCGTAGCCGGCCGGGTCGGTGAAAACAAAGGACTCAAAGCCCAGCTGCCGGGCCTTCTGGTTCATCATCTCCACGCAGGTAGCCCGGTCGCCGCCCACCAGCATGGCCACAGCCATGGCCGCGTCGTTGCCCGAGGTCACCATAAGGCCGGTTATCAGCTCCTTAAGCTTTATCCGCTGCCCTGCCCTGATGTACATGAGGGAGCTGCGGTAAGGGGCCTTCTCAAAGTCGGCCTCGGGCGGTATGACCACCTCTCCCTCCAGGTCCAGCTCCCCCGCCCTCACCTTCTCCATCAGGAGATAGGTGGTCATAAGCTTGGTCATGGATGCTGGTGGGATTATTTCCTCGGCGTTCTTGGAATAAAGGATTGTGCCGGTATCGTAGTCCAGAAGGACGGCGGCCTTGCACTGCAGCACCGGCTCCGGCACTGTGGTGAAGCCGTCATACACATCGGAATATGCTATCTCTGGAGCCTGCTCCCTGGGTGGTGCCACACAGGCCCTTATGCCGGCGATTATCCCGAACAGGATGGCCAGCAATATGAGAACTTTGATTAGTCTGCGGGCTGTCTTATTCATGCGATTACAGCTGCAATTATATCCATGGCTTTATCGTAATCTGCGTCGGCAATTGCCATTACTGCAGAAATCGGAGATCCACCGTAGTTCAGGTTGTCTATATCTATGCCGGCCTCTGTCAGAGCCTTAAGTATCTTGTAGAGCGGTGCAAATGAGTTGATAAGCCCCTCGCCTATTATGCCCACAATGGCAAGACCGGACCGGTAGCTGACCTTCTCTATGCCCAGGTTGGCCTTGAGCCGTGCTGTCAGGTCATCCCAGTCTATCATGTGCTCATCCTTCACATAGAAGTTGAGGGTGTCGATTCCCTTGAGTTCGAACGAAATGATAAGTCCCAGGGCACCCAGTTCCTTCTTCAGCTGCAGATGCAGGTCGTGCATATCCTCAAGCTTGTACTTCTCTATTGTGATCCTGCGGAACCGGCGTTTGCCCGCGATACCCACCACAGGATCCTTGGAGGAATCCCGCTGGGAATTGATGAATGTACCAGATTCCTCAGGTGCGTTTGTATTCTTGATGTTGATTGTGATATTGGCCTGACGGGCTGGTGCGATAGCCTCCTCGTGGAATACATTGGCTCCCAGGTATGCCATCTCCCGCATCTCCTTGTAGGTGATCTCTGGCACTGGCCGTGCATTCTTGGTGATGCGTGGGTCGCAGGTGTAGGTGCCTGACACATCGGTCCAGTTCTCGTAAATATCGGCATTCAGGGCCTTGGCGTAGATGGAGCCGGTAATGTCGGAGCCACCCCTGGAGAAGGTCTTGATATTGCCATCTGGACCCAGTCCATAGAAGCCTGGAACCACATAGCTTTTGGCTGGATCAACCTGAGCCTTGATAAGGTCGTAGGTCTCTGGCAGAATCTCGCCATGCTCCCCTATACGGATCACCTTGGCGCTGTCTATGAACTCAAAGCCGAAGTAAAGCGATATAAGCTTGGCGTTCAGGTATTCACCGCGGCTTGCAACATAGTCGGGGCTGCATTTGTCAATAATGTGGGACTTGATAGAAATCAGCTCTTCCTTAAGGTCAGATGTTATGTCCAACACTGCGGCAATCTGGAGGTACCGGTTCCGGATCTTGTCCCAGACTGCAGTGATATCTTTATCGTTGCTTGCAAGATTATGGCATTTATACAGCAGGTCGGTTATCTTATCATCCTCTTTATCCCGCTTACCGGGGGCAGAGACAACAACAATCCTTCTGTCTGGATTGCCCTTCACAATAGCCTGAGTCTTGGAAATCTGCACCGCATCGGCCACAGAGCTTCCACCGAATTTGCAAACAATCATCTTTCTCTCCTTTTAAGGAATACTGAAATTATTAAACACAATTAAAAACAATTGTTCAAGACTTTTCTACGCCTTGACTACCTAAATATTATATTATATCTTTATATACCATGAAGATTTGGATTAAATACCTTATCGGAGCCATAGCTGGAGTTGTCCTGGGCAACATGTTCACCAGCTTCTTTGCCGACCCTGCGGTGATGGAGACTGGCAACCGGATTATCCTGAGCATCGGAAAATACACATTCTTCCCACTCATCCTGTTTGCTGTGGCATTCTCTGTCTCCAAACTGATGACAGAGCATCTCCTGTTCAAGGTATTCTTCAAGGTTGTGCTTTTTACAGCGCTCTCTTCATTAGTCCTCACACTGGTGGGCGGAGGGGCTGCACTCCTTGTGTTCCAAGGGCGCATTCCTATAATTTCCGAAGGTGTGGTGACTCTGCATCTTCCTACCCTGGCACAGCATCTGGCTATGATATTCCCCGACAACTTCTTCGCCATATTCACTGCCACAGGCAACTACCTTATGCCTATGCTGGTGCTGGCTATCCTGGTGGGAATCAACATGGATCCATCCAACCTCCATACCCGGCCGGTAATCCTGATCTTCGACTCTGTGGCAAGAATTTTTTTCGATATAAACAGCCTTATCATAGAGTTCATGGCTCTGGGTATTGTGTTCCTCTCGGCCACAATGACTGCATCGCTGATCGCAAACCAGCAGCTTGAGCTGTACAAATATCTGCTCATCACCGTGGGATGTGCCACACTGTTTGTAATCTTCATACTTATCCCGGCTGTGATGATACTGTGCTGCCGCAAGGGAAAGCCATTCCAGTCGCTGTACGGACTCCTGGCTCCTGCAATGGCTGCATTCTTCTCGGGCGATGTCTACTTCGGCGCCACCACCCTTATCAAGAGCTCCTTTGAGAACATCGGAGCCAAGCGCAAGGTGGGTGCCCCTGTAATCGCCTTCCTGACCGTATTCAGCCGGGGTGGTACTGCGATGGTTTCGGCCGCATCAATCATAATAATCATCAAGTCATATACTGGAATCGAAATAACCTGGCAGGACTTCTTCCTCATCATGCTCCATACATTCCTGCTCTCATTCATACTTGGGGCTGTCCCGGGAATGGGCACAGCAATATCTATCACCATGCTCTGCAACGGCTATGGACACGGCATAGAGAACGGCTACCTCATAATCCAGCCTGTGGCCGGACTTCTGATAAGCTTCAGCGTCCTGGTGGACATAACAGTGATGGGGTTCATCAGCACAGTCATTGCCCAGCAGACCGACCTTCGCAAGGAAATAAGCATAGTCAAGTTCACGTGATATGGAAAAAGAGAACACTTCTTTCTTAGACAAAGTCGCATTTATAGACACAAAGCTGGAGGAGGTGCTTAAAAGCGCCTTCAAGACCGAGAAAAAATACAAGTCACGGCTCAAGAACATAGAGCCGGAGTACAAGGCCAGCGCCATTAACCTGATGGACTACCTGGCTTTCCGAAGCTTCGACATAGACAAGCTGCAGAAAAAGATGCAGAAGCTTGGTTTCTCCGACCTTTCAGACATAAGTTCCCATGTGCGCCAGACCCTGATATCGGTAAAAGGAATTGCCGACATGGTGCTGGGAAAAAGCCCTAAGTACGAGGACGAGGAGTATATAACTGCCCGCAAGAGCCAGAAGCTTCTGGAAACCAACTGTGATGAACTTTTCGGCCCCAAGCCGGAGAAGCGGGGAACCCGTATCATGGTTACCATGCCGACCCAGGCTGCCGAGGATGTAAAGCTGATTGAATCGATGCTGGATGCAGGTATGGACTGCGCCCGTATCAACTGCGCCCACGATACCCCAGAGGTGTGGGAAGCTATCATAGAGAATATTCATACTGCCAAAAAAACTATGGATAAGGAATGCTCCATAGTCATGGACATAGCTGGCCCAAAAATCCGCACCGGAAGCCTTGCCGGCGACGCCATTATGGTAAAGGAAGGGGACACCCTGGTGCTTACCCGCGACCTGACCCCCGGCGAAGGGAGAAAGGATGACGTGCCTGCTCACATAGGATGCACCCTGGAGAACGTGTTCCAGTGTGCCAAGCCTGGAAACCGCATCTACTACGACGACGGCAAGGTGGAGGGCAACATAGAGAAAGTGAGCCCAGACGAGATCGAGGTGCGCATAACCAATGCAAAGTCCTCGGGCAGCAAAATAAAGGGCGACAAGGGGCTCAACTTCCCCGACACCAAGCTGAACTGCCAGGGCTTTACCCCCAAGGACAAGGAGCATCTGGCCCTGATTGCCAAGAACCAGAAGAAGTGGAAGATACAGGCCCTGAACCTCTCCTTCGTAAACAACCCGGCAGAACTGGACATGATGATAAACGACATCAAGAAGCTGGGACTCAAGACAGGAATAATCATAAAGATTGAGACAGAGCAGGCCTTTGAGCACCTGCCGGGAATAATACTTTCGGCCATGCAGATATACCCTGCCGGCATAATGCTGGCCCGGGGCGACCTGGCCATAGAGACAGGCTGGAAAAACTTTGCCACCATCCAAGAAGAGATTATCCGCATCACTGCCGCCGCCCATCTGCCCCTTGTCTGGGCAACCCAGGTGCTGGAGACCCTGGCCAAGGACGGGGTGCCTACCCGGGCCGAGATCACCGATGCGGCGCTGTCTGAACGCTCTTCCTGCGTCATGCTGAACAAGGGCAAGTACATTGTAATGGCTATCCGCATGCTGGATAAGATTGTGCGCCGCATGGAGAAGTTCCGCACCAAGAGCGAGAACGTGCTGCCTAAGCTGGACGGGGCCGAGAAGCTTATGCTCTCGCACAGGAAGTATGATATCTAAAAAAACAATCAATTTCTTAAAATCTGTCCTCCTGCCTATTTCCCTGTATCTGATTCTGTTCAATCCCCTCTACAACGAGCAGGATCAGAACATAAACATAACAGTAGGCACAGCGCTGCTCTCCCTTTTCATAACATTAAGTGAACTGGCTATATTCATTTTCCTGGCAAAAAAAGTCCACAAGATGCCGTTTAAAGAGACCGGCGTATACTCATTCACGCCAAAAACTCTGCCTCAGCTGATTCCCAGCCTGCTGGTGATCTGGGGCATCTACTTTGCGGGAATACTGATTATATTCCTTCTGACTGGCTCTGCCGATGACCCGGGAATAATAACTGTGGAGCTTCACGCCCCTCTTTGGCTGCTGGCTCTTATGATGCTGGGAGTGGGCTACTGCGAGGAATTCTTCTTCCGTGTATATATGGTGGATACAGTGGGATCGGTGCTGGGGAAAAAGGTTGCTGTCATAATAAGCGCCCTGTTCTTCGCTCTTGGCCACCTGTACCAAGGATACCTGGCTGTGGCCTTCATCTTCTTCATAGCGCTGGGCTTCCAGTGGATTTATTCAAGGTATAAGAGCATTCATGTGAACGCTATGACACATGCGATTTTTGATGTGATTTCTGTAATGGTAAAGGTGGGATAAGATGCTGCAGTCCTTTATAACAGTTTTTCAGCAGATAGTGATTCTTTTCATCATGATGATGGTGGGCTATGTCTGCTCAAAACGCGGCATACTCTCTCCTTCCACAATCAAAGAGCTTTCCAAGTTCATTATATATGTGGTCACCCCCTGTATTGTAGTGGAATCCTTCCATCGTCCGTATGACAGCTCCATGCTGGGGAAGATGGGAATAACCTGCGCCGCCGCCATAGGAGCACATGTACTCAACATCGTTCTTTCCAGGATTTTTATACGGGACAAGGAGCAAAGTCGGAGGGTTGTCTACCAGTTTGCCACTACATTCAGCAACTGCGGTTTCATGGGGCTGCCTCTGCAGCAGGCTATACTGGGCGGTGACGGTGTCTTCTATGGCGCTGTATTTATCGCAATATTCAACGTATTCACCTGGACCTACGGTTTTATTCTTATGGGAAATGTAGGACAGAAGGTGCAGATACGGAAGCTTCTTTTTAACCCGGGAATACTGGGCGTTGTTGCAGGGTTTGTCATTTTTATCACATCGTTCCAGATACCGAAGATCCTGCTGGTGCCTATAAAAGGCTTTGCTGCACTGAACACACCGCTTCCTATGGTTGTGGTGGGCTATTACCTTTCCCAGATTACAACACTTGCGGTGCTGAAAGACAAGAATCTGGTCATTACAACAGTGATAAAACTGCTGGCATCTCCCCTGCTGACACTGCTCATGCTCTATCTGATGGGAATCCGAGGGCTGCTCCTGGCATCGATTATAATCTCTGCTTCGGCACCGTCGGCAGCCAATACTGTAATATTCTCTGTACTCTTTAACCGGGACGCAAAGCTGGCTGTCACGCTGGTATCGCTGTCCACACTGATATCGCTTTTCACCATGCCTCTGGTGATATCGCTGGCAATGGTGGCTGCATAGAGGTGCTATGAAGTTTGTAACTGCAGCGACTGTACAGAAAGATGACGAGGGCAAGCGGGCCGACAGAATTTTCCGCATAGTGCTGGGGAAGATGCCCTTAAGCCGCGTTTACAAGGAGATTCGGAGCGGTTTCCTGCGCATAAATGGGAAGAAGACTAAAGAGGATGCCAAGGTTTCGGCTGGAGACACAGTGGATGTAGCAGAGATTCTTATGGAGTTTGCTGAACCTGTTGAGCATAAGAAGACATCCCATACAGTGAATAAAGAGGCTTTCAAGAAGCGGATTGTGTTTGAGGATGACGGCATCCTGGTGATTAATAAAAAGAAGGGAGAGCTGGTGCATTCTGATGGCTCTTCAAAACGGTTCACACCGCTGGACCAGCTGGTGCGGGAATACCTGGAGGACTCCACTGCGGACTCAATCTCATTTGCGCCGGGACCGCTCCACAGGCTGGATAGGAATACATCGGGCATAATAGCGTTCGGCAAGAGCGCAGAGGGGGCAAGAGACTTCTCCAGCGCCCTGCAGAACAGAGAGACACGGAAGTGCTACATTGCCCTTCTAGATGGTGTGCTGACACAGACAGAGCGCTGGGAAGACCACCTGGCCAGGGACGAGAGGACAAACACAACCCATGTGGCAAAGGGGGGCAAGGGAGACCTGGCCATAACCATAGCTTCACCTTTCCTTATCGCCGGGGGAAAGACCCTGGCCCAGGTGGAGATAAAGACAGGGCGCACTCACCAGATCCGCTGCCAGGCCAGCTTCCACCGCCATCCACTGACAGGGGACGCCAAGTACCACGGAAGCCCCTGCGAGGCCGGCTACTGGCTCCACTCCTGCTGCATTATAGCTGGGGGCCGCACTATAACAGGAGCGCCTGACAGCGGATTCTGCGCCGCTGTGGCCCCACTTATGGAGTGCACCGAAGAAAAGGTAAAATCGGCGGTCAGAGAGATTATCTCTTCCTTTGTCCAAGAAAATGGGGTATAATTAAAGTATGCAGATACCTTATTGCATCAGAAAACTGTTCGGAATCAAAGTCTACGCACTGGTGGGCCGCAGCGGCACTGGAAAGAGTTTCCGCGCCCGGCTTATTGCCGGTAAGTATGGCATAGACCTGATTATAGACGACGGCCTTCTGATAAAGGACGACAACATAATCGCAGGCAAGTCGGCCAAGAGCGAGAAAGTGTATCTGACAGCCATAAAGACAGCCCTTTTTGACAGCGTGGAGCATCGGACCGAGGTGCGGAACAAGCTGAACGAGGAGCAGTTTACCAAGATTCTCCTTATAGGGACATCAGTGGCAATGGTAGAGCGTATTGCCAAACGGCTCCACCTGCCCAAACCAAGCAAGGTCATCCAGATAGAGGATATCGCCAAGGAAGAGGAGATTGAGCAGGCACTTAAAGAACGGGCTACCGGCAGGCATGTAATCCCTATCCCCCAGGTAGAGGTGGAAAAAGACTATGGTGATATCATATCTGGAGCATTTAAAAAAACCATCAGGATTGGAAAAGGGCTGTTCAGCCGGAAGAAAAAGGTGGAGAACACTGTGGTCCACCCCACTTTCGCCCCAGGCGAGAATCCTGGCCATGTCACCATATCCAAGGCAGCGCTTATCCAGATGATCATGCACTGCGCCGATGAATTCGACTCTTCCATCAAGATAAAGAAGATAAAGCTGAGCCCAGATTCTTCCGGTGCATACAAAATCAAGCTGTTCTTGAATGCATCATATAAAACGCAGCTTTCAGGAAACTTCCACAATTTCCAGAAGTACATATCCCAGAGTCTTACACGTTATACAGGTATTCAGATTAAAGAAGTCAACCTTGAGATTGATCAGATGGAGGATTGACCTGACCGCTGTCAGCCTGACGTGGCTGTACGTCGGACTGTACTGGCTGAGGGACAGATTTCTTCTTAGGCCTGCGTCTCCGCCTCTTCTTCGGTTTGTCCCCCTCTTCTCCCTCCTGCACAGGTTTCTCGCTCTGATTGCGTCTGTAGCGGAGCTTGAAGCCGTTCTTAGACATCACATTCCTTATAGCCTCTAAAAGGGCTACATTGGGCGGAATAACGGGCCGCAGGAAGGTCTTAAGCTGCTCCATCACCTCGCTTATAGTCTGGTTCGCAACATCATCATAGAAGACCACAACCTCAAGATAGTCTGTAATAAGGGGCTCAAGCAGAGTGCTGGACTTGGAGAGATCCAGCTTCCCCTCCTCCTTGGCCTGGTCAAACTTATCCATGGTGTCGTAGAAAAGACTCTTTTTCTGAATCTCGTACACTCCCGGAAGGATATAGCGCAGGATGTTTAGCCGTGCCAGCTTGCGGAAAACCTCGGTGGTGCCATCCATCTTCATTATCTTGAAGAGTTCCTCGGTAAGCCTAGAGCTGGATACTGTCACAATCCTATGTGCGTTGAAGATGATGAAAAGCTTGAGCAGGAACGGGATATCGCCATTTATCATGACCGAGAACTTGGCGGCTCTGATAAGGCGCACCGGATCCTCCTGGAAAATAATACGGAGGGGAATGATAGGCCGGACAATGCGCTTCAAAAGGTCCCGGAAGCCACCTACAAAGTCAATCACCTGCTCGGTCTTTGGGGAATAATAGAGGGCATTGATGGAGAAATCGCGCCGCCACACATCCTCCCTTATGGTGCCGAAACAGTTGTTGTCGCCAGTCACAGTGTTGGATGCACGGAATGTGGAGATCTCGTATATAGTGCCCCCCATGATAACATGAACCAGCAGAAAACGGCGGCCGATGATACGGGCATTGCGGAAAAGCTTCTTTATCTGGCGTGGGTATGCGTCGGTGACAATATCGAAATCCTTGGGCTTGCGGCCAATAATCATATCCCGGACAGCACCACCCACAATGTAGGCCTCGTACCCTGCGTTCCTGAGCCGGTCGCAGATAAAGAGGGCGTTATGGTCAATCTCCTCTTTGCGGATATTATGTTCGTGCTTCTCGTAGAACTCGGCCAGCTTTACAGCTTTGCCCCTGGAGTTCTTGTAATATCTGACTATCATATTATCTGACTGTTTGTCTGCGGATATTATTTCATATAACTTGTTTTTAGTAAATAAAAAGTTTATTATCTTTTTTCGGGAAATAATCATGGCAGTTGAGAATATCAGAAACATTGCGATCATCGCCCATGTAGACCACGGCAAGACCACACTGGTTGACGCCATGTTCCGGCAGAGCGGCACATTCAAGAATTTAGACAAGATGGGAGACCGGGTCATGGACTCCGGCGACATCGAGCGGGAACGGGGAATCACAATCTCGGCCAAGAACTGCGAGGTGCGGTGGAACGGCATAAAAATAAATATCCTGGACACCCCGGGGCATGCCGATTTCGGTGGCGAGGTGGAGCGAGCTCTCTCCATGGTGGACGGCGTAGTGCTCCTGGTGGATGCGGCCGAAGGTCCCCTGCCCCAGACCCGATTTGTGCTCCAGAAAGCGCTGGCCCTTAACCTGGAACTGATTATCCTTATTAATAAGATAGACCGAGAAGATGCACGCCCGATGGAGGTATACAACGAGGTTCTGGAGCTGCTCCTTGACCTGGGGGCCGACGACCGCTACCTGGATGCCCCGGTGCTCTGGTCTAACGGCCGCAAGGGAATTGCAAAGTACAACCTGGAGGATGAATCCGACAATATCGCTCCGCTCATGGAGACCATAATAAAGCACATCCCCGCACCAGAGTGCGACATAGACAAACCTTTCCAGATGCTGGTGGCCGACCTGGACTACTCCGACTACCTGGGCCGCATGGCTATAGGCAAGATAAAGAGCGGCAAGGCCTCCATCAACGACCGGCTGGCAATCATAGGCAAGGACGGCGTTCCAAAACCTTTCAAAGTGTCCCAGATACAGGTGTACGACGGTACATCGCTCAAAGCTGTGGAGTCGGTGCCAGCCGGGGATATCGCCATACTTTCGGGCGTAAGTAACGTGTTCATCGGCGACACAATCTGCTCTGCCCTTGAGCCGGCCGCCCTGCCCCGCATCGAGGTGGACGAGCCCACCGTATCCATGCGCTTTTTGCCCAACAACTCCCCTCTCTCGGGCCAGGAGGGTAAATATGTCCAGGGCTCTAAGATATTCGAGAGGCTCAAAAAAGAGACACTGCGCAACGTGGCCCTGCAGGTTGTGGAAGCCACCGACGGCGAGGGCGGCTATATTGTCAAGGGCCGAGGCGAGTTCCAGATGGCAATACTTATCGAGATGCTCCGCCGGGAAGGCTACGAGTTCTGCGTGGGTCGGGCCAAAGTCATATTCAAGACCGACGAGAACGGCAACAAGACAGAGCCGATGGAGCACGTGGTTATCAGCGTTCACAAAGACTACGCCGGCATAATTTCCGAGACCCTTATGATGCGCAAGGGCTTGCTCACAAACTACGCCAACTCAACCGGCGACCATATCATAATGGAATTCGACATACCATCCCGCGCTCTCATCGGCTATAGGGACAAGTTCCTCACCGATACAAAGGGCACTGGCATAATGAACGCCTACTTCACCGGCTACGGCGAATACAAGGGCGACATCCCCACCCGGCTTACCGGTTCCCTGGTTGCCGACCGAAGCGGCGAGGCAGTGGCATACGGTATCTTCAACCTGGAACCCAGGGGCAAAATGTTCATCGTGCCGGGTGACCCGGTTTACGAGGGCATGGTGGTGGGCGAGCACAACCGGGACTTCGACCTCTATCTGAACCCCACTAAAACCAAGCAGCTTTCCAACATGCGGGCATCAGGCAAGGACACAAATGTAATCCTGACACCGGTGCTGCCTATGACAATTGAGAGAGCAATAAATACAATCAGGGATGATGAACTGGTTGAGATCACTCCTCAGTCCATAAGACTGAGGAAGAAGATACTCAACCGTTTGGAAAGGAAAAAAACCGAACGCCTCGAAGAGGCTTAAATCACTTAGTACCGAAAATGCGGTCGCCGGCATCGCCCAAGCCTGGGCAGATGTAGGCATCCTTGTTCAGCTGGCGGTCCACATGCCCGATGTAGATCTGCACATCAGGATGAGCCTCGTGTAGCACCTTGATGCCCTCCGGAGCCGCAATTATGCACATGAACTTGATCTTCACACCGCCGTGGGCCTTAATCTGGGAGATGGCGTCGGCAGCAGAACCGCCGGTTGCCAGCATCGGGTCAAGGACAAAGATGGTGCGCTCCGAAATCGGCTTTGGCAGCTTGCAGTAGTACTCAACAGGCTTGTGGGTAACTTCGTCCCGGTAAAGGCCGATATGGCCTACCTTGGCAGTAGGAGTCAGGGCCAAAATACCAGGCACCATACCCAGACCAGCCCGGAGCACAGGGACAATAGCCAGCTTGCGGCCGGCGATGAATGGGCTCATGCATTTCTCTATCGGAGTCTCAATCTCCACATCTTTCAAAGGAAGGTCGGAGAGAGCCTCGTAGCCCTCCAGCATGGCAATCTCCTCCACCAGCTTGCGGAACTCGTTGGTTCCGGTGTTTTTATCGCGCAGCATGGAGATCTTGTGCTGAAGAAGCGGATGTGTCAAAACAAAGATGTTCTTCTCGTTGTTGTAGTTCATGTTGTTCTCCATCAGGAAAGGAAGATACCGCGGCTCTTGTCGCCGGCAGCGTTCTTTCCGAACTCATAGTCGTTGCCAGGAAGGATTGCGTTCAGTGCAATACCTGCGATAGCAGCGATAGCCAGGGCTGTCAGTGTTACAGATGTGCTTCCGATCTTGAATGTAAGACCGCTGGAGAATCCCAGACCGCATACAAAGATTACACCTGCGATGATCAGGTTTCTGGACTTGGTCAGGTCAACTCTGTTCTCAACAATGTTCCGCACACCGATGGCAGAGATCATACCGTAGAGCATGAAGGAGATACCGCCGATGATAGCTGTAGGCATTGTGGAGATGATTGCAGAGAACTTAGGGATGAAGGAGAGGATGATTGCATAGATTGCAGCCAGCCGTACTACCTTAGGGTCAAATACTCTGGAAAGCTCCAGGACACCGGTGTTCTCGCCGTATGTTGTGTTGGAAGGACCGCCTACAAAGCCGGCCAGTGCTGTTGCAAGACCGTCGCCCATAAGAGTGCGGTGAAGACCAGGATCGGCCAGGAAGTTGGTGCTTGTTGTAGCCGAGATAGCGGACATATCGCCGATGTGCTCCATCATGGATGCGATAGCGATTGGAGCCATTACCAAGATTGCTGTGATATCGAACTTACAGATCTGGAATGCAGGTAATCCAACCCAGGAAGATTCACCGATAGCAGCAAAGTTGAAGATTGCAGAGCCGTCAGGGTTTGTCACTCCAGCCATGTGCATGATGAGTGCTACTACATAGGAAACTGCGATACCCATAAGGATAGGGATGATTCTGAAAAGTCCCTTGCCCCAAACGTTGAAGATTACGATTGTTGCCAGAGCTATGATAGCCAGGAGCCAGTTGGTGGAAGCGTTTCCGATTGCAGAACCTGCAAGGGAGAGTCCGATGCAGATGATGATCGGTCCAGTCACTACAGGAGGCAGGAACCGCATAACCTTCTTCATGCCCACCAGTTTGATGATTCCGGCAAGAACAAAGTATGCAAGACCAGCTATAACCACACCGCCGCAGGCGTAGGCAGCTTTCTCGTTGGCACCCATTCCGGCGTAGATTCCGGCGTTAAGGTTGGCAACTGTGTAGAAACCGCCCAGGAAAGCGAAGGAAGAACCCAGGAAAGCTGGAACCTTCATCTTGGCGCACACATGGAAAACAAGTGTTCCGAAACCGGCACAGAACAGAGTGACTGCAACAGTCATACCCTGGGTGATAGGCTCACCGGTAGCATCCTTGAAAAAACCGCCTACAAGAATTGGCACCAGAACGGTGGCACCAAACATAGCAACCATGTGCTGAAGGCCCATGAGCAGCATACTGCCTGTACCCAACAGGCGTGCGTCCCTGATAGGTTCGCCCTTGAAATCTTTCATTAATTCCCCTCCGTGATTTTCTTTAATTGTACAACAGGAAGGGCCAGATTTTCAAGGGGAAATTTATGTATCAAACAAAAAAGAAGATAACCCAAAGTTATTGATGTAATTATTTTTATCACTGTTGTTCCATTCTGTAGGATATTCTTTTATAAAAATATTTTTTTGTACGCATTCCTGTCTTAATCCATCAGGGAGACTCCCGTAAATAAGAATTCCTATAGGGTTAAGCTGTTCTATCATCTTTAAAAACCCAGCTATAAAGATTTTCTTATCATCCTGATCTTTTAAAGTCCCCAATGTTCCAACCGCAAGTACTGAATTTTTCTCCAATCCATCAAAACAGAAGGAATAAGAACTCTCATCTCCCCAACGAACACTAGGGATAATTGAGATTCCCTCATGTTCTAAGAAAACTCCTGTAGCACGGCTATTATACACCTGATACTGTTGGACCGGCAGAGGCATATTTCTATACACGCTACAGTCTGGCAATATAATACATTCATATTTTCTGAAAACATCTAATTGAGCAGTCAATTTTTTCTTGCTGTTTATTGTTGGATTAAACAGATAGTCATGTTGAAAAAAATGAATTGCCTTTTTATGGGCATTTTTTAAGCAAGATGCTTTTCGATGATTCCCAAAAAGAACAAGTTCCCCTGGAACATGATTGCAGCTATGAACAAACGGTATCTCTGACAAAAGGCCATTTTGTCTGTCCTTGGCCCAGTCATAGTCTGCAATCTTCCAAAAGCCGAAGACATCATGTTTATCTGTTAGTTTCATAAAATCTACCGATGAATATCTGTTACCGACTTATATTCTCTGTTACGTTCTGTATGATACAAAAACCCATCTCCTTCTTCTTTAGCTTCTCCGTTGAAATATTCAGAATTGTCATAGAACTTGATTTCCGTATCTTTCTTATAATATTTGATGTCTATGTCTTCTTCAAACAAGCCAAAGTGTTCAAAACTTATTACATCTTTTTCAAGAATAAAAACAACAGCATAATCATGCACAAATTTTTCATTGAGTTTTTCTTCAGCATTTACACAGTGGTAGTAATCAGTAAGTATTTTTATATCTTCAATTTTCTGATTTACAAGTATTTTTTGGAGATTAGCAGATACCTTATTTTTATCAAATGAAGGGTCTTTCTCTTTATGGATTTCAAAGAAAGAATAATCCTCACCATCCAAAATATCAAAATACTTTATATCAGCAAAAAGCTCTATCTTTTCATTTTCAACATTAAGCATAACAGAATACAATGATAAATTTTCCTTTTTGAACAATGGATTAACTTCATAGGATATAAGTCTTTTGCCTATCATTGTTCTTAATATTGCAATCATGTTTTCTGAAAGAGTATTGTTTATAATTTTCATTTTTTATTCCTCACTTTTTTATCAAAATGTATTTTTTGTCCCTTCAATATAGGATTTTCTGCATTTTTTGTATTTATTAATATTGCTGGACTATTTGGCGTTGATGTCACCGGCCTACAAGTAATAATTGTTCCATCATCAGCTATTGATATCCAACCTCCAGTATCATTTACTGGCTCTCTAGCCATTCCAGCGGTTAACGTTCCAGCAAATTTATTAAATGTCCCATGTGGATCATCACTTATAATGACCCTGGCATTTTTCCCCTTCTCTCCAAAATATCCACTTGGCGACATCGGGTATTCCAATTTCAGCTTCTCTACATTTTCACGTATCAAGGACATTTTAGCAGCTGAAGGTGGTTGTGGTGGCGGTACAGAAGAAGATATTTCAAACAAGTCTCCTCCGTCTTGTTTCCGTTTTCCCACTAAATCAACAATACTCGATCTTCTGTTAACTCCCGGATTTTTCCCATCCGGCGTTTTGGGACTTCCTGCGCCCATATATACCTCCTGGCAAGAGATTTTTCTTGACGGAGGCATAGAAACACAGTATAGTTAGATTGCTGTCGATGCTGAATTTCAGTGTCGCCGTCTGCCCTTCGCTGATATTCCCGTATCAGCGGGGGCTTTATAATTTATAGTGAAACTATATGCTCAAAAACTACCCCTTTATATATTCAGAAGGAATTTTATCCATAACTTTTTCTCTAAATCTAGCAAACTGTCTCCATTGGACAATACCAGCATGTTGAAGCATTCCCAGTGCAACTGGAACAGAAACCCCCGTTTTTTCGCTTAATCCATTCAAGCGTTCCTCGGTTATATAGCCTCCATATCTTCTTCCTGAGTTAATTACATCCTGCTGTCGTAAATAAACTCCAGCAAATTCATCAGCTTCGTTTTCTATTTCATCCTTTGCAACACCATCAAGATCATCCAAGATAGGATTTGATAGATAACTGTAATGATGAAGGATATGTGCTATTTCGTGTGCCAATACAAACCAAAAATTGTCAACCCTATCATACCTTCCCGTATAAACAATAAAAGGTAATTCATCATTGATAAAAGCCGCACCATCAAGATATGTCTTTGACAAATGAGAAAGAACAAAAAAGTTTACACCTGCCCTATTTAAATCCTGCAGGACTTGCTTTTCTCCATCAAGCATAATTGTATATGAATATAATTTTTTTGCTATTTTCCCTAACTTTTTACTATCATAGGAACAGGGATTTTCGATTTTCTTTGACTCCAACTGGGCAAAAGTGAACCATGTTTTCCTATAGTACGGTGTGTATTCAGTATCATCTTTGGTTTGCCGTGCAGCCATATTTACAACTGCTTTTTTATACTGAACGACAGGAAAAGTACTCTGACTAAAAAGTCGTTCATATTCTTTTTTTATGCCATCAATTGTGGAGACATCATTTATAAACCAACCTTTTTTCTTCATTTCAGCAACAGGCATATATTTATGCATTATGGCCTTTTCTTTAGTAAGTTTTTCCTTTGAAACAGCTTTCTCATCTCGTGTTTTAAGTTTATAATTATTAAACATATTTATCCAAAATTCCGGGGTTTTTTCAAAAGTCTCCCCAAGAAGAGTGGCAATATCCAATGATATGTTCTGTTTGTCCTGTACAAGCAAACTAACTGTTTTTCCAGAAAGCCCTGTGATTTCAGCCAAATCCGTCTGGTTCCATCCAAAACATTCCATCATTTGCTGAATCATTTCTCCAGGACTAATACTAATTAGTCCAACAGCCTTCGACATTTTCTACTCCTTATCTTTTTTTGATAAAGAAACAACATAAACATTGTTTCCTTCATCTAAAAACTTTATTGAAAGTTCGAGTTGCCAACCAGATCCAAAAAACAAATTACATTGTTTATCTGATATTAAGATACCCTCGTATGGCGGATAATTAATAATGTCCTCCCAACATTTTGCCATAGCCGCCATAAAAATAGTCTTCCGCAGATCCTCAACATCCTTATTAGTCACCTCCTTATATGCATCTGAGAATCCTTTAGTATACAACTCTGCTAAATCATTATCTTCAAAACGAACCTTCAAGTTTTTCGCTCCTGAAAAAAACAATATCACAGACTTGCACATTTGTCAATTATTTTTAACCAAAATCGAAATATTAGTTAACCGATTTTCCATTTAGATACAATACCAATCATTTTTCGATCCCTTCGCGTCCAATGCGAAATAGATAAAAAAAAAGAGAAAGCTATTTAAGCGGGCCGAAACAGGGCTTTCGAAGCATTGCGGCCCGAAGGGAGCGCACTCTGCTGAGAGAAGTCCTGTTATTGGCACGAGTTATAAAATATTTTTACTTTTTTTGAAATTTTTTGAGCAAAAATTGAAGCAAAATGAAAAAAATTTATGTAACACAAGTAGTTCAAATAAGGAGGACTACTTATGACTGAGAAAATTTTCATTCCAAAAGACTATGATCTCTTGGATCCAAAGGAAGACAGCACATTCAAGACACTGTTCATTCAGGAAGGAGAGAAAGCCCAGATTGCCCTCAAAAGCCTCATAAAGGCAATCATCGGCCGGGAACCCAAGACTGTAAGGGTGCTCAACAGTGAGCTGCCCAAAGACATCAAGCGGGTAAAAGACATACGACTGGACCTCCAGTGCGAGATGGAGGACAACGACCGCATCAACATTGAAATGCAGACATGCCATGGCGATGACAACCTAAAGAACAGGGTGCTATACTATGCCACTCGGATGATGTCCACGTTTGACATGAAGAACAAGCCATACAGCGTGCTCCCCAAGGTCTATCATGTCATGTTCACCAACTTCCAGCTGTTCAACAGCGACAACAGGTACCTGCAGACCTTCAAGCTCCAGAATGATGCCAAGGAGGAGATGACAGAGTGCATGCAGTTCATCTTTGTCCAGCTGAATCTTTTCAAGATCAACGGCAGGAAAATAAATAACTTGCTGGACATAGAAAAATGGATTATATTTTTAAGAGACAGCGCGGATAAAGAAAAAAGAGACCTCTTGAACAGCATAATGGCCAGCGACAAGGGAATACGAGAGGCGGGAGAAATTTTGATGAATATAAGCAAAGATGCAAAGGCGTGGGCAAGACAGGAGATGCGGTTCAAAGCCCGTCAGGACCGGGAGGCCGAAGAAGCTCTTCACCGGATGCGCGAAGAAAAGTTTGCGGAAGAGCTGAAGCAGGCTGAAGAAAAAATCAGGCAAGCCCATGAACAAGTTAAACAGGCTGAAGAACAAGCCAAGGAGGCTGAAAAGCAAGCTAAGCAGGCTCATGATCAAGCCAAGCAGGCTCAAGAACAAGCTCTGAAAGCTTATGATCAAGCCATGATAGAAGCTGCCAAGGGCATGAAAGCAAAGAAGATACCTATAGAAACTATTATTGAAATCACAAGCTTAACTGCTGAGCAGATTGAAGCACTATAAGAAAACCAAGTTATAATCCAGAGCCTCCGGGAAAACCGGAGGCTTTTTTCAGCATGGAAATAGCGGTGCGGGAAACAGAGCCGGCTTCATCACCGTGTCGATAGTGGCGGGGTACAGCTCCTCCTCCATGCGGTGGAACACTGCGGCACAGGCCTTGGCATCCTCCAGCGCATTGTGGTGACAGAACTTGAACCCGATGCGCTCGGCCAGTGCATCCAGCGAGCGGTGCGGCAGCTCCGGATAAAGACGCTTGGACAGCTTCCAGGTGCAGTAGTACCGCAGTTTAGGCAGCTCTATGCCGTATTTGTACAGCGTACCCCGCAGCACGCCAAGATCGAAGCCGGCGTTATGGGCCATCACAATGTCGCCACCTATAAACGCAAGCACATCGCCCCAGATATCGGCAAAGGTGGGCGAATCGGCCACATCCTCGGGATGAATCCCGTGGATAGCGATATTGAACGGGTCAAAGCGCATCTCCGGCGGGGCGATCAGGGTGTAGTACTCCTCAAGAATCTCGTTCCCATCAAAGCGCACCATCCCCAGAGCACAGGGGCTGGCCTTGGAGCAGTTGGCTGTCTCAAAATCAAGTGCAACGTACGGCATATCTCTATCATAGACTTATTTTTCTATTTTGACTATATTAAAACCATGCTAAGAATGTGCCGTGTTCTGGCCATCGCAACAGCCGTATCCCTACTCTCCTCCTGCGTAGCCCTCTCCAAGATTGACAGCTACGAGGAACAGGCCCTGGCGATGGCAGGAGCCGAAGATATCTACATGCCCCCTGTGGAGGATATCGACAACGTCAACGGCTCATTCCCCGACACAGTCTACATAAAGACCGCTACCCAGACCTTCAATAAGGATTACCAGTTCTGCCTTTCTGACGGGATGATCTACTATAAAGGACGCAGGCCAGACAAAGGGCCGGTAGACTGGGAACTTCTGGAGACAGGCCTTCCCTACAGCAAGATAGCAAGGTTCAAGACACCCAAGCGGGTCATTGCGCTGGCCGGCGACGTGGACAGCATACTGGCCATGGACGAGGAGGGCAAAGTCTACGAATACTATTTCGAGCGCACCACAATACGCCGCCATATAACCTGGTACCATATCATGGGCTTCCCCACCAAGGGTCAGCTGGCACTGAACCGCACCACAGGCAACACACGGGCCTGGACTGCGGGGACACGGCGCTCCGAGGTGCTCTGGTACGAGGACCCCTTCGGAAACCAGCATCACTACGGATCCATGGGCATAGAGACCTACTACATTTTAAACGATGCGGGCGACACCATAAGGTTCACCGACTCGGGACTGCCAGCTGACCTTAGCCGCAGCATGCTCCTGCCTGAACGGGGAGCCTTCATAGCTCGGAATATAAGCGCCAGCGGCTCCACCGTCTTTGTCATAAACGATGCGGGCGAGATGTACACAAGGCTGGTGGACTTTGACACCATGGGTGGCGACCCTATGTTCTTCCTCTACACATATAAGAACGAGAAACAGCCTTACAAAGGCTCCCAGTATATATCGAACTTCACAGAATGGGGGCTCCCGGGCGAGGACTGGGCAAAACAGCCCGAAATACCGCTTTCTGGCAAGGCCAGGATAACAAGGCACATCACCATACTGCAGACCGGCCAGGGGAACGATGCCCGGGAGATGCGGGTGGCAGGGCTGTCCCCCGAGGGGAGGAGCGGGTTCTACTACAAGAACCTGAAAGACACGGAGTGGCAATTCAAAGAGATGGAGATGCACTTTGCCGATGAAAGCTATCTGGATACAAGCCTGGATAGGGCATCACTGCGCCGCCCTGCCCAAGAGATCGCATACCGTGGTAGCGTGACCCTGCCCGAGGGGGGTGAGCTGGGCCTCGGTATCCCCGACTTTGTCATGAGCGAGGGGGACTGCACCCTGCAGTTCACGCTGGGTGGCAAGACCGCCTCTGTTAAGATGTACCCCTGCGAGATATGGTCCTACATGTACCGCCTAGATCCGGGTTTGGACGGGACCCCGAAGCTTTTCTTTGTCACCTTCTCCACCGAGGACCTGGCGAACCAGAACCTGTCCCCCGCATTCAGTACAATGCTTGATACCCTGTTCGAGGGCAAGAACTTAGAGCTTTTCTCCTGCCGTGCCGAGGCTACCAAGGATTTGATATGCGTCACCTTGCCCGACACCCCATACGGCGATGTGAAGCTGCTTCTTTCAGCAGGCGATAAGCCTGTAAATCCCGACACCTTCAAGTTCACCTATCTTTACGATAAAGATATCCTTGACTACTATATGGATGATGAGCACGCTCCAAAGGCTGGAGCCGACAAGGAAGCCCTCATCAAGGCGAATGAAGAATACCTGGAGCTGGTTAAAAAAGGGCGCAGGCTCAGCACATCCTTCCATCGCTCCGCCATCTCCGCAAGCCTGTACTATCAGTCCTTTGACCTGTTCACTGCAGTGACTCAGCTGAACCGGGTGAACTACCCGAAGATCAAGACTGTCACCTCCTTCGGCGACCAGATTGTGGCGGCGAACCAGACCCTCTACACCCAGCTGGAGAAGAATCACAAGATTATCTACACCCACCTGATTGAGCTTCTGAAGGAACGTATCGCGGCTCTTGAGGCTGGCACATCTGCGCCAGAAACGCTGCAGGATTACCTGGATGACGCTGACATCCCTCTCCAGACATGCAAGGATATCCCCTACTTCCCAGGCTTCTTGGTACATACTGATGATGGGAAACCGCTCCTGGTGGAGATGAAGAAACCGCTGGGGCGAATCAATGCATACAATGCCTCTAATAAAGAGAAATTCAAATGTGATGTGATCTATCACTCCCCCACTGATGGAGAGCTTGACGGCAAATCAGGCGCGCTTACAATCAAAGATGGCAGGCTCACCCTGACCGCAGCAGGGCTCAGACACCCAATATTTTCTCAAGATCTTCCTTGATAGCCTGACACTTGGCAGCAACCTTCTTCTTTGCCTCTTCCAGAGGAACACCCGGATTCTCGCAGCATGAGATGTAGAACTTAATCTTGGGCTCAGTGCCGGATGGCCGTGCTGTCACATAGCTGCCGTCGGCAAGGACAAACTGAAGCACGTTGGATGGGTCCAGCTTGATGCCCTTCTTCACCACTCCGTCCTTGAAATCGGTGGAGGAAGCCACATCGATGCCGCCGATTGCTTTAGGCTGGTTGGCACGCAGATCCTCCATGATCTTCTTTATCTTCTGACCGCCACTTGCTCCCTTGAAAGTGAAGGAGAAAGGTGATTCCTGGAAGTAGCCGTATTTTTCGTAGATCTCGTTCATGTAATCCAGCAGGCTCATACCCCGGGATGCGTTGTAGAGGGCCATCTCGCAGGCCATCACTGCTGCCGCAACCCCGTCCTTGTCCCGCACCTGGGTGCTGAAGAGGTAGCCGTAGCTTTCCTCGCCGCCGTAGACAAACTTCTCGCCGGTGGTATCAAAGATCTTCATAAGGGAGGCTATATTCTTGAAGCCGGTGAGCACGTCATAGACACGGACTCCGAAGCTCTCACCTATAAGACGCTGGAGCTCGGTGGTTACTACTGTCTTGATAATAGCGGTATCAGGAGTAAGTTTTCCCTGCTCCTTCAATGTGGAGAGGACATAGTAGATGAACATGCAGCCCAGCTGGTTTCCGGTAATGAGGCGGTAGCCGTCACCCTCCGGTACAGCAGTGCCAAGGCGGTCGGAATCGGGGTCGGTACCCACAATCAGGCTGGCCTTGACTTTCTTTCCCAGCTCCAGGGCCATAGCCAGAGCAGAGCCCTCCTCCGGATTCGGGAACTTGACTGTGGGGAACTCACCGTCCGGCTCTGCCTGCTCTGGCACAGTGATGACCTCGATGCCCAGGCTGGAAAGAGCCTTTTCCACCCACACCCGGCCTGCGCCATGGAGCGGTGTGTAGACAACTTTAAGGTTCCTGCCCTCTTTCTTGATAAGCTCCGGCCGGAGTGAACAGCCCCGCACCATATCAAGGAAAGCGTCGTCCACCTCTTTGTCTATAAGCTGGAACAGCCCCTTCTTCTTGGCCTCTTCCAAGCCCATGGAAGTTATAGATGTCTCGCTGTTCACTTCGGCGATTATGCCGGCATCCTGGGGCGGCACCACC
>JAEEGH010007997.1_pt1 | contig 25191 bp, 9 predicted proteins | sample 9134181 | NCBI WGS metagenome assembly JAEEGH01 (sample SAMN16246544, study PRJNA631951) | gut metagenome | biome: gut microbiome; feature: rumen; material: DP-attached | host: Bos | place: Iran: Karaj | collected 2018-10
GGTGCGTCCGCGGTCGTATTCGTACCACTCGCTCGTGCCACCACCGGAGAGGATGTAGCAGCCGATGCGGTCGCCCCACCGCTTCTCCGCGTAGGCGATGAAGTCGAGCATCCACTCCTTCGTGCGGTTGCGCCATTCGGGCATCACGCCGGCGTGGGTGATGTCGGTGAAGGAGTCGAGCCAGAACTTGTGCGTGGCCCAGTAGGGCGTGTTGAGGTCTATCAGCACCATGAAGCGCGCGTTCGGGCTCGCCTTCACGAGGTCCTCCGCCTGCGCGTCGAGAGCCGACCAGTCATAGTCCTTGAACCCCTTCCAGATGAGCGGATACTCGCAGTACGGTTTGGCGAGTCCGTTGATCGTGTTCGCCGCGAAGAAGCAGCGGTTGGTGATGCCCATTGCGGCGAACTGCGCCGTCCGCTCAAGTTCCTTGTTGAAGCTGCGGTACGTCACCCACAGCTGCTTTTCGCATTGTTCCCTGAAACCTACGGGTACCGAGGCGCACACCTGAAGCGCCAAACCTATCGCGGTCATCACCGTGCCTGCCGTCAAAAGCGCCTTCTTGTAGATTACTTTTTTTGTTGTCATGGATTCTCCCGCTCTCCGATTGTTCTGCATTGCATGCACATTATACCATACCTCTCACTGCGGCGTTTATCTTTGCCGATGACTGGAAATACAGGACAACGTTCATTAGGCGATTGGCTATCGGACGAAAATGGACATGCCTTCGAGGAAAATCAGCTTAAGTCCAATTGCATCCGATCTCATGTGATAGTATTTCCGAGTGTCTTCATCCAGTTCAAACGTGACACCCTGCGGTTCACTTTCCCATGTGACGATGTACGGACTGCCAGACTTCGACAATTCGCGAAGATCTTCTCGTCCGGCAAGATTGACCATGATTGTCGCATTGTCCGCGAAGGACACAGTATTGGCCTCGACAGTCAGCGAATCGCCCACCTTACCCTTCAGATTGAAAACGGTCGTGCGCTTCGAAATGTCAAGCTCGGCTCCATCCTGCAATTCACAGCCGCAGAAATAGTCTGTATTCGGTTGAAATGTTCCAAAGACTTTACAGCCATTTTTATGGTACGAAGGATTATTGTCAGCTGCCGTCGTGTTCACGATGTAATTGCCGAGCAACGGTGTCGTTGAATTCGGACGAAGCTGCCCATTGTCCTGAACAATCAGCGTGCAGTTTCTCAAATCTGACTCCGGCGGCAAGAACTCTATGAGCCTATTACCAAACAATTCAATTGTCCCTTCTGTTGTCACAAGGCCACGAACATAGAGAGGTTTCGGCGTGTTGACTGTCAATTTGTGCCCGCCGAGATCAATATACGAACCGGTGAGTCCATAATTTCCCTGTGCGTTCAGACTAGTGAAACCATACGACGCATCCGCCTGAATTAAAGAATCCGCGGTAACGACCATATTGGAAACACATGCACTCTTGTAACTGTCTATATAAGTTTGCCGTGAATTCTTGAGTACCCCACCATTCAACTCAAACAAATAGTCATTGTACAAGAGTCGACCGCCCATGTCGAGAACACCCTTCCCGCTGACATTCGTTGAGACCGTGATGGTTCCACCCTCAGGGCCAAACGGGTGATCGTTTCCGTCCGTGCCACAGACGAGCGTTCCTGCCGCAACCACTGTTCCGCCCGTGAAAGTCTGACCTGGCTTGCTCGCCGTAAACGAACCGTTGCCATCCTTCAGCACCTTTAAATTGCCTGAAAACACAATCGAAGTGTTTTCACATGCAGCAGCAGGCCCCGTCGCTCTCCCATGCGCCGAAAACGCAATAGCACTGGCGCTTGCATAGAACTTTCCGCAGACTCTGTCGTACATACCGTATTCAGAGTTAGACGACATGGCGGGCACCAGATCCAACTTGAGCGTTCCGTCCGAACCGTAGGCCTTGAAGTAGTAGCACTTGCACCTTGAGTAGTTGTTCCACCAAGTCATGGAGCCATTCGGAATCTCAAACGATGCGAAGAGAACAAGATTCGTCGCCGCCGTAAAGGATGGAGAGGGTGGGGTAACGGATGCCCCGGCAGAGCCGTTTACAGTAACCGTTCCCGTCGCGCCATCGGCGACTATTGTGTATTCATTTCCGGAGGAAAAGGAGATTCCGTTCGATGACTGCCTGCCGCCAAGGTCAAATCTGAGTTTTGCGGGAAGCGCGCAGAGGCCGAATTGGTCTGGACCTCCGCCTCTAGTTCTAGTGCAAAAGAAGAACTGGTTGTCGGAAGACGCCGTGCCGATTATGGGCACAACCTTCATCTCCATGCGGTCCGTTGATTCCGGCACATAGTCCGTGATGATGTACTGACTGTGCTCCGGCTGAATGTATTCGAGCTGCTGATAGCCCGGCACGACAATTCGAAGTTCCGCCGGATCGCCCGCGGCAGAGTTCGTGATTTCATGGAACAGATCAGTACGGACAGCAGAGAAACCACCCGCGCCGGAATTACGGTAGAACTTGCCGGCGACACGATCATAGACGCCGATTACGCCATTATCTTCATCATATACTGGAACAATATGGCACTTGAGCGTTGTTCCAGTGGAGTCGAAGACTTTGAAATGGTAAAAACGGACTCCTGCATGATTATTCCAGTTTGCAAGAGCTCCATTTGATATCTCAAATGATGCAAAAAGAACAATGTTTGTGGGAGGGGTGAAATCGATGTTGCTGGACATCGTCCCGGCATCGTTTCCATTCACTGTGCATTTGCGGGTATTGTAGTTTGCCACAACAGAGTACTCAGTGCCGATGACAGCTGAATATGAAGCGGCGCCACCAGTGCTGCTCCCCCGATCGAAGCGAAACTTACCATTCACCTTACCACAGGATAAAGTTGCATTTGCACCGCCTATGCGGTCACACCAGAGAAACTGGTTGTTCCCAGAACCCGCTCCGTCGAGAAATTTGATTTTCATTTCCACGATGTCGGTTGCCGACGGCTTGAAATCCGTAATGATTCTCTGACCATTGCTATTTGAAGCGCCATTAACGAAGGTGACACTCGTATCAATGAATTCAAGGTCTTGGTATCCCGCCACTACACCTTCAGTGTTGGTAACGCAAAGAGCGGATGTTGAGTAAGATCCTGCTACTAATCCTGCTACTGAGAGATTATGCCCCGCAAGATCAACTGTCACGCCATTGGCGATGTGAACCTCGCCATCAGCTGTCCAGTCTTCATCGGTAGTAAGCGTATAGTTCTCGCTGATAGTCCTGTCGGCCATCACGACGCCAGATATTGCCAACACGACGATGAGAACCATTAACTTACGCCACCCGCACTTTATGGCTGAATTAGGAAGTTTAATCATCTCGTAGCTCCTTTCCTTTCTAACGTTCGGTTGTCAATATTCTATCAAAAACCGCTTCGAGCTGTGCTACCTTTGCGCAGAAAAAAGCGTTACTTTTGCGCACATCAAATCAAGATGCTCACATGGAATCAAGCCTCCGGCCTGCCTTGCTGCTTGACTTTGTCCCCGCAACGTTCACAGGGATAAGCCTTCGGGGCCTTGTAGCCGGGCTTGCCGAACGTGTTTTCATTTGGGGACTGTCCCCATGATATATCATGTAGGAATTGTCATAATATTATTCTAAAACCACGACTTCAGATTTGTCCAACGCTGCCTCGCGGCGCGAACCGTCGGGCAGAACTAGCTTGATCCTGCGTGCGGAATCTATGCGGCGCGGGCGCAGAACGAGCTTCTCGGCCCTGCCGCCCTTCATCGCGAACTCGACTTCGTAGCCGCTCTCCGCAGGGAGCCGGAACGACCAGTCCTTCCAATCTGTCGGCACGCCCGCGCCGATGCGGCATTCTCCGTCCATCTCCGCAAGCAGCATCTGGTTCAGGGCGTAGAGGCAGTTGCCTGCGGCCGTCATGAACCATGGTTTGATCTGCACGTTCCCCGGCTCGTTGATTTCCCAGTATTCGCCGTAGCATCCAGCCGAGGCCGCCGCCTCCATGACGAGCGGATAGATCTTCTCGTACATCCCCGCCCGCTGTGCCGCCATCGCCATCGTGCCCGCATACCATGGACAGATCTTCTTCCCCATCGCATACATGTTCCCTGCCCTCGTGCCCTGCGCGAGGAAGAAATTGACAGCAGCCGTCTGCTCCGGATGCCCCTTCGGAAAGATCGGGAACGGGAAATAGCCCGCAAGCGTGCCCATGGAGACGGCATCGGGGTCGTTGGCAGTCGGCACGAAGCGCCCGTCCTTGACAGGAAGCGACTTCTCGAGTCTAGCCGCCTTCTCTCGCCAATCTGCCGCCTCTTTGGCATCGATGCCAAGCTGGTCCGCCACCGCTGCGCATATGCGGAACGTGTGGATGATGCCGCACGTCGTCATGCACGGACGCTCCTTCGCCGCGCCGAGGCGTTCAAGGTCGGTGCAGATGCCGACGAACGACGAACCGTCGGCCGCGTCATAAACGTACTGCGCGCGATAGAAGCGCGCGCATTCGCGCATCACGGGGTACATCTTATCTCGCAGGAACTTGAGGTCGCCGATATATGACGCCGTGAGGTTGCACGTCTGGGCGATTGCGGACATTTGGAAGATGTGGTCGAGCCAGTGTCCCGACGGCGCGCCCTCCCTAACGGTATCTTCCATGCACTCCCAATACCACCGCGCGCCGCGTCCCCCGCCGCCAACGCGCCTCTTGGCCTGCCCGAGCGTGTTGAAGCGGAAGTCCGCCACATGCCGTGCCTCTTCGAAATGGCCGGCGGAGAGCAGTCCCTGCACGCCGTAGAGCTCGTCGAATGCGAACGAGTTTCCGTTCCAGTGCGAAGGGAAGATTCCCACCGGGAGGTTCCAGCGCGTGACGTTGCACTTGAGCTGGTACTCCGCCATCATGCGCATGCGCATCAGCTTCGCGTCGGGCAGCTGCACGGACGACGCGGCATAGTACCTGCGCCATACGGACTCGTGGCGCTTCGCAAGATCGGCATACGTGCCGACGTATGGTTTGTCGCCCTGCTTGTCGTACGAGATGAACGTCACGAACGCACCGTCCTCTTTTGCGTGGCGAATGGTGATGCGCGTTTTGTCGATGTTGCGTCCATACGCCGTGAAGGAATATGCACGGCCATCTGGCATCTCATCCCAGGGGCTCACGACAATGCGACCAGCCGCGTCCCTGTGCGGCGTATAGTCGAGGCCAACGGCAAGACGCTCTGGAGCGATGCCCGGGAAAGTCTGCCGAATGGCTATGACGTCTCGGCCTGATGCGACGAATGTTTCGACCACGCGCGTGATGTCGCCGAATACGTTTGTGACGATTGATTTTGCCGTCAGCGGATCGAGCGTCTGTGTCCAGCGGTCGGGCTTCACGAGTGGTTTGCCGTCCACCGATAGCGTGAGGCGGTAGCTGCCGTGCCCGTAGATGTTGTAGAGAAGCCGACGCCCGGCGATGAAGATGCCGGTTGAAATGTGGCAGCGGCGAGTCTGATCCGAAGGGAACGACACGCCGCCTAGATGGTCGGCCGTCATGCAGAGACTCCCGTTGGATAGCATCACGGGCACATACGAATCCGGCATGGACGAACCCTCCCCGCGCACAGTCCAGTCCTGGTCTCCAGCCCATACCTGCATGGTACCGCACATCGCCACCAGCACGACAAGAAGAGCAGTAGCCCTACGTCCCCCGCCATTTATGGCCGGATTTACATGTTCAATCATTTTCGCCGCTCCTTTCCTTTCTAACGTTCGATTTCCAATATTCTATCAAAAACCGCTTCGAGCTGTGTTACCTTTGCGCAGAAAAAAGCGTTACTTTTGCGCACATCAAATCAAGATGCTCACATGGAATCAAGCCTCCGGCCTGCCTTGCTGCTTGACTTTATCCCCACAGCGCTCGCAGGGATAGGACTTGGGGGCTTTGTAACCGGGCTTGTCGACCGGACGCAGTTCCTCGAACTGGATGTAGACCGAGTTCATGCGGATGTCCGTCACGCCTTCGGCGAGGCGGGCGGCCTCCTTCGGGAAGAGCCGCACTAGATGCGTGGCATGGCCAGGCACCTCCGTCGAATACCTGATGCCGTAGATGCCCTCGTCCTTCTGCCGCCAGAGGTCGCGCACTAGCCACTTCCCCTCGAGGCCGAGCGAATCAAAGTCGATGGCGATGCGCGTGTTGTCCTCCGCGGTGTTGAAGAGCGCGAACACGAGCGAACCGTCGTGCATGGGCTTCGCCCACACCTGTGCGCGCGGTCCCTTCGCCACAAGCGCCGCCTGCGCGCCGAGCTCGTCCTGGTTCACCTCGATCACCTCGTCGTTCGTCAGGAGCGAACGCGTGAAGTCGTCGAGCTTCGTCAGGTCGCAGCCGAGGAGGAGCGGCGAGCAGAGCATCGCCCACATCGAGACGTGCGTGTACTGCTCGTTGTGCGTGAACGTGCAGGCATGCGTCTTCGTCATGCCCACGGTGCCGATCCCGCCGATGCTGATCGGCCCCACCATGAGCATGTCGGGGTCGTTCCACGCGCCGGGGCGGGCGTACGGCCAAAGCGGAACCTGCGCGTTGACGATCCGCGACATCTGCAGGAAGCTGTCCCGGAAGTCGCCGCCCGTGCGCCAGCACTGCCCGCCCACGTTCTCGCCCCACGTGGACACGTTCGCCAGGCCGTACTGGCAAAGCGAGAACACGATGTCGCGTTTCTGCGCGGCAAGCGCCTCGCCCATCAGACGGAACGGCAGCGTCGCGGCCTCCAAGGACGAACCGCCGGCGACTCCCTTGTGGCTGTACATCCCATTGCGGAACCCCTTCCTGTTGTATGTGCAGAGATCGTACTTGAGGTAGTCGTAACCCCAGTCGGCGTACGTCTTCGCGTCCTGCCATTCGTGACCCCAGCTGCCCGTACACATGCCGCACGTGTAGGGGCCGGGCGAAGAATAGAGACCGATCTTCAGTCCCTTCGCATGAACGTAGTCGGCGAGACCCTTCATGTCGGGGAAACGCGCGTTCGGGTTGATGGTCCCGTCCGGCTTGCGCTCCGCGCCCTGCAACGTCGGATCGTCCTTGAAGCGGTAGGGATTGTTCTGCCAGAAGTCGTCGATGTTCACGTACGTCCAGCCGTGGTCGGCGAGGCCGCTCGACACCATGGCGTCGGCCGCGTCGCGGATGTTCTTCTCCGTGACCGCGAAGTTGAAGCAGTTCCAGGAGTTCCATCCCATCGGCGGCGTGAGCGCGATCTTGTCGCCGACGACGAGCTTCCATTTCCGGCTCGCGCGGCCATGCGCGTTTTCCGCCGCGACGTCAAACTCGTACGTTCCCCGCTCCGCCACGGCCCCGCCGATGATTCCGCGCGCCGCGTCAAACGTCGCGCCTTTCGGCAGGCCCTCCACGGAGATGCGCATCGGACGCTCCCCCGTCACGGGAATCCGCCACAGGATGGGCCGTCCCGGACGTACCCCGAAGATCCTCGTGCCGTTGATGCGCGGCATCTTGCCCTCCGGCGGCGTAAGGATGCCGAGCTGCGGCGTTTTCCGAGTCCGCTTCGCGCTGAACGCGCCGCTGCCGGCGTTCGTGTAGAACTTCCCCGCCACGCGGTCGTACACGCCGATCGCCCCGTCTTTCGCCCTGCGCACGGGGACGATGTGGCAGACGAGTCTCCCGCCGCGCCGCACCTTGAATGCATAGAACCGCACGCTCGCGTGGTTGTTCCAACGCGTGAAGGCGCCTTTTTCGAACACGAACGAGGCGAAGAGCACGAGATTGGTTGGCGGCGAGAAGGAGCTTGCACATTCCATCATGCCCGCGCGCTTGCCGTTCACCGTACATGCGCGGCTGCCGTAGTCGGCGACAATGTGGTAAAGAGTGCCCGCCGCCGCTGGACACTTCTCCGCGCCGGACGTTGAGGATCCGCGGTCGAAGCGGAAGCAGCCAGTGTCCATCTTCCCGGCGGAAAAGGTGTCCGCCGGACCGTCCACGCGGTCGCACCACAGGAACTGGTTACAGCCGAATTCGCGTGATAGGAACTTGACCGTCATCTCCACCACGTCAGAATCCAGCGGACGGAAGTCCGTCACGACGCGCTGTCCGGACAGCAACGCGTTGCCGTCTTTCTTCACGCTTGTATCGAGGTATTCAAGGTCCTGGTACCCGACCACGACGCCTTGGGCGTTTGTGACGCACAGCTCGGCGAGGGCACTGCCCGTACCCTCGGCCTGTACAATGCCAGACGCCACGGCTGCAATTGCCAGTGCAATTGCCTTCGCCTTTAATGGCATGTCGAGTGCTTTTCCTGTTATCATAGCTTGTTTCCTTTTTATTCAAACAGTCGCTCCACCGGAATTGCAAAATCGAGCAGATGATCTGTGCGAATGGACGGAGCAAGACGGCCGTCATACACGAGCACGGTGCGGACGGACATATCCGAACGGAAACCCACGGCATGGGCTTTGTCGTTTATCTCGGAAACCACGTCCAAACCGATGCTCTCACGGCGTTTTATTTCCACCAGATACGCCGTTGTCCGTGTCTGGAGCAGGAGATCGACCTGAACACCGCCAAGGTCCGCAGATTTTGCGCGGCGATACGGCGCGGCGGAAAGCAGCGACGCTCCGTCTATTCCGAGCATTGGAAGCAGTGCTCTGTAATTTGAGATCACGAGGTTCTCGAACTGAAGCCCCTTCATCACGTCCCACCCCTTCAGCTCCGCAAGCGATCCGCACTGGAAAAGCCCCGCTTCAACCTCCTTGGCGTGCGGCTCGATGTGGTGCAAGTAGAATCGCGCGTAATTGTCCTTGAGCATATACCGCACGATGCGTCCCGCCCTTCCCGTACAGGGGTTGACTCCGCCATCCTTCGCGACGAACCCGGCAAGTTCCAATTCGGAGAGATGTTCCACCAGGTGCCCGTTCCGTTCAATGCCGAGCGTCTCCGCGATTTCGGCGGCGGATTTCGCCCCGTATGCGATCGCCTTGAGCAACGTCTTTCGCATCTGCGACTTCTTCCCGAATATCTGGCTGAATATCTGGTTGAAGTCGCGGAAGAGAATACCCTCCCGCGTGAAACACAGCTGTCGAATGTTCTCGTCTGACGAAACGCCGGGATTGATCTCTTCAAGATACTTCGGGACGCCGCCGGTCACGGAAAGGACATCCAGAACCTCGCCTGTGGAAACGCGCTCCGCCGCCGTTCCCCAAAACGCCCTGCAGACTTGCAGCGGCAGTTCGTCAATGACAAAATCAAGCGAGTCGCGCCCGGCAAAGCCCGTCCCGTTCAAGATGTTCTCCGCAATCCAGCTTGAAACGCTGCCGCAAAGAACAAGGACGAAGTTGTTTCTGGTCTTGAAGAACCTGTCCCATGCGATCTTGAGCGTTCCGGCGAAGGAAACGTCATAGCCGCCCATCCATGAAATCTCATCAAGCAACACGACAAGACGTCCATCCCTTGGAAGCGAATTGCCGAGCATCTGGAAAGCCTGCAGCCAACTCGACACGGCCACGTCAGGCGCGTTCGTCTGCATGGACAGCTGTTCCATGAAACTACGTAACTGCACCTTGTTATTGACGCCCTCGCCCGGAGCTTGTCCCTCAATTGAAATGAAATGGTCGGAAGAACGCCTTGCGAACTCCGCCACAAGCGTCGATTTGCCGATTCGTCGCCTTCCACGAACCGTCACAAGGGAAGGCGTTGACTTCTGCCAAAGCCCATCCAGCCTATCTAAAATTGATTTTCTTCCTACGAACATCGCCTATGATCCTCAATCAGCGAACACCATGATATCACAATTTGGGCACGAAATCAACCCCGTAGCATATTTCGTGCCCGAAAATGCAATGTAGTTTTCGGGCACGAAATATCCCTATCGATCATTTTTGTGCCCGTTTGGTGAATTACCATGTTTTCATCTTTATCTTCCAGGCGAGGCCGGGGATGGGCGAGAGCGACCGCGCCTTGCGCTCAATGTCCTGAAGATGGTTAACAAAGACAGGAATAAAGTATGAAATCTTGGTCTGTTGATCAAGATAGCTCAACTGTGACCATTCGGCGTCTTCGCTTCTACGCCGTTGTTGCGCTTCTGCACGCCGCCGTTCGTCTCGTCGACGATGCGAAGCGCCTTGCGGCAGTCGAGCGTGCCGACGACGAGGCCTTTGGACCCAGGCTCGAAGGTGCAGGTAGTGCGCTTGCCGTCGCGGTTGTTGTCCGAGACGATGGTCGAGCCCAGCAGCTGAAGTTCGCCTCCCTTCCTTACGACGGCGTCGTGGCAGCACCAGGGGAAGAACTGGACGAGCCGCACGCTCCCGCCCCCGACGTAAGCAGTCTTCGACGCGCCCGACCATTCATCGGCGTTGTACAGGACGATGCGCCCTTCGAAACCCGGCTCCGTCTTCACATAGTATCCACCACCCTGCGGAAAGAATACGCCCATCGACCCGAGAATGGCCAGCCTCGCCTTGCTGCCGCGCGTTCCGATGATGCCGTTCGCAGCGGCGTCGAAGGCGACACCCCACATCCGCCCAACGAAATCGCCGCCAGTGTATGGGTCCTTCACGAGCACGATCTGCTCGGCGACGATGATGTTGAAGCACGAGTGGAAGGCCACGTTCCTCGCGTCGCCCAGCACGATGCCGCGCGTGCAGCGCGTCGTGTAGTCGCCAAGCAGCTTGTCGTTCTCGCCAGATGGATGCGACGGATACTTGCCCTGCTGCGTCCAGCACGAGTAGTTGAAGTGGAAGTCGCGCACGAGGCCGCCCACAGTGCCGTGGCCAAGCTCAAGCGCCGAACGGAGCGCCGCGCCTGTGACATCAGTCAGAACAAACCCGTCGCTGCGCACAGTCATTGCGTCCACCGCAACCCACGCGCCGGTAATTGTCATGTTGCGCACCTGCGCTCCCAGCGCCGTGCGGACCGTGGGCGGATAGGGATGGCATTTCAGCGACTCGTCGTCGGTCCTGTCGGTGTAGCGCTGCCCGGGATAGAAGACGGAGAAGCCGCTCACGGCGGACCTCTTCGAAAGCGTGACAAGCGGCGTGCCCTTCGCGTTTCCCTTGTCGCCATACGCGAGAAGGTGCGTTCCGCGCGACGTGCTGTTGCCGTAGTGCTGCGACTCGAAGCTTCCCCTCAGCTCAACGCCGGTGGGCACGCGAACGCCGCCGTTCATCCGATAGGCGCCGGCCGGCACATAGACCACTCCGCCTCCCTCGCGGCCCGCCGCGTCGAGCGCACGCTGGATCGCGTGCGTGGAGTCCTCGTTAGGCACGTCGTCGAGCGTGCCCGCCACCGCGCCGAAGTCTGTCACGTCGAAGAGCTTGTTGTGCGCGGGACGCTCGTCCACCGCGTAGCTGAAAGAGTACTTCGCCACGGGGATGCGCCGCTCGCCGTCGTCGCGCGCGACAACGGTCGCCGCCGCAGGCTTCGTGGCGAAGACGGCCCCCCTGAAGGAATTGCCGGTCAACACGATCTGATCAACCTTCTCGCCGGACGCTATCGCCCCACCGCGGCCGAGGAACTTGCAGTTCGACGCCGTGAGGCTGCCAACGGGAAGCGCAATGGCGGCCCTCTTCCAGTTCTCGAACGAACATGCGTTGAAGTTGACGCCGTAGAAGCCTTCGTCCTTCTCGCTTCGAAAGAGCGTGGCGGCATCCGCAAGCCTAAGATTGCTGAGCACGATCGTCGCGTTCTTGTAGTAGGCGGGGCGCACTCCATCTTCCTCGAACGCGGAATAGTCGGGACGCTTCGCATAGTGGAAGCACGCGTCGCGCGCCGAGATGTCGCCGAAAGTGAGGAGAAAGCCTGGATAGCCCACGTTCTCCATGCGAACGCCCGTCGTGACGTTCTGCATCTTCACCTGCCCGGCGCCGATGTTGCCAGGCACCATCTTCCGCCCCGCGTTGTCCAGAACAGCCGTGAGGTGTATGCCCCATTTGGCGTGGTTCACCTCAATATCCCACCAGTAGCCCCAATCCTGCTCGCCGGCGCTGATGCAAACGAGGTTTTCCTCGCAGAAGCGGTTGAGCGCACGCAGGCTCGCGCCATACGGCGCGCCGGCGAGGCCGCTGCGCGCCCAGTAGGCGGTGTCGAACTTCACATGCTCGATGCGCGGGATGTCGTAGGCGTAGGCGCCATGGATGCCGAGCTTTAGGCAGGTGGCGTAGAGGTCGCGGATGAGCATCGACGAGCAGTCGTTGTTGTAGTATCCGCACCAGGAGTTGACTAGCGTCACTTCGACTACGGATGCGTGCCCATGGCCGCAGATCGCCGCCGGGTATGGCACTGGATTCGAGACGCGTTGCTCTGGATGCCATATCGTGACGTCGCGCAGGCACGCGCCGCTTTGAACGTGGATTGCGGCGCCCTTCTCCGGACCCTCCTCGCCGCGCCCGCCGAAGACGCAGAGTATCGTGCCCTTGGTGCCTGCCGCCGAGCCGGGCTTTGCCCATTCGCCCCGCAGCGCAACGCCGCCGTCGATGCGCAGCGACTTCTCAAGGCGATAACGTCCCGCAGGCAGGAAAAGCGTGCCGCCACCCTTCGACTTCAACTCGTCCAGCGCCCGCTGCAGAATCTCAGTCGCGTCTTCCCTGCCTGTGAGGTCCGCCCCGCGCTCTGCGGCGCTGATCGAAAAGACGATCGCATCGCGCGGTACGATCCCCGGCGTAGGCACGGCAACCTGCGGACGCAGTCCCTCCGCACGTCCATCCCCGCACAGGGCGATGGAGAGCGCGGCCAAAACAATACACGTACGCAAGTTTTTCATAAGTACTGGCGTCAATGGATGAATATCACAAAGGTGCCTGGGCCGATCAGGCGGCCAGTTCCGGTCACGAACGTCGGCTGCGTGCGCGCCGAAATCGTGTTGTTGATTTTCTCCCCGTCGTAATATACCGCGCCGACTCTCCCTTCGAATCCGTCGTCAAGCTGGAGCTTAGCGCCTGCGGAGATGTTGAGCGTGACAGGCTTGAGCCGATCACCCATCTTTCCACCAAGCGCGTAGGAGGTGCCCACACTCACGTTGTCGAGAAGCGCCTCGCAGTCCTTCGTCTCGCCATCCACCACCGGGTCGAGCGCGGTGAACGCGAGCCTGTGCACGCCAGCCTCGGGAATGGACACCTTCACCGTCACGCGCCGCCAGGCCTTGTAGCTTGGCGCGCATGCCGAAGGCTCGTTCTGCGCCGTGGACTGAAGCGTATCCGTCTCATGCACCAATGCACCATCCATCAGCACGCCGATCTTCGCCCAGTATTGGTTGTTCTCTCCAGCCCAGCGCGTGTTCCAGTCAAAGGAAATCGTGACGTCGGTGTTCGGATGCTCCGTCGTGATGTCGCGGGAGATTACGCCAGCGGCCACGCTCGCCGTCTTGCGCAGATAGGCAGTGTGCTGGTTCGCATCGCCGCCGTTGGCCGCCAGTTGCCCGTTCATGGTAAAGTAGCTGCCGTCGCTCGCAATGCCTGAACCGTCGTTCGACGAATCAAAGATCCAGCTCGTGAGATATTCGCTGAAGTAGGCGGTGTTCTTCTTGGCACGCCGGTCACGGTCGCCAGCGTTGCCGGTGGTGATCGGCTTGGCCGGCTCGAAGTCGCCTTCCGCCACAAGCGTAGGCTCGTTGAAGACACGTCCCGTAGAAAGTGCAAACGTTCCCTCAGATACGTTCACCGTCATCTCCGGCACTTTCTCTCCTGCCGCTTGGAGAAGCCAGCCGAGCTGCCCATCGCCTGTCTTCGTGACGCCCGCGCCCGATTCGGCGAAATCGCTCACCCACAAGGACGCATTCTCGGCGACTTCGATCTCGCCGTTCTGCGAGGAAAGCTCGCCGAGCCGCACGCAGCTCGCCGTCGCGCGTAGCGTCGCGCCGTCAACGAGCGCCACATCGCCGCCGAGCGCAAGAGGCGCCGCAAGCTCGAGGCGAACGGCGCTCGCCGTGGTGCCCCCCGTGTGGGACGACGACGCCGCAAGCCGCACCGTGGGCAGCGATTCGTCGCCCGTGAACGTGAGCGCCCCCTCTCCCGTGAATGGCGCGTACACGCACACCGGCACGGCCTCTCCGCCCTGCTCCGGCACAAGGTCGATCGTGCCGCCCTTCTCCGAAAGCTCCACCTCCATGCGACGCGCAAGCGGGAAGAGGTTCAGTTCGCCCGTCACCGCCTTGTTCATCTTCAGCGTTCCGCCGTCGAAGCGCAAATGCGAATTGCTCGACGCATCGCCCCTCTGCACATACGTGGGGAAGCCACTTGAAAGCAGAAACGCGCCCTCGCCGATCGTCCAGTCCGCATCGCATGCGCTGACCGTCTCCCACGTCGGCGTGGAATCGCTGAAGCGCAACTCGTTCTGCACCTGGATACGCGAGCCAGGCGACAGCACCACGGCAGTCTGCGCGCCGACGACGTCGAACCAGTCCACCACAAACGGCGTCGCGCCGCGGAATTCCACCGTGCCGCCGAGCGCGCCCGCCGTGCTGTTCTGCACCGTGAACTTGCGCACCCTCCCATCGTCGCCAACCGTCTGCACGCCTTCGACGACGATCTTGTTCCCCGGACGCACCCCGGACTCGTCGCCAGCACGTCCGTCAACGCGTGCTGCCATGTCGAGATATCTCACTTCGCTGTCGGCAAGAACAATCGTCGGGTCGAGATTCGCCGTCACTGCGGCGTGCGCGTGCAGCGCAACCTGGCAGGACTTGCCGTTGGCAATCGGCACTTCGTAGTCGACATCCGAGAACACAGCTCCGCGCAACGTTAGCGTTGTGCCCGCACTTGCCGCAATGCCCTCTTCGGTGAGGCCGGTCGTGGTCATCCGCAGCGCGGCGACGGCAGGCGCGAACTCGCCCGACTCGCCCAGCACAAGGCGTCCGCAGCCGTTCTGGCCCGTGCCATCGCCAAACGCCAGCAGCGCCGCCGGATCAAGCGTCGTGACGGTCGCCGCCAGCACCTCGCCGCCGCGGAAGGTCACGCCGTCCGAGAAGAGCCCTGTGCCCGTGAGCGAGAGCTTAGTGTTGCCGCGTTTGATTAGCGCCACCGGGCCATCCGTCGTGCCCGTGAACACATGGTCGAGCGATGGCGAAAGATCGATTGCGGCCGGCACGCCCGCAGCGGCCGAGAGCCTGCCGCCGCCCTCAAGGCCATGCACCCTCACAAGCGGCGTTGAGATTGAGACGCCTGCTCCCGTCGCCACTTCCAGAATTCCGTTGACCGAACAGGCGCTCGCCTCGCGCATCACGAGCAGCTTGACTGCCGCGCCGCTCGTGGCCGCAGCCACATAAAGGCGCCCTGCCGCAAGCGCCGCCGGCTCAGGCAGACGCTGGTAGCGCACGCCATCGCGCAGGAACCCAGGCGCCTTCGCCACCCAGCGCGTCTGGATCGCAAGCCTGTCGACTGGAAGCGCGCCCTCCTCTTCCGGGAGCGTGCGTTCGGAGACCGTCATGCGCAATGGATCCTCCTGCGCCTGGTCGCCTTCCACGAATCCAACGTGCGTCACCCAAAGCGCGCTGTCGGGCGTGAAGGTGCCGTCGGCAGCAGGCGTCAGCACTTCCGCCGACGTCTGCGCAAAGGCCACCTCGCCGCCCTCCACCGTCAGATCGCCCGCCACTACAGTGTTCTGCGCGAACGCAAGCGTGCCCGCGCCCTTCTTCACGAGCGCGCCGGTGTAGAACGGCTCGGCGAGTTCAAGCGAGCCGTCCGCCACCGTGATGTCGGCAGTGGAGACGAAAGAAAACGTAGCCCCCGCGATGGTGCGCCGCATCGCATCGCTCTGCACGAGCGCCATCACCTGCACGTCCGCATCAAGAACGATCCGCTGGTCGGAAGAACCCTGCGCGGCGAACGTAACGGTCGCGCCCACGCCCGAAGGCAGCTTCCCACCCTGCCAGTTCGCGGGGTCAGACCAGTTCGCCTCGGCCGCCGACGAGATCCACGTGCCGTCCTGCTGCTCGCCCTCGGAGGTCATCACGAGTGGACCATACGCGGCAAAGCCCGTCATCATTACGGTGTCGTACTCGGCCTTGATCCAATCGGCAGAGGCTACGCCGTTGTAGATGCGCAGTTCGTCCACCGTGCCGTTGGCAAATGGATACTGGAAGTCCTGCGCCTTGCCGAGGTTTGCGTAGCCTCCCATGTTCCCGTATCCGAAGTATGCTGTGTTCGCGCCATCGCCCACCGTCACCGTCTTTATCGAGCCTTCAGTGGCAAGCGCCGAGCCGTCGAGGAAGGCAGAGGCGGACGTTCCGTCGAAGCGAGCTGCAAGATGGTGCCATTCGTTAGCCGTCCATCCCATCGCGGCCGTAGTCTTGCACGTGGTGCTCTTGTCGCCGCCGCGCATGTAGAACTTTCCATCGGTGTTCTGGAACGTGTCGAACCCCGCAGCGACGTTCGTGTCGACCTTCCAGCAGAAGAGCCGCGTGGCCTTCGTGGGGACGGATCTGGAGGGCATCAGCCAGCCGGAGACAGTCAGCTTCTCGCAGTTCGTGATGTACTGATCGATGAACGCCGCCTTCGGCGTTGCGAGCCATACGACGGCGGTGGTGCTTGCATTCAGGCGCAGTGCGTTGCCGAGCGGCGCCTCGCCCACCGCCGCAAGAGTTGTTGCGTCGAACGCGGTCTGCTCAAGTTCATGGCCTGTGGCGTCAACGGGATTGTTGTAGCTGAGATGCCACACGGCCGCATACGAACCCTGCCACACGTCAGCCGCAGTGTAGGCCGGCACATCCGCAGCGGCCTTGCCGATATAGGCGGTAACGGCAGTGGTCGTTCCCGTGAGAGCCGGCACGCGCACCCACACGAGCACCTTGCCGTCGCTCACGGAATCTACATCGTACGCGAGAAGATTCCCCTCGCCGTCGATCACGGCGAGATCTGAATAGTCGGCCTGCCGGAAGCAGGTGACCGGCAGGCGCAGCAGCACCGGAAAGTTCACCAGCGTCTCAGTGCCCGTGTAGCCCGAGAACGTTACCGTCTGGTGCGCGTCATACCCCTGCGGCTCGACTGCGGACGCAATCCAGGCGAGCGCGCATACGGCGCCGAGCAAACATGCCATTCTTGATCTTCTCATTTTCATTCTCCTTCTTTCGCTCATCGTACAAACATCTGGAACGGCCACGCACGCGGAATGTCGTAGCCAATCATAACGCGGTCTAGCAGAATGTCGCATGTTCCCTCTCCGTTCGCCACCGCGACAAAGGCGAACGTGTGGGGACCAGCCTGGGGCATGGTGAATGTGGCTGAAAACTCGGGCCAGAGCGACCATGTGTCCACCAGGTCCGACACCGCCACGCGCACTCCGTCCACTTCCAGCGCAACGCGTCCCTTGGAAACCTTGTTGTCGTAGTAGCGCCCTGCAATGCGGCATGAGACCGTGACCTTCGTCTTCGGCGCGGGGACCTCGAACGCATGCGCCATTCTCCCCGGGCCCACGCCGTCGGCAATGCGCAGGAATGCCGCATGGCGGTTCGACGCGCCAAGTTTCGCAAGCTGTCCGCCGTTTGAAAAATAGCTGCCGTTGTTGCAGATGCCGCTGCCGTTCGCGTCCGACGGGCCAAACGTCCAGCGCGGCAAATTCGCGGCAAGCCACGAGGCATCGCGCACTGAACGCGCATCCTGCTTTGCGCGGTTGTTCGTGACAAGCGCGTTCACAGGCTCGAAATCGCCGTCGTCGACAAGCGTCGGCTCGATGTGGATATACCGATCCACACCCGCCTCGTCAAGCGCGTTTGTGAGCGCAAGCGGCGGCAGAGCCAGCGCGAGCGCCGCGTAGGAGGCGTAGATCGTGCGCACGTCTCGCGAGTACGCGTCGAGAAGCGTCGCCCCAGCCGCGGAGCCGCCGCGGGCGAGAGTGCGGGCAAGTGCGAGTTCCACGAGCGACTTCGTGCGCGATGCGTCGTCCACCGTGTTGTTGCCGCCATCCGCGTCGTTTGCCGGCACTTCGGCTAGCGAAGTGCGCGCATGGCCGGTCAAGGACGTACCGCGCGCAACGGCCGCCTCAAGCGCCTCGAAGAGCTCGCGCGAGGAGAGGTCCTCCACCGCAAGCGTGAGAAGGCGCACGTGCGAGAGGCGAGCGCTCTCGCCCGTTTCGTCCACAAGCCGTGCAACGAGCTCGCGCAGCACGGGCACCACGCGCGCGGCATCTCCGCTCTTCGCGAGCGCGTGCACAAGGTAATCCACCGGCGCCGTCTGCCTGCCGTAGTTGCCTAGGCCCTGGAAGTCGAATCCATCCGTCCACGATGCTGTGCGCGCCGCGGCGACCAGATCGTCCAGGACCGGTCCGGCGTCACCCACTAGCGCGCGAGCGACGGCAAGCGCAATGCGCCGCGCATCGTCGGCAGCGCCTGCATGGGCCGCAGCGAGCAGAGGACGCGCGGCGTCAGGACGCTCAAGTATTTTCTCCAGGCCCGCGAAATCGGACGTCGTCAGCGACGCAACGGCCTGCGCCAGTTCATCGTCGGTCACCTGCGCGTCATCTTCGGAAAGGACGCGTGCGTCCAGGCACCCCGCCGCCACCAGCTCCTGCTGAAGTGCGCGAACGTCTATCGTGCGCACATCGCCCGTTCCCACGGCCATCGCCGCCGCGAGTCCCGCCGCATATCCCTGGTTCTGAACGTCGCGCTGCATGCGGATGATCGGCATCGCGTCGCGCGTGGCCGATATCCCTAGGCCCGTAGCCAGCACGCCCGCGAGGCGCGAAGGCAGAAGCGCCCGGTATGGAAGATCCGCCGAGAACGACTTGCCGTGCGGACGCTCCCGGTACATGAGCACGTCTGAGACTGAGAAGCCGTGCATGTCGTAGTCGCTCGTGCCGTGCATTATCGTGTCGCGCCACCTGCGCGCGCGCAGGATGTCGCGTTCGTTCACCACCACGTCCCCCACAATGCGCCGCCGCTCGCGCGCCCCCGTGGATGGATCGCCCACGTTGTAGCGCGTCGACTTCGCCCCGGCGCGCGCACGCCACGCGAAATTCGAGAGGTCGCCTGCGTCGTCGGTGTTGAGGAACCCGAAGTCGGTGTTGAAATAGCTGTTGCCGAGCACATGGTAGGCGGTGCCAGATCCCTGCATCGCGAATTCGCGTCCATCAAGGAAGAGCGTCTCGCATCCCGCCATGTGCGCGATCTCCGCGTTGCCGGTGGCGTCGATCACCACCTTCGCGCGCACGACGCCGCGCGTGCCGTCCGGCATCACCATCACGACTCCCGTCACCCTCGCGCGCCCCTCGGCGTCAGCGCCATCGCACACCACGCCCTCCACTTGCGAGCCGAAGAACACTTGGGCAAGTCCCTTCGAGACGATCGTGCGCCGCATCCACTCGGCCTTCGCCGGCGCGTACACCCAGCCCGTCGATGCCACGCCTGTGTCGAGCCTCTGCTTGGTGAAGCCGCGGCTGTAGCCCTTGTAGTACTTGCCGATGCGTCCGTCCGTGGTAACGCCGCCCATCGTGTGAAGATACTCGATGCCCACGACCGAACACCCCTTCTCCAGCGCGGCGATCGCAGCCGGCGCGCCTGCGGTGCCCATGCCGACCACGACGACGTCGGCAACGGCGAGAACGGGCAGTTCTCCGCCCTGCGACGCGCAGACGGCGCTGGCGGATGCGGGAAGACCGAGCGGACGCGCAAGCCGCTCGCGGACTTCGGTCCCCGCCGCCGTCGATGACGCCACGCCAAACTGCAGTTCGCCCACCGCCGCAAGCGTCGCCGCCTTGCCAGCCGCTTCCACGCCCACGCGCCGCCCTAGCGCCGTAGCGACTCCAGGCGACACCAGCTTCTCCGCAATGGCGCGATCAACGTCGGCCGCTAGGCCAAGCACGTACAGACCTTCCACGCCAGCCGGCTCGAACGCCCCCATCGGCGCAGCCGCCGAAGACGTCCAGCTCGTCATCGCCGCGCGCCCCACGATTCGCTCGGGCGTCACGTAGAACGGCACCTCGCACGCGTCGGCGAGAGATGGCGTCCAGGTGTCGCTTCGCATCCGCTGCACGACTGCATTCACAGCAGGCCACGCGCCGGAGGAGAGCGGAAAGCGCGCCGTCAGCCGATAGAGCGAGATGGGGTATGTCTTCTCCGCGTCGGACGGAATCATCGACGCATCGCCGCCCGTCGCGAGCGTGAGAGTGGAGGAAGGCGCGGACGTCTCTTCAACCGCATATCCCGGAATGTCGAACTCAAGCCCCGCCTTCGCGATGAGCGAGAAGGTGAAATCAACCTCGTTGCCGTCGGCAATCGGACGCAGCGCGCAAGCCCGGCGGGCGACCACGCCCTTCTCTGTTGCGTCAACCACGCACTTGGCGCGCACGACCTGCCGTCCGCTCTTGTCGGCGAAGACGACGCCTGCGACGCGTCCCTCCTGCGTGCGCACCACGCCGCACGCCTCGAGCCCGCCGAGGAACGTCACGCCTGCCGCCGCAATGCTCGCGTCGAGCGCCTTTTCATAGACAAGCGGCGCAAGAGGACGCGCCTTCATCACGCCAGTGTGGGCGCATATCTCGCCCACGAGCATTCGCTTCGCCCCCTCGGCCCGCGTGGCGGTGATGCGGAAATGGCGCGCGCTCGAAGGCTCGGCAAAGACGAACGTGAACGAGCGGCATGTGTCGCCATAGATCAGCCCAGCCTCCTCTTCCGCCGCGCGCACCGTGCCGGATGCCGCAGTGAAATCGACGCCGTTCGCCGAAGCCTCAACGGAGATTCCGGCAACGTCGAAATCGCCGCCGGGCGGACGGAAGTAGTAGTAGAGCGCAAGGTCCTCAATGGGCGCATCGCCTGAGACGGCGAGTGTCCACGTCACGCTCGCGGCGTCGTACTGCACGCTCTCGGTTGCCGCGCTCGAGCGCGCGCCGTCCGTGAGCTTCGTGCCGTCGGGATCAGGCTTGGACGCATTGGGCGTGGCGTCGGCAGAGTACACGAGCGGAACGGCCTCCTGAACGAACGCAAGAGAGGCGAACGCCTCGCCTTCGAGCGGCTCGTCGTCAGCCGGACGCGTCAGCCTGCGCGCGAGCACGATCTCCTCGGCAAGATTCCTGCGCGGCGCCGCGAGAAAGACGGACGCGCCTGCCTCCTTTGCGGCGACGGCCGCCGATACGGCCGCGAACGTTCCGCCCACCACCAGCACGTCGACATCGGCGAGAACGGGAATCTCTCGCGCGCCTTCCACCTCGTCGACGCCCAGCGTGGAGAGCACGTTCGGCAGCGTCACGCGCATGGCGCCCTTCTCGTTTGGATGCACGCCGTCGGGAACGAGCTTGAGGTATTCTTCGCGCGTCAGGTCTGCCGCAAGGCGCTGCCAGCGCGGAGCGCTGTCTATGAGCAGATGACCGCCTTCAGCTGCCACACGGCGGTACATCGCGAAATGGGCTTCAAGGTCCGTGCGGTTGGAGAGTCCCGAACCTGCCACCGCGACGTACGGGTTCATCGTCTGAAGTATTATCTCGGCGGCAGGGCGCGCCGAGCGCACGGCTGCGATGATCGCCTTGAGATTCGCCTCGGCCGCGGCAAGCGCCTCGGCGGGCGTCTTGCCGGAGTTGAGCGAATCCGCCGCGTCGTTCATCGAGAACTCGATCAGCACGGCATCGGGCTCTGCCGCAACCACCTTCGACTGGACGAGCGCGAGCCCAGTAGCAGAGTTCTTGCCCGAGAGGCCCGCGTTCACAACGGTCGCCTGGCCAGGCCACCGCGCCTCGAGCGCAGCGGCAAGGCCGTCCACCCACCAATGGCTGTTCACGGTGAGAGATGTGCCGTAGCAGACGATCTTCTGCCGTCTGCCAGCCTTGAGATTTTCTACAAACTCCGCCGCGGCCTCCGCGAAGGAAGCCGTCAAGGCAAAAACCGCCAACACAAATAGCCTAGCATGTGCCGCCCTCCCAAAAAGATTTGGCAGACAACGATTGCGCATGTGTTCCTTTAATTAAGTTGAACTTAATTTTACCACAACGAGGATATTGCGGCAACACATTTGCGAAGATATTTGCGAGCCGCGCATGCGCAGCGTGGATGGCGGTTGCCCTGCGCCATCAGCGGCGCGAAGCGAGCGGGACGCGGATGATCGAGAACGAGAGCGCGGGGAACACTCTCCTGACCTTCCCGTCAGCCACATCAACAGGCATGTCAACGGCATGGAGACGGTCAGGGTTCTCCATCGAATTGCAGGCATCGGCGTCGGGTCCCGTGAAAAGCTGCATCTTCGCCCTGGCGGCGAGCTTCGCGCCGGCGATGGAAACCACCGCGTCGACTGGCGCCCTTGAGCAGTTTACGACCTTGACGATGATCTCGCGCCCATCGGGGGAAGTAGTGGCGTCGGCAACTATCGAGGGCATGGAGGAGCGGTTGGCTTCTAGCGCAAGCTTGCCGTCGAGCCATGCGCGCAGTTTACCGCCGCGCACCTCCACTTTGACGTCGTACCAGCGGCCCTGCTTGATCGAGCCAGACGTCCGCCTGCCGTCGAAGCCCGGGCATTCCACGCCATGCTGGCCGTTGCCCCAGCCGCCGAAGTTGACCCAGCGCCCGCCCACAGGCCGCGCATCGCCGAGCAGCACGAGGAATCCTTCGGGGCCCGAGACGCTCTTCGCCTTAAGCGTGATCGTGGCCTCGCGGAACTTTCCAGGAAGCTGCATCGCCGTGGAAGCCGCCATGGGCGCGGGGCCGGTCTGCGCAAGCACGCCATCCACGATCTCCCACTTGCCGGAGCCGAAGCTCTTCCAGTCTTTGACGGCGTCAGCCGTCGCAAACGAGTTCTCGTAGAGCACCTTGCCGGATGCGTCCACAACGCGCACGTCCTTGAAGGCGGCCTGGCCGGACCACGACCCCACGCCAAAGCGCAGATCGTCGCCCGTTTCGCTCACCCTCTCGCACTCGACCTTCGTCGCGAGCACGTCCTTGCCGCGGTTCTCCGCGAAGAGACGCTGCACCTCAAAGCTTGGGTTCACGAAGTTCGAGGCCGGGCCCACGTATATCATGTCGGGACTCCAGCGCTGATGCCTCACGTTCGCGAAAAGCGGCGCGTACGCGGCGAGCTTGACGACGTCGGACGAGTTCTCGAGTCCCGTCATGAAAGCGGCCTCGCCGATGGCCGCGCGGAGAGAGCCGAACTTGCCTGTTCCCCGAGTTACGGCGTATTCTCCCACGAATATGCCGAACTTCCCGCTGCGGGCGTCGTACAGCCTCGGATCTGAATAGTGCCCGGCGTTCATCATGAACCAGTCCGGAGTCATGTAGAAATGGTCGTCGCGCAGGTCCTTCGGGGCATCTACGTCCTTCGTGGAGGACCAGTTGTCGAACACCAGCTTTACGGTCGGATACTTCGCGCGGACGGCGTTCGCGATGAGCTTGTAGCGCTTTTCGTACTCCGGCCCGCCGTTCTCGTTGCCGATCTCGAGATATTCAAGGTTGAACGGCTTAGGATGCCCGGCGGCCGCGCGGACCGCGCCCCACTTCGAATCGACCGGACCGTTGCAGTATTCAATGCAGTCGAGGGCGTCCTGCACGAACTCGTCCATCTTCTCCATCGGCACGTTCTCCCTGTGCGACATGCCCACGTTGATGCAGAAGAGAGGCTTCGCTCCAAGCTCTTCGCAGATGAGCAGATATTCGTGGAATCCCACGCCGTGCGTAGCCCAGTATCCCCAGATGTTCCACTGCGTGGGGCGCTCCCAGATCGAGCCGATGGTCTTCTTCCAGCGGTAGGCCTCCCTCATCGTGTTGCCTTCGACCCAGCATCCGCCGGGGAAGCGGACGAACGCGGGCTTCAGCGCGGCGAGGCGCTCCATCAGGTCGCGGCGGAAGATTCCCGACGTGCCGTATGTGTCGGACGGGAACAGCGACACGCAGTCGATGAAGAACGTTCCGCCCTTCTCGGAGCGGATCGCGAGCCTCGCCTGTGGGTCGAACGAAATGCCCTGGATGCTGGCGGTCTCCGTCTTCCATCCTCCTCCTACGCGTACCTTGGCCTCGGTTGACATGGCCTTGCCGTCCGCCGATTCGAGCGTCACGCGAAGCGTCCCCGCATCGCCGCGAACCGCGATTGAAAGCCGGTAGTCGATTCCTGGACGCGCCGCCACGCCGAAGTAGCCTTCGTTAGATACGCCACCGCCGGCGGGAGCCGCGACCTTGAGAGAATGACGGTTCTTTTCGGAGATCGGCTGCTCGGTGGCGAGCTCCATCTTCGCGCCGCCTTCCTCGCGCCAGAATCCAAGAGCGGCTCTGGGATTGCCGTTGCCGTCTTCGAAAGACCTGTTTCGGACGAGTTCGGCGTAGACGCCGCCGTCCAGCGAAAGGTCGATGTCCTCAAAGAATATTCCCCAAAGATCCTGAGACACCGGGCACTTGACCTTGCCAGCGTCGATTTCGATTGTCGCCGGTGCTGCGGCAACTACTGCCGCGGCAAAGACGGCCGCGCAGGCGAGAAGAGTTCTTGCGTTTGTCATGGTACTCCTTGTTTTGCTTTGTCCAATTGATATTCTACCATAATCGCGCGAGGTTTTCCACTCGGCGTTTTCCGCCGCCAATGCTACTGCGTGCAGGCGCCTTCCGAAAGCCATGTGCGGGAATTGAGGCGGCGGCGAAGCGGATGCCATTGCGGCAGGCGCGCATTCATCAGCGCCTTGAACTGCGGGCCGTGGTCATGCACCCTGAGATGCGTGAGCTCATGCACCACGACGTACTCCACAAGCTCGCGCGGCGCGCGCGCAAGATCCGTGTTGTACGTTATGCGCCTCTTCGCCCAGTGGCACGAACCCCAAAGAGTCTTCATGCGCCTCAGGCGCCAGGTGACGCCCGGCTCTCCAAGGCGCGCCGTCCATTCAGCATGCAGCTCCGCAAGCTGAGCTGCGAGCGCCGCCAGTTCATCCTTCGAAGGCGGCGTGCGCACTGCGGGGCGCCGCGCAAGAGCCTTGGCGCGCGCGGCTACGCACCACTTCCACTGCGCACGCAGGAAGACCTCGCCATCGGCGATGGTCGCGCCCCACGACGGGATGTTGAGATGCACCACGCCTTCGGCGTCCACGCGCAGGCTTATCCGCCTCACGCGCTTGCGCACCACTTCGACGGGGATTCCGTCGAGCGAGTTGAGCCCCGTATGCAGCATCAATAGCTGAACTGGCTGCCGCCGATCGTCTCGCGCAGAATGGAGTTGCCGGGCACGCCGTCGCTTGGCGCCTCGGCGACGCCGGAGAGGACGGCTATAAGCCGCTCGGCCTCGCGGAAGCCGTGGTCGTCGGGCTCTACCCCGCGCAGCATGTCGAGCGCGTGCGTCTTCAA
>JAEEGH010008003.1_pt1 | contig 25181 bp, 25 predicted proteins | sample 9134181 | NCBI WGS metagenome assembly JAEEGH01 (sample SAMN16246544, study PRJNA631951) | gut metagenome | biome: gut microbiome; feature: rumen; material: DP-attached | host: Bos | place: Iran: Karaj | collected 2018-10
ACTCCTCGGCCTTCACGCTCAGGAGCTTCTTCTCATTGTCCACACGCTGCTGCAGGTTGTCGAGCTCGTTCTTCCTGCGACCCAGCTCTTCCTGACGCTGGTTCAACGAGAGCTCGCGCTGCTTCAGTTTGTTCTCACTCTGTTGGATGTGCTGGTTGCGCTGCTGCACTTCCTTTTCCAACTCCGCCTTCTTGTTCAGGAACTTCTCCTTCACCTCCAGCAGTTTCTTTTCCTTGATAACCTCGGCCTCCTTATTGGCCGTGTCAATCATTTCCTTGTACTTCCCCTTGATGACATAGCGGAAGACGAGATATCCACCGACACCTCCCAACACGAGGGCGCCAGCGGCAATCAAAAGCACAAAAAATAAATCCATATAAAATCTATGTTAAAGTAATACGATTCTTCATTTCTCATCGAGTGCAGCTTCGATTTCAGAAGTCAACTTATTGAGAATCGTATCGTAAGGGGCTGTGTCATTGTTGCCCTTCTCCCGCTCATACATCAGTGCAATGTCCACGAGGGTCATCAGCGAGATCGTATGATCCCCCTTCTTACCCTTGAAGACCTGCGCATATCTGTTGTAGCGGTCGGTAATGAGCTTGGCGGCAGCGCGATAATAGATCTCTTCTTCGCGGTCTATTGTCACCTCTACCTCCTCGTCATAGACGTGCAGCCGTATATGTAGTTTCTCTTTGTTCACTCCTTCAATCGTGACTATTCACTATTCCTAATCACTGTTCACTATCAACTTCTCGTCAGAGATGAGGGTGATACACTTGTTCACTTCCCTGATCAGCTTCTGGACCCTGGCCTTGGCACTCTCCAGGTCTCCGTCGGTGATGGTCATCATCTTGGCCATTTTCAGGGCGTTATAGTCATTCTCCTTCTGAGTCAGTTTTGCCTCCAGGTTCTTCACCTCCTGCTCTGCTTTCTCCACCATGGCATACAACTCCTGATTCTCCTTCTTGAGGTCCTGAAACCGAAGGATCAATTGCCGCACGCGGGTCTCGAAATTGGTAATCACTTTCTCGTTCGAATCCATGACATAACAATTTGATGCACAAAGGTATGAATAAAAAGTGAAAAGTGAAAAATGAAAAGTGAAAAGTGGCGTTTATTTAACTTTATTTCACTCTTCCATCTTCACTCTTCTTTCTTCATTCCTTCGGTTTGGGTTCTTTTTTGGCGAGCATCACGACCTTGTAGACGAAGTTCGTGATCCACTGCTGCGAGAACCCGAGTCGCTGGGCGTATTGTCTCACTGCCACCACCGATTTCATCACACCGGCATCAGTGTAGTCATTCTTGTTGAAGATGTCATTCACGGTCTTCTCGGTCATCGTATAGAGCATCTTCTTCATAAAGCCCGGCAGACGGAGCTTGAACTTCATCAGATTGCCCGTCAGCATCATCAGTTCCTGGGTAAAGCCCTGAAACTGGAACAGATAGGTCTGTGCATCCTGTACCTTCTTACAACGCTTCCTAAGACTTGTGTCTATCTCCTTGAAGAAATCATCGTCCATGCCGTACATCTGTTTGAGCATGTTCTTACAACGGCTTCTCTCGCCCACTCCGAGTTTATTATTGACCGTCGCCACCTTCAGGGTCGACTTGAACACCCTCAGGTCGGGCAGGGCTGCCAGACTGGTAATACCCAGGTCTGCTGCCATCGAGGCCTGGAAATACACGCGGATCAGGGTCATGAAGTCCTCCATGCCACCAATACGCGTCTCTTCCTCTTTCTTACCGAAAATTTTATTCCAAAATCCCATAATTCTCTAATTTTTTGCTATTTGGGTGCAAAGGTACAAAAAAAGTCACACAGATTTCACAGATTACACAGATTTTTTATATCTTTGCAGCGATTAAAGAACATAATTATGAATTATCGTGCAAACCGAATGCAATCAAACGCGTTTGAATTGCTGAGGTGTAGCCGATGATGCATATATGAACGTAGTGAAATATATGAAAGGAATAGTATTAGCCGGAGGTTCAGGCACGCGCCTCTACCCCATTACCAAGGGCATCAGCAAACAGCTGATCCCCATTTTCGACAAACCCATGATCTACTACCCCATCTCAGCCCTCATGCTGGCGGGAATCCGTGAGATCCTCATCATCTCCACCCCTTATGATCTGCCTGGCTTCAAACGTCTTCTGGGCGATGGTTCCGACCTGGGTGTCCGTTTTGAATATGCCGAGCAACCCTCTCCCGACGGACTGGCTCAGGCCTTCATCATCGGTGAGGAGTTCATTGGCGACGACTGCGCCTGTCTGGTACTGGGTGATAATATCTTCTATGGTTCTGGCTTCAGTGGCCTGTTGAAGCAGAGCGTACAGAATGCGGAAAGAGATGGTCTCGCCACGGTCTTTGGCTATTATGTCAATGATCCTGAGCGCTATGGTGTGGCAGAGTTCGACAGCGAGGGCAACTGCCTGAGCATCGAGGAGAAGCCTGCCCAGCCCAAGTCCAACTATGCCGTGGTAGGTCTCTATTTCTATCCCAACAGCGTTGTGGAGATTGCCAAGCACATCAAGCCCTCGGCCCGTGGTGAACTGGAGATTACCACCGTCAACCAGGAATACCTGGCACAGCAGAAGCTCAAGGTGCAGACCCTCCAGCGCGGTTTTGCCTGGCTCGACACAGGTACGCACGACTCCCTCTCTGAGGCCTCTACCTTTATCGAGGTCATCGAGAAGCGTCAGGGTTTAAAGGTCGCCTGTCTCGAGGAGATAGCCTTCAAACAGGGTTGGATCACCAAGGACAAGCTCACAGAGATTGCCCAACCCATGGCGAAGAATGATTACGGAAAATACCTCCTTAATTTAGCAAAATAACCTCGCAATCGCGAGGTTATTTTTTATTTATCCAGTTTCTCGTATTTCGAGTTGTTCGACTTATACTCCGGCACGATCTCCTTCATCTTCTTGACCGTTGCCATGTCATCAAAACGCTTTGCAATCTCTATCAGTTCATCGATTTCCTTCGACACCTTCTGATAGTCATACTCGCGCACCTCGGCAATACGGATCTTCTCATGGAACGTGGGTTTCGTACCTTCCAGTTCATTGAGCACCTCCTCATAGAGTTTCTCACCAGGACGCAGACCGGTAAACTCCACCTTCACATTCTTGGCACCGGAGAGTTTGATCATACGATTGGCCAGGTCAGCAATCTTCACCGGTTTACCCATGTCAAACACGAAGATCTCACCGCCATTACCCTTGGTACCGGCTTCCAACACCAGTTTACAGGCCTCAGGGATCAGCATGAAGAAGCGGACGATGCGCTCGTCAGTGACTGTTACCGGTCCACCGTTTTTGATCTGTTCACGGAACAAGGGAATCACACTGCCGTTCGACCCCAGCACATTACCGAACCTCGTGGTCACGAACTGTGTCCGGGCCGAGGGACTGGCCATCTGTGAGTTGGTGATAAAGCTCACCTTATTGGTCAGCGCGGCAATAAACGAGGAGACCTTCTTCTCCTTGATGGCCTGGTCGAGACTCTGCACGTAGATCTCGCAGATACGCTTCGAACAACCCATCACGTTCGTGGGATTCACGGCCTTGTCGGTCGAGATCATCACAAACTTCTTCACCCCGTATTTCACGCTCAGGTCAGCGATGACCTTCGTACCATAGATATTATTATGAACGGCCTCACTGGGGTTGTCCTCCATCATCGGCACATGCTTGTAGGCAGCGGCATGGAACACATAGTCGGGCTTGAACCGCTTGAAGATATCCTCCATCCTGCCTGCATTACAGATACTCGTCACCACGGTCTCTGCAGGGATGCCGGCATATTCGTTGGCCATCAACAGGCGCAGGTCGTGCTCGGGGGTCTCGGCCTGGTCGATGAGCATCAGGGCAGCAGGCTTGAACTTCGCCACCTGTCTCACAATCTCCGAACCGATACTACCGGCAGAACCGGTGATCAACACACGCTTGCCCTTCAACAGTTCCTCCACTGACTTCAGGTCCACGCGGATCTCCTGTCTGGGCAGCAGCTCCTCCACGCTCACCTCGCGCAACTGCAGGGTACCGAAGATCTCGGGAGTCACTTCCTCGCCAGAGGTCATCTCACGCGCACCCTGAGCCATATAGATCTTGGCACCTGCACCGATCAGTTTATCCTGAACAGCCTGGTTCTCGCGGAACTCCTTCACACGGTAGGGCGACACGAGGATGGCCTCGATGTCGTTCTTCCTGATCACCTCACCCAGGTCATCATCCACCGACCACACGTTCTCACCCATGATCTGCTGGTGCTTGGTCTTCTTGAAATGCGAGATGAAACCTTTCACCACAAACTTCTTGGGTCGCTGGTTCTGGATATTCTTCGCCAGACCGACACCACCCTGCATCGTACCATATATTAATATACGTATCGCGCGCGTGTTGGAGAAGGCCACGTCATAAAGGGTCTTCACGAAGACACGCAGGCCCCACATCAGCAGGGTCGAGAAGATATAGATGAGGAAGATGCTCGTAGTATTGAAATGCGTGAACAAATGACCGGGCAGGAAGTCCATGCCATACTGTGCCAGCAGCACGAGGGCCAGTGACACGGCGTTGCCATACACCACTCGCATCAGGTCGATGAAGCTCGAGTAGCGCATGAAACCGGAATAGGTGTGGAAAATTCTGAAACCGGGGACGCTCAGCAGCACGAAACAGAACAACGTGTTCACCACCTGCAGGAGGTTGGCCAACAGACTCTCGGCATTGTTGAATATCCAATAAGTCAGGAATCCACTGAAAATGATAATGGCACAATCAATCAGAAAAATGCACCAGTACGGCAGTGAATTCTTTGTAAAATACCAGTTTAATATCTTATCGAATGCATTTCGCATATCTCTATCTTCTCAAAATCGGGCACAAAGTTAATAGTTTTCGGCTAAAATACCAAAGATTTGGGAGGATTTTTTTCGAATTAATAGACAAAACTTGCGATTCTCGGAAATAATCCGTACCTTTGCACGAAATTTAAGATGATATGAAGACAATCGTAATAGCCGCAGGCTACGCTACTCGCCTAGGCGAGCTCACCAGAAACTTCCCCAAACCCCTCCTGAAGATTGGCAGCAACACCATCCTCGGAAGGATGCTCGATGACATCGACCAGATCCCTGACATCACCGAGCATATCATCATCACGAACCACAAGTTCGCCCATTTCTTCGAGGAGTGGGCCGACGATAGCTGGAAGAAACCTATCACGATCGTTGATGACGGCACTTCCACCAACGAGACCCGCCTGGGGGCCGTCTGCGACCTGCTCTTTGCGATGGAGAAACTGAATATCGACGATGACCTCCTGGTGGTGGCAGCCGACAACCTGCTGTTCTTCTCGTTCCAGGAGTTCGTGGACTTCGCGAAACAGAAAGGCACCTCCTGCATCATGTGTCACGAGCAACCTTCTATCGAGAAGCTCCAGCGCACGGGTGTGGTCGAGCTCGATGCAGACATGAAGGTACTCGGCATGGAGGAGAAGCCTCAGGTACCGAAGAGCCACTGGGCCGTTCCACCTTTTTATATATATTTAAGGCACGACCTCGACCTGGTGCGCCATTCCGTCGAGAACGGTTGTGGCAAGGATGCCCCGGGCAATCTCGCGCATTACATGGTGGAGCACACCACGATGCACGCCTGGCCCATGAGTGCCGGGAGATTTGACATCGGAAGTTTGGATACGTATTATCAGGCAATAGAATTATATGGAAAAGATTGATTTAAACGGTAAGACAATACTCGTGACTGGTGCTGCTGGTTTCATTGGCAGCAATCTGGTGAAGCGCTTGATGCAGGATCTCTCCAGCGCCACCATCGTCGGCATCGACAACATGAACGACTACTACGATGTCGCCCTCAAGGAATACCGCCTCCACTCCCTTGAATCTGACAGGGGACAGGTACCTGTCAGCCCCACAGTAAACGCAATGCCTGCTGACAGAGGACAGGTACCTGTCAGCCCCAAGGTAAACGAAACACCTGCTGACAGGTACCTGTCCCCTGTCAGATTTGAGTTCGTCAAGGGCGACATTGCGGATAAGGAGACGATCGACCATTTGTTCGAACAGTATCACTTCGACGTCGTGGTGAACCTCGCTGCTCAGGCAGGCGTGAGATACTCCATCACCAACCCCGACGCCTATATCCAGAGCAATCTGATCGGCTTCTACAACATCCTCGAGGCCTGCAGGAATCACCCCGTCGAGCACCTGGTCTATGCCAGCAGCAGTTCTGTCTATGGCGGCAATAAGAAAGTCCCCTTCAGCACTGACGACCGTGTGGACAATCCCGTTTCCCTCTACGCTGCTACGAAGAAGAGCAATGAGCTCATGGCCCACTGTTACTCGAAACTGTATGATATCCCGACCACAGGCCTGCGTTTCTTCACCGTCTATGGTCCCGCAGGTCGTCCCGACATGGCCTATTTCGGCTTCACGAACAAGCTATTGAAGGGCGAGACCATCCAGATCTATAACTACGGCAACTGCCGACGTGACTTCACCTATGTCGACGATATTGTCGAGGGCATCGTCCGTGTGATGCAGGGCGCTCCCGAGCGCAAGAAGGGCGAAGATGGTCTTCCTATCCCACCCTATGCCGTCTATAACATTGGTGGTGGTCAGCCAGAGAACCTCCTCGACTTCGTGACCATCCTCCAGGAAGAACTCGTCCGTGCGGGTGTGCTCCCTCAGGACTTCGACTTTGAGGCCCATAAGCAACTCGTTCCCATGCAGCCCGGTGATGTTCCCACCACCTACGCGGATGCCACTGCCCTAGAGCGTGACTATGGCTTCACCCCGAAGATCACCCTCCGCGAGGGACTCCGTCATTTCGCCGAGTGGTACAAACAGTTCTACGGCTAACTGTTCACTATTCACTTTTCACTTCTCACTTCTCTCTCCTATGACCTATCACATTTTTGCCCCCTATCGCGTTTGCCCGTTGGGCGCGCATGTCGACCATCAGCATGGTCTCGTCACAGGTTTCGCCATCGACAAAGGAGTTGACCTTTGGTTCGATGTCAACGATAATTCCCACGTCCACCTCGAAAGCAAGACCTTCGAAGGTGTGGTTGATTTCGACCTCGATGCCCCCTCACAGGTTCGCGAAAGCCACTGGGGCGATTATGCCCGAGGAGCCAAATACGCCTTGCGCAAGCGTTTCGAGTTGAAGCGCGGCATCACGGGTGTGATCCAGGGCAGTCTGCCTGTGGGCGGTTTGAGTTCAAGTGCTGCAGTGCTCATCGCCTATGTCATGGCGTTTGCTAAGGCGAATGACATCACGTTGCAGCCCTTCGAGGTCGTCAAAATCGCTTCAGAAGCCGAGCGCGAATATATCGGTCTGAACAACGGCCTGCTCGACCAGGCCTGTATCGCCCTTGGAAGGAAAGACGGTCTGCTGTTCCTGGACTGCGACTCCAATGACTGGCGCATCATCAAGCGAAATCCGGAAATGCCTGATTTTGAGATCGGTATCTTCTTCTCCGGTCTGACGCGCTCGCTGGTCAATTCCGATTATAATCTGCGTGTGTACGAGTGTAAGACGGCCGCCTGGAACATGCTCGCCTACACAGAACAGCCGCTGAAGACCTTCGACAAGACGTTTTTGCGCGACATCCCCAAGGCCACTTTCGACAAGACCCGTATCGCCATGCCAGCGAGATTTGCCCGTCGTGCCGAACATTTCTACTCAGAATACCGTCGTGTACGTCAGGGCGTGACAGCCTGGGAGACCGGCAATCTGAAGCTCTTCGGAAAGCTCTCCTTCGACTCCTGCGAGAGTTCGATTCACAACTACGAATGTGGCAGTCCAGAGCTCATCGCCATCTACGAGATTATGCGCAGCCTCCCCGGTGTCTTTGGAGGCCGTTTCTCCGGGGCAGGTTTCAAAGGAGCCTGCATCGCCCTCGTCGACCCTGCCTACAAGGCCGACATCGAGCGAGAGCTCACCCATCGCTACCTGGAACAATTCCCCGAGTACGAAAAGACCTTCCAAGTCTTCTGGGTCCGTCCCGACAACGGTGCCCGCTTCATCTAACCCTGACAGGGGACAGGTACCTGTCAGATTGCTAGGTTGCGGACCAGAATCTGACAGGTACCTGTCCCCTGTCAGGATTTTACTCCCACTCGATGGTGCCCGTTGGTTTGGGGGTGAGGTCATACAACACCCTATTGACCCCAGATACTTCCGTGATGATGCGTTTAGTGATATGGTGGAGGAGTTCATACGGGATCTCCTCTATCGTTGCTGTCATGGCATCACGCGTGTTCACGGCACGAATGATGACAGGCCAGTCCCAACTGCGCTTATTATCCTTGACCCCCGTCGACTTATAATCCGGCACGATCGTAAAATACTGCCAGACCTTGCCTTCGAGACCGTTTTTGGCGAACTCTTCGCGGAGGATTGCATCTGATTCACGCAGGGCCTCCAGACGATCACGTGTGATTGCTCCTGTACATCTCACACCAAGTCCGGGACCTGGGAATGGCTGACGAAACACCATGTTGTCAGGGAGCCCCAATTCCTTACCTACGACGCGGACTTCATCCTTAAAGAGGAGTTTGATGGGCTCGACAAGTTCGAACTGGAGATCTTCGGGGAGACCGCCTACGTTATGGTGCGATTTCACAGGACCAGACTCCACGATGTCAGGATAGATCGTGCCCTGAGCCAGGAAACTGATACCCTCGAGTTTTCGGGCCTCTTCCTCAAACACACGGATAAACTCCGCACCGATGATCTTGCGCTTCTGCTCGGGGTCTGCAATGCCTGCAAGCTTATCGAGGAAGCGGTCGGTGGCATCGACATAGACGAGATTGGCGTCCAGTTCGTCGCGGAAAACTTTGACGACCTGTTCAGGCTCGCCCTTGCGAAGGAGACCATGGTTGACGTGGACTGAAACAAGCTGCCTGCCCACCGCCTTGATCAGCAGTGCAGCCACCACCGAGGAGTCGACACCGCCTGAGAGTGCGAGGAGGACTTTCTTGTCACCAATCTGAGCTCGGAGCTCCTGGATTTGTTCATCAATGAATTTCCGGGCCAATTCTGGAGTCGTGATGCGCTCCATGTCTGCCGGACGTACGTTACCTGTTGCCATATAAATCTTGATTTAATGAATGAATAATAGAAATAAATGTGTTTGCAAAGATACTACTAAAAGATCAAATCGCCAAATGAAATCGGTTTTTTCTTCTGATTCTGACAGGGGACAGGTACCTGTCAGAATCAAATCCGCGCCATAGTGTTCTGACAGGTACCTGTCCCCTGTCAGACCTGTCCCCTGTCAGATTGTCCCCTGTCAGAATCAGTGTCAGAACCAAATTGTGTTCGCGAACAATAACAAATCTCGCCCATCCAAGTTAATAAAGGTTAAATTATGGAAGAAATTTCTTTAATCGCATTGTTATATTCAAGAAATTATATATCTTTGCAAACAGAAATAAAAACCTATACAATATATGACTAAAGAACTTTTAAACCGGAATCTCAGAAACGCCTGTCTGATGATGAAAAACAGGATAAGCCAAAAATCGGCTATCAAGCAGGCAAAAGAGCGCAATAACCTTTCAACACTAATGAAGCTCACATTGTTGCTCAGAAATTAGTCGACCATTCACGAATTACGCTGCATAACCGTAGCGACGACTTGAAATATATTATATACTATATAATAGTATATGAATATTTCAGACAGGTGAATTGTGTTCATCTTGAAAATAATGCAGTATGATAATTATGAATGATATTGACACTAAACAAATTGCCCTAATGCCTTAGGCGGGAGCTATTAAGGAATGTCGGACAAGATCTATGTTAAACACATTATTATGAAAGTTAACCTTTAAACGAAGACCGAGTTAACCTTCAAAATGAAAGCACATATTTGAAAGAGGTCCGCTGTGAAGCGCGCCTCTTTTCCTGACAGGGGACAGGTACCTGTCAGTCCTCAAACAAACAAAATGCAAGCTGACAGGTACCTGTCCCCTGTCAGAACCTATCAGAAAAAAACATTAATTCTACATTCTATGACAAGACAACCCAGACAAAAAAGCTCCACAGGTATCCATCATGTTATGATGCGCGGTATCAACCATCAGGATATCTTCTACGATGAAGAAGACTATTTCCAGTTTATCGAAACGCTCTCCAGGATGCAGACACGCTTTGATGACAAAGGACACCCCTGTGGCACAAACTTCACTCTATACGCATATTGCCTCATGCCTAACCACGTCCACCTCCTGATACGCGAATGTGAAGACAATCTGGGCGAGGCGGTGAAACGCATCAGTTCATCCTATGTATTCTATTACAATCGCAAGTATTCCCGCGATGGCCATCTCTTCAAAGAGCGTTTCAAGTCAGAGCCAGTTAACGATATGGCCTACTTCATCGTCCTTTTGCGCTACATCCACCAGAACCCGATCAAAGCAGGACTTGTGAGCAAAGTCAGCGACTATAAATATAGCAGTTGGAGAGAGTTCACAGCCCAGAAAGCCCCCGAGTATCGCATCTGTAACACGAAATCTGTTCTCAAACGAATACCCAGCGATGAGTTGGAAGCATTCATCAACGAACCGTTGTCCGATGATGAGGTTTGTCTCGACAATGACAATGCGGTCCAAAAGCTCAGACTATCAGATGACCAAGTCTGGCAGAACATCACAAGCCTGACCCACACGACCACCGCTGTAGGATTTCAGCGACTTGGCAAGCAACAACAACGCAATACTCTGCGCGAACTACGTAAACGAGGTGCCTCAGTGAGGCAATTGGAACGTCTGACAGGCATCAGCCGTGGAGTCATTCAGACCATCTGACAAGTCTGACAGGGGACAGGTACCTGTCAGAAACAGGTCCGCACTAAAACTATCTGACAGGGGACAGGTACCTGTCAGATGCATTGGTGCGGGATTGGAATCTGACAGGTACCTGTCCCCTGTCAGATTTGTCCCCTGTCAGATTTGTTAAACTTGAGAGAGATGCAGGAATTTGGTGATGAGGTTGGTGAGGGAGGTTTCGCGATTGTCGATGAAGGCATCGAGCAGGCGGGACTTCCCTTCCAGCGGGATCACGTCATAGTCAGCGATGGCAGCAGGAATCAACGTGCTGGTCCCCTGCCTCAGCGTTATCTCCTCCCCCGTGCTCCTGACGCGGATCCGGCAGTCCCCCTCGATACACATGGAAATCACGAAACTGTCATATTTCCTCAAGTCCCGATGAAAATCCTTCGAGATCTCCATCACCCTGACATCGAAGAACGGCGTGTCGATGATCTGCACCGCCCTGTTCCTGACATCCACATATTCCGTGCGATAATTCTCCTCCACATGATAGTCCAACGCCCTGGCAGCCAGTTCCGTATGAAGCTCCCGAGGCTTCCCGTCCATGCCCGGACGATTATAGTCAAAAATCCGGTACGTCACATCCGACGACTGCTGTACCTCCGCCAACAGGATTCCCCCGCAGATGGCATGCACACGTCCTGCAGGAAGATAGAACACATCCCCCGCCTTGACCTGATGGTCCGCCAACACCTCCGTGATCGACCCGTCTTCCACCCTTTTCTGGTACTCATACGGTGAGATCGTCTGTTTGAACCCCGCATAGAGATGAGCCCCCGGTTCAGCCTTGATGATATACCACATCTCCGACTTCCCCATCTTCCCATGCTCCCTCAAGGCCATCTCGTCATTCGGATGCACCTGTATGCTCAGGTCCCGCCTCGCGTCGATGAACTTCACCAGCAGAGGCAGTTGGCCGTGATACTTCCCGTTGACAGCCCTGCCGAGAATCCCCTCCGGATGCTCCCCGATGACAGACACCAGATCCCTGCCCTGCCACACGCCATTGCTGATGACGCTCTTGCTCGACGGCACAGCACTCACCTCCCAGCTTTCGCCAATCGGTTCCTCCGAAGGCTCCAGACCCTTATACGGCCTGAGCTGACTCCCACCCCACACCACGGGATGCAGATTCGGTTCAAATAACAGCGGATAAAACATCATTCTTTACTCATTTTTTATGACCGGGGCCTGGCCCCAGTCCTAAGTCACCACTACATTGTCATAGATCCATTTCACCAGATGCCTGTTCCTGGAAAAAGCTTTCACGAGCCACTGGCCCACACGACTATAGAACAGTCCGGCCATCCATTTCTCACGACGCTTTCTGCGGAAGAGACCCCTGTTCGTCTCGCTGAAGGACCTTCCCTTGATGATGGCATGAGCAGCATTCCGCCCTGTAGCCAAGGCATAATACAGCCCCTCATACGTCACCCTGTTGGCAAATCCCCCAGCATCACCTATCAGCATGATATTGTCCCGGTCAGACCGCACCACCTCCACAGGGATATAAGCCCCGCAGATCTTCGTCTCAGCGATGCCCAGTTCAGCCAGCAATCCTCTGAACCCCTCTCTCGAGGCATCCTTAGCGCCATACCCCACGACATCGTACCCCTTATGAGGGAACCGGTAATAGTAGCCATGGTCATAGCGCGCAGAAAACTCCCCGTCCAGCACATCATCCCTCTTTTCCACCTTCTGTTCCAAGAAGAGGAAATTACCATGATAAGCGCCCAGCAGTTGCTTTCTCACGCGACTGTTCGCCCCATCAGCAGCAACGAGATAACGACATCCTATCTGCCGGCCGGAGCGCATAGTAACCAGGATTCTCCCCTCTTCCTGTTCGTCGAAACGTGAGAAGGAATCCTGCAGGAAAGTCCCGCCCGATTGCAGATACCTTTGCAGCAGCCTGTTGTCAAAATCCTTCCGGCTCACATTCCTCTGCTCCTCGGCAGGTTCAATCTCACACCTCATCTTCCCCTCCACGAACAGCCTTTGCCTTGTCACAGGCAAGTAGTCGTAATCCAGATCCGGCATCATCTCCTCCAACAGATGCCAGGCCCTCGGTGTCAGCCCGCCCCCACACACCTTCTCGCGTGGGAACTGCTGGAAATCCACCAGCACGCAGTCCACCCCGTTCTTTTTCAGCAGGTTGGCACACGTAGACCCCGCCGGCCCCGCACCTATGATCACGACCCCAGTATCCATCATATCATTTGCAAAAGTACAATATTTCTTCGAAATAAAAAAGGAATCCGGCAAAAACTTTGTCCTGGTGCCAGGCCCCAAACTGAAAAACTTAGGACTGGGGCCTGGCCAGTACCAAATCTGACAGGTACCTGTCCCCTGTCAGAATAATACTATACATGCTAGCTGCGTATTTTGCTGAAAGCCTCCTCACCTAGCACACTCTTGAACATGTCGTCCACAGAGTCATAGTGAGTAACACGCCCATGCTTCACGTCGTCAAGGGCTTCCTGAAAAGCCTTGGTCTTCGTGATGTCGTTCTCCTTTTCCTTAGCAGGTTTCTGTACCTTTACCGATGCCACACCCACAATCATCTTACAGGCCTGCTTCACCTTCTGAACAAGGCTCTCATCGGGAATATCTAATATCAATGTTGCCATAGTCTTTTACTTTTATCTGTTAATCGGTTGCAAAGATACGAAAAAGTTTGGAATAGCCGCACTTTTCGGGCAAAAAATGTCTTCTGGAGCATACTTCGATGGCCATCTAGTCTCTTGATCCATAGTTGTTGATCATTCAGCGAGGCAGCATGAAAAACTCAAAGACCACCCGTTAGGGCACAGGCTCTGTGGTCTTTACCAAAATCCTGACGCAGGGCGGTTTTCCCCCGAAGTCAGTTAAGTTTCCCAATATAGACGCAACATCCCCCGATCCAGTTCACGAAGCGCTCGATCTTTGATCGCTTGCTTCAGCAAGAACTGAATCGGGGGATGCACATATACCGCCTGTGTGCGAGTCCGGACTTCACTTCCACTGATTAATATGCTTATACCTATTACTCAATTCCAACAGTTCCAAGAACTGGCTAAACCTCGGTTCCGCCAGCTCCCCTGCTTTCAACATTTTCCGTCCCCGCTTTAGGAAGTGAACCATCAACTTTTCCTCTGGTACATATTTCGATGGATTGCGCTTATTAGTCTCTATGAAGAAATAATGAAACGTATCCTTCTCTTCGTTCTTATGGATTGTTTGTCCGATTATCGGTCAACGCCCAATCAAACAAACAAATCACAATATTTTGAGTTTCAACAACTTATATTCCCAATCGAACAATATCGGTCAAAATTCACTTCCATCTATACCTTGTCGAAGGCCCGTCTCCCTCCTTCTCACACAGTCCAAGTTTCACCATCAGCAGCAAATCGTTCTGTGCCGTACCTTTCGACGGCTTCTTCTCGAAGGCTTCCACATATTCCATCTTCGTGAAATATTGTCCCGCCTTCCTTCGTGACATGAAGTTGCGAATCCTTTCGTTAGGCTTCAGCTCCTCCCTTTTATTATATATCTTCAGTGTTGTCTTGCCATTGGCCGATGTCCATTCAGGCAGCTTACGTCCGGCATCGCGCATCGTATTCGAAATAAGTAGCATACCGCGACCTGTCTTCTCCATTTCACCCGACACATAGAAAATCTCTGCCATCAGCGGATTCCTTAATATAGAGCCATGAGGCAACACCTTGCTCCTGCCCGAAACCAGTCTTTCTGCCAGTTCACCCGAATTGGTAATCTCTATCCTGTCGGCAAAGATAAATACAGTCACCTCGTCCGATATGTCCGTATAATCCCTATGAATCAACGCATTCGAAATAGCCTCATCCAATACGTCAATAGGATACTCAAAGTCATTATATCGTCCCGTCCTGTCAGTGAAGAAATACGCCACCCTGGGCAGACGTTCCTTGAAATAGTCAATGGCCTTCTTCTGCACATCAAAGACGTTCCCCTCTATAAAGAACAGGTCTTCATAGCCGTCGGCATCCTTACCACGAGCCATCAGTTGGATACGCAGTCGGCACTGCGGCAGCAAGTTCTTTGTATTATAGGCAAACAAAGCCACCGCACCGTTAGTCACCTCCCCAGTCCTTACCATGTGCAATTCCGACAACAGGTTTCTCAAACCGGTAGTACTCTTTGACAGGCGTCCCAAAGAGAGACCTTTTTCATACACCTCCCCCATCAGTTTTTCGTTCAGGTTCTCCTCACTAGCATAAAGGTTGTTCAGCCGTTCCCAGTCCGAACGCGAAGCATACGAGTCCCTCAATATCTTCGATAGCAGGTCTGGTGTTGGAACATCAGCTTCATTCTCCTTCAGCACATAGTAACGTCCCTTATAGGTATAAGGCGTAAGACTACCTTTAGGTACGGTAACAAGCACCACAGGCTTTTCATCAAACAGTTCACGTTGCACATAAACCAATGGAAGTGGCGAGATAAACTCCGTTATCTCCTCCTGCAATCTTTCAGCATACCCTTCCGCGATGCCAGTAACGTTCTGTTCACCGTCTATGCCAATCACCAGCCATCCTCCAGTCTCATTAAGACAGGCACACACCTTCTGCGCCACCATTTCTAGCGATGCTTCAGCAAAACAGAATATCGGCGATGGCAGGTGTGGCTGAGCCAGCAATGCTTTTACAAAACTACCTTCCATTGATCAAAGCTTTTATCCGTTCTACATTCTTAAACTGAAACTCGATGAACCGCATAATGTCCTCCTCATCTTTATAGGGCTGTGCCCAGTTACCAATCCTGTCCTCTGCTGGGCGGATATGGTTCTGGATAGCCAAGCGATACAAATCCACAGGTTCTGCATGTATCGTCAGATTGGGCTTCCGTATCTCTACTTCACTACCATCCTCCTGAGTCTCCTTCTTGGAATAATACTCAGGTATAGTCGTCAAATCTTGCTTTACAAGCCTAAGGAAATCATGTGCAAATGCCACACGGTAGTCGGCAAGCACAAAGCGCAGCATAGGCAACTGAAAAGCTCTGTCGAATTCTTGGGCTGTTATCGACCGCTCTCCCTTCTTCAATACGCCCGAACCTACAAGTGGACGAATGATTCCAAGGAAAACATCACACTCGTCAACCGCTTCCACACAATTCACCAAATTCGACCTTCTACTGTCGATGGGAATTGTTCCAGCCTTCGACATATAGACATCATATCCATAACTATCCAAGGTTGCAAATATCCTGTTCAGTGTTGCCTCAAAGTCATATACCGTCGATGACACAAACACCTTTATATGATTTCTTTCTACTGCCATATTTCAATATCTACGATTTGCAAAAATAACACTTTTCCTGCAATTAAATTGCATTTCTTTAAAATAATTATTCTTTTTTAGCAGAGTAGCAATCCAAACACCCCATCTTTGTACCTTCAACCTGTCATTTTCCGCCTTATAACTTCAACTTAACAGTCCAATCCTATACCTGCTCAAATCCTATCTTCTGTCGTCATCCTTCTCCTCAAACGCACTCACTTCACAATTACTCCTATTCACCATCAATTCTTCACCAAACAACTTATACGCCCTATGTAAGTCCTGGGGCCTGCCCCAGTACCAAATCTGACAGGTACCTGTCCCCTGCCAGGAGTTGTTGATCATTCAGCGCGGCAGCATGAAAAACTCAAAGACCACCCGTTAGGGCACAGGCTCTGTGGTCTTTACCAAAATTCTGACGCAGGGCGGTTTCCCCCGAAGTCAGTTAAGCCTCCCAATATAGACGCAACATCCTCCGATCCAGTTCACGAAGCGCTCGATCTTTGATCGCTTGCTTCAGCAAAAACTGAATCGGGGGATGCCCATATACTGCCTGTGTTCGAGTCCGGACTTCACTTCCACTGATTAATATGCTTATACCTATTACTCAATTCCAACAACTCCAAGAATAGACTGAACCTCGGTTCCTTCAACTCCCCAGCATTCATCTTTTTCCTATTCGCCTTAACCCAATTAAGCATATCATGTTCTTCTATTCGATGCCGCGATGGATTCCGATGATTGCTCTCGATAAAAGCCTTCACCTCATCACATCGTTTCTGCCACCGTTCATCCTGCGTCATACTCATATTTGATTATTAATTCGCATGATCTTCACATTAAAACGCCCAAACCTATTCCAGTTTCTTATATCCTTTATACGTTTTGATAACACTTTCATCTCCTCTTTTGTATTATCGTCATATAACAGCGCAATACCAGTCAAGTGTTTTATAGGAATAAACATCTTCAATCGCTCCAAGCCATCCGAATCATGGAAATAACGTTCATCATTTTCCTGCTTATGCAATACATATCGCCATTCACCTTCCGTTTCCCACTCGTTCTTCAATTTAATAGAGCCTATCTTTGCTTTCAGATCCATCTCCAATGTGAACTGACCAAACAATTTCCTCAACTTAAGATCATCCGAACTCTCTTTAGTAATACCCTCCATCGATTGTATATCGGCTATCATTACCTGATACAACTCGGCTAGGTCCTCCTCTGTATAGTATTCGCATTTATAAATATCTTCGTCTTTAAAATCTCTCAAATCAAACTCCAGTCTCGCTGTTCCATACTCTTTTAACATATGTGCATCCAGCACTCCCTCTGTAAATGATGCAGAGTAACTATTATCAAAATCTGTCATCTGGTCTAGTATCGATGGATGACCCTTAGACCGATAATAGGCTCTGACTTTTTCCATCAATTCCCGCCCATACCTCAGTTCCTTCTTGTCATTCTTATCCTTATTATTCTTCAACCAAAAACATATGCTCTTTTTGCCAACATCCAACATGCTGATAACATTATCCGGTTTTGTATAATGATATAACAGCCGAGGAGTATCTGGCTGCCTGGCTTGTATAAAATTACTCATTACTTCTCCTCTCAATAATATAATCAATAATAATCATGAACCTCGTCGCACACATCACAACAAAATTCTCAGCATTATCTTCACACTTTTTCATCCGTTTCTTGACCTTCCTTTTTTCTATCCATGAAGGCTTTTGTCTGAGCATTACTCTGACAGAATGCCACAAGTCCTTCGTCAGTCTTCCTATTCCCCTCCGCCATAGTCACCATTTTTTCCACGAAACTCTCTGGTAATTCCATGCTATTCAGATAATCTCCTATCCCTACAAGCTCGGCCACAACAGCATCCTTATCTATCACTTCTGTTCTATACATCTGTTCGAGCTTCTCCTTTGTGTCAATAACACGCCATTCAAACCACCATTTCGTGAAATAAACCATCTTTTCTTGAGTCCAATGTTCCAACACAGCATGAAAGTCATCCTCTAGTGATTTCCTGAGTCCATAATGTTCATTTTCAAACAATGGCAGTATCTCATTAACAAGATTCTTTTCCGGTTTGTTCTGTCCTGTTTCTGCGTAGGATTTCAAAACATTCACAATGCCGTCCTTCAAACTGATTGACTGCGGCTTATATATCTTCCAAAGCTGAATTTCCCTTGCAGGTTTCAATATCTGTTTCTCCCAAGCTTCTGTGGAAATTTCCTTCAGTGCCTTCAGAGCCTGTCCGTTAATCTCTTTAGCAATATTCAAATCCATATCCTTGCAGTCTTGGAACAATCTCTCATGCCACTCCTTCAGTTTACCATTGTCCACATTTCCATCCACACTTTCTATCAATGCCATAAGCGTCCGAGGCTCAACGCCAGTCACCTCTACAATCTCATGATAATGCGAAAGCACCTTTGCCTTGTCCTTTATGACTACAGGAATAGAAGAGCGTCCATCTACCGCTAATTTAATAATACTGCATATAAGCCCCTTCTCTGTATAATTTAACACTGAGCACATCAAATCGCCAATAGTAATATAGTAAGGTAAGACCTCTGCAACCTTCTCTACAAACCCTTCATCAGTAATCGACAAATACAGATTAAATACCCTTCCATAATCTCCACCTGCTGGATATTCATTTTTCCTTGCAATTCTCATGGCTATCAAGTCATAGATTGATTCACTATCATCTTTCATGTCCTTCATGATAGCCAGGAGCAAATCGTCTGTGTATAATTCATCCACTTGAATTTGTCTTTCATAAGGGTCAGTAATTTCCCTCAAATGTCTGAAAACCATCGCGTATTCTTTATCTTCTTTGGCCTCTGCGCCAAGCTTGCACAGACTAGCATAAGTCTTTGTTAACTTATGCCCTTCAGTAAACAATATGGGCAAGAACTCCAGTTCTTTAAACTGCCCTAGCGAATGTCCCGACAAATACTCATCAAACTTCACCATCTCGCAATCAAGACCATAGTTCTTATATCCATCTGCAACTAGTATAAGAAGTTGCTCGTAATCTTCATTCTTGATCTTTACTTTTGAATGTTTTTTAAAATATGTATCCACTTCATTCTTGGCGTACTTCCTGAAGGTCTTTATTCCCTCGACATAAGTCCTGACCTTCCATCCCTCATCCGTCTTCATATACTTCTCAAGGAAATAGTCCACCACTGCTTTCTTATTCTGACTATGCTCTAATAATATCGCATGGTGCTCATCATAATCATTTGGATGATAAGAAAGCTCTGATAACTTAAGCGTCTTAAATAAGTTCTTCCAAAGATAACCCAGATGATATACATTAGCATTCTCGCTCTTACTGATTTTTACCAAGAAGTCTATCGCATTATTGATATTCGTCACGCTTTCGATATTATCAGTTAGCAAAGAATTTAGCACACGATCATTTTGGAAATTCTCAATAAAAGATAAGTCTCCTTCATCTATGGCCTTCAGCACTTTAGGAGCGAACACCACGTCCACAGCTTTCTCTTTCTTTATCTGATAATGGATTGCCGACAAGTTCCTAGCCATCTCTTCCGAGTCATATCTGCCTTCCAAAGCGCCAAGGAACTGAGGATTCATGATAGATACTTCTGGATTATTATTAATCTCTTCCTTACCGATGATGTAAAGTCCCAAATACTCCACAGGAATCTCATTCCCCATAATCGAATAGATAGTAACACATTCATTGATAAAGGCAATAATGCTCCGGGGAGTGAAATCATCTGCCAACTTACCAAACACCGTCAGCAATTCATTATGTTCTTTATATATCTCTGTTCCAAAGGCTTCCTTCCATACTACCTCAAAGTAGTCCTTCCAATCAGTAAGGATAGGTGGAGAAACCCTATATACTAGATAGAAAGTCTTATTGATGAAGTCATTGCCATACGACTTCACTTCTATTGGCTTAACTCTATCTTCGTTCTTTTCCGAACTTTTATCCTCCACATGCCCTATCCCAAGCTCCTGTATATTCTCTTCCTTGAAGGCATTGATGATATGGCTCCTATCAAAAGGTATCACTGTATGAATCCTTTTATAGTCCTTTTCTGCAAAAAAAGCATGAATGGTAGACCATATTTCCTTAACCTTAGCAATAGGTAGTCTGTCCATATTGTCAATCACCAAAACAACATGACGGTCTTTTTTCACCAACTCGTCATCTATATTACTCATATAATTTCTGAATTGGCGTGCCGTTGGCTCTTTCTCAGTAATAAATTCTATAGTTTTATACTCACTTTCTTTGTTGTTTACCTCGCTATATCCAGGCCGGGTTTCTATATTACTCTTATCTACATGGAGTTTATACATTTCACAAAAAAATGTAACCCAGCCTTTCTGATTAAACTTATTCATGCTCTTTCGTCTGCTAACTATCAGCCAAATGAGCACTGCTATATATATAGCTATCGCCACATAGTACGAGTATTTAAACCATTCTTTCATGGCGTTAACTATAGGCATGGTAAAACCAATAACTGTTGTTGCAATCAATAGTTCGTTTAGTTTAACCACCTTCTTAGTATCTATCTCCCTTACTCTTGCGAGCAACATATCAATTTTTTCTAACCACGATTCATCGAGGACCTCTAAGTCTATCAGCGAATTGATAAACTCCTCAAGTATGGAGCGTCTCAGATAGTCAGTATGGTGAGCCCACGCATCGAAGGTCACAAACACATAATCCTGCGTTTTATCCTTATCCTTCTTTCCCTCATTAGCTTTATCTATTCTCTTCTTTATTTCTTTCTCCACCAAGCCAACAAGATTTGACTTACCAGAGCCCCAACCACCATCAATACCAATAATACCATGTACCTCATCTTCCATAATAACATCAGCAATCTTAGCTGCTATATGAGTGTGAGACTTGCCTTCAAACCAATCATCATTACAAGGTGCTGTACTTACTATCCTCGGATACTTTACCTCATTATTATTTGCCTTATCCATAATACCTTCTATCTTCTTTACTCCCCTACGAATATAGTGAAAAAAACTCTTACTATCTTCCGTCTAAAACCTCGCCTTGTACACCATAACCAACTCAATATAACTCTGGCCCAGTTTCTTCTCTGCATACTCTAGCGCCTCTTCCCTGGTATCGAAGAACATCACATCACCCGGAAATGTGACCGCATTAGAAAGATACTCACCATCACTGTGTTTGCACAAAAACATAGCATTACTATGGGGCGCAGGTGTAAACGATTTGATACAATACTTTGCTTCCATAACTAAAACAAATTTATCTTAACTTACTTGCACTAGGTTTTTCCAGCGCATCAACAACAATTATCTCTGGACATTTTTTACCCTGGTGCAGCTGCTCAGTGCGGGTATCAAGGAGCTTCTTGATAGCAGTATCAGTATGCTGTTTATCCTTTATGACCAAGTAGAAGCTATCAATAGTCCATTCTGCTTTCTCATAGGCTGGCAACTGTTTGGTATATCCAGCCAACAAACTACTGCTTGAAGCCTTTTTCAACTCTATCAGCACCTTCTTACTGAACCCACTTGACAGTTTAAAATCCAATTCTCCTACGCCAGGGTCACACTCCCTACTCAAGTCTATATTGTTTGCAGCACAATAGAAGTGAGCCATCATGTAAAACAGCAGTTGAGCAGCCTTCTCATCCCTAAACTGATGATTGTCATTATATAGCAGCCAATACATATGATTATTCTCTATCATCATTTTATACTGTCTGATAATTTCTCGAGTAATCCCAATCACATCTACATTGTCAGAAGAAACGAAGTGACCCAAGCTTACTGGTAGTCGTTTTACCAACTCTGCCATTTTGATGTCTGCATAAAACAGCATATCATCACCTTTAAAGTCATAACCCAGTACATCAAGATTTTTACAAAAATTGAGGAGGTCATTAAGCAGAGTGCTATGTGCCAGGATAGCCTTCTTTCGCTCAGACTTCCTCATCTTATCAAAGTCAGCCATATTAACACCTATAACCCTACACACTCTCAATCTCAACTCTCTATTATAGTTACATACCCTACCAATATCATCAAAACTTCTGGCTATCGGCAAATTTGCCAGCAAGGAATGAGGTATTAGTAAATAGGGGCGACCCTTTATGATAGGCACTTGATAGGTGACATACTTATAGTTCAAATTTCTACACTTTATACCCTTCTCTTTAGCGATACGCTGAGTGTATGCAAGGAACTCTTCCAGCAGAATATCTATAGTCATGTCGCTGATGCGGTCGGCGCCAATTCCTTCCTCAATAAAAGGTAATAGTGTAAAGAACGCAGGATCTTTGATGCCAGCTTGTACTATTTCTACACAACCTGTAGCCAGTTGGCTAGACAATTTTCCACTGATACCACTGCCCTTGGTATTCGACTCAGAATAGCCAAGACCGGTATTAACCACCTCTGGAAATCGCATTCTTGCAACAATCTGCCTGAAGCATCTTTGTTTTATGAGAGGATCATTCATACCAGAAGTCAAGGTTACTATCTCGTTGAAATAATCTAGGAACTTCTGATATGCACCATCATATTCAGGAATCTTGCAGCCTTTGAGCAACAAGGGATCAACATGTAATGGAATGTCTCTCTGAGTCAGCCCATCGAAGACACCGCCCATCACAAACTCGCTATGAGGTATTTTAAAGTATCTACTATAATGCATCTTTAATTCTAATTTAATTTTCTCGCCGGCAAAATTACTACATTTTCTCCAATAAACCAAATATTTTGCGCGCAAAATGTGATATTTTCACATTTCAATCACCCAAACTAAAATTTTTCTCTAATATTTGTTGTTCAAAAGAGAATAATTCGCTATCTTTGCAACCACATTTAATTTATAATAGTATTATATATACTATTTATTATATTACAATATATACATATGTTACAGCAATTCACGGTCGACAATTTTCTGTCATTCAAGGGTCAGGAGGTTTTCAAGTTGAAACCAGGCAGGGGCACATTAAAGAGCCACCACAAGGTAGAACCCGTTAAAGGATTTACAGTTCTCAAGACTGCCATCATGTTTGGTGCCAACGCCAGTGGAAAGAGCAATTTTGTCAAGGCCATTGATCTTGGCAAAAGGCTCGTACTCGAAGGAACCCCCGTAGGCAGCCCAATGGAATATCATCCTTTCCGCCTACATGCAGAGAACAAGAAAAAGGATACCACTTTGATCTACGTGATTCTGTGTAACAACAAAAAATACGAATACGGCTTTAGTTACAATGCCGAACGAGTGTCCAGAGAATGGCTTAAGCAAATCACAAAAAAGACAGAATACACCATTTTCGAAAGGAATATAGACAGTGATACCCCTTTCGACATTTCATACCTGCTAAAGCTCAACAAGAAAGAGGCTGAGAAACAGTTCCTCACTGTATTTGCCAAGGCCACTCCCGCGCGTTCACTTTTCCTTCACGAAGTCCTGAGCCGCAATGTTCACGATAATGTCTCAAACATTGAAGACCTTGAAAACATTTTGGCTTGGTTCATCAACACCCTAAAAACCATCTTCCCTGCAACACCTTATAAACAGGGAAGCATGCTGAAGGCTGTTGACGACAACAAGCTCAAAGAAGGTTTCGGTGCAATACTTCGCTTTTTTGATACCGGCATCGCCTCAATCGACCTCGAAAAAGTTGATTTTAACAAATGGGGAATTCCTCAGGATTTAAAAAACTTCATCCAAACAGACTTGTCCAAATCCAATACTAGCGAAGCCTTTGGTGCGCTTCGTTTCGAAGACAATCTTTATCTAATTACAATATCAGAAGGAGAGATTATCGCTAAGAAACTGATGATTATCCATAAACGTATTGATATTGATGATTATGAATTATTCTCTATAGGTGAAGAAAGCGATGGCACACAGCGACTTTTTGACTTTATCCCCTTAATATTAGATTTCATCCAAGGCGACAAAGTCTTTATTATCGACGAAATGGAACGCAGTTTGCATCCCGCACTTATGATTAAACTAATAGAACTTTATTATAAGTATTCCGAAAAGATATCCACTCAACTGATATTCACTACCCACAATAGCTCACTAATGAGTTATGAATTGTTGCGTAGTGATGAAATATGGACTGTCAACAAATCATTTGGCGGAATCAGTTCTATAAGTCGATTCGATGAATCATACAATCCCAGATTCGATAAGATACTACAGCCACAATATCTAAAAGGAGAATATGATGGAATACCAAGGTTTGACGAAGAAGAGTTATTAAAACTCATCAGACTCCTTAGATAAAACAACTGAAATGAACCCATGTTAGCTAACCACGAAACATGCGCTCGAGCTACGATCGCTTTATACCTTCAGGTCAAATAGTCTGTCCCGGTGTTCGGGTATCCCATCACTTCTCGTAATACCCTTTTTCGCTATACTGCGACCAGCGTAGGTACATCTCTTGATAATGATCCTTGATAAACTCTGATATCTTGGCAATCTCACGGTCATTGAGGATGCCACGGTTCTGGAGTACAGTATCACCATTGTTCTTTACGAAGAACTTTGCAGAACCACCCTCTGTCAATTTACTATCACTTGCATGCACATGCATACACTCTATAACACAGAAAGAAGTAAAATACAAGTAATAGCCTGCCACCTTAAAATCGTAATACTTTGGCATCTTTTAGTCCTCCATGTATTTAAGATTCTGCTTCAGGTAACGGCTCGCAATAGATAACTCTATATCGTCCATGGTAGTTTCCAGCACCTCACCATCCATGTTGAACACAACAGCTTTATCAGGGCTGTTTAAATTAAGCACATGAATACAATCATCCTTTCGGGTAAAGGCATACCCGTTAATGATGACATCAGCTTTATCGGCAATGGTCTTAATATCAGGCATAAGCTATACGGACGTTTTTAATGGGTTTAAGAAATTCGGAAGAGTCGATATACAGCCCCTCAAGGATAGGTTTCAGGTCAATGTAC
>JAEEGH010008005.1_pt1 | contig 25179 bp, 22 predicted proteins | sample 9134181 | NCBI WGS metagenome assembly JAEEGH01 (sample SAMN16246544, study PRJNA631951) | gut metagenome | biome: gut microbiome; feature: rumen; material: DP-attached | host: Bos | place: Iran: Karaj | collected 2018-10
GTTTTAATAACATTATTAATTAAAAAAGGAGGTAAAAAATGATATTAGACGTAGCTCCAATTGAACCAGCAGTAAATAATATACCTGCTATTATTATAGTATCTATATCTATAGTAATTGTTTTAACAGTTGGTATTATTAGCACTGTATTATTAAAAAAGAAAAATGCTAAGTAAAATAATACTTAGTTTAATACTTACTCTATTAATAGAATTAACAATAGCATTCGTACTTGGTATTAAAGGTAATGATCTTCTTAGAATTACATTTATTAATATATTAACTAATGTTACATTAAATATAATAGTTTGTTTATTATATTTAGTATTAAATTATAAATTAGTATTTTATTTAATAGTACCTATATTAGAAATATTTGTATTTTTAATAGAAGGCACATATTTTAAAAAATTAAATAAAAGTATTATATCTCCATATAAATTATCATTATTATTAAATGGTTTTTCATATGGATACTCATTTGTATATTTATTAATAGATAAATTAATAAAATAAAAAATACATCATTTGATGTATTTTTATTTTTTTAAATCATCTATATATTTTTCCAATGTTTTAGCATTAGGTCCAAGTATTATCTTTAATTGATTATCTATTTCTACTATACCTTTAGCACCCATTTTTTGAATACCTTCTTTATTAACTATAGATACATCTCTTAAAGTTACTTTAAATCTAGACATATTTACTTCCATACTAATAATATTATCTTTACCTCCTAGGTAATCTACTAATTTATTAGCTTCTACATGGAAATCTTTTTTAGTAGCTTTTAATACTATTAATAATATAAATAATAATATTAGACCTATTACTATATATTGAATCCAATATTGACCCATATTTATCACCTAAATAAATTATACGAAAAGGAGATTTCAGGCACTGGAAAATCTGGGGTTAAGCGCCGAGTATTCTTTGATCATGCAAAAGTGCTGTGACCATGCCGGAGCTGTATTGGAAAACGCGCAGGATGAATTTCAGATGATCCATGGTGATCTGTCTGCATCGAATATCTTGCAAACACCGGATGGACTTGTGCCTATTGATTTTTCGTTTTTCGGAATGGGACATCCGATGTATGATCTTGCTGTTCTGTTTGGAAATATCGGCGGAACATTGGCGTGTAGGAAACAAATGGCAGAAGGATATCGGAATGCAGGCGGTACGATCCGTTACGATGTGTTAGATGCCTGTTTTATTCTTACCTTGCTAGATTGTCTCGGAATTCATTATGAACAGTGGCGTAAGCAGGAGTGGTTTGCACCGAGAATGCAGCGGTGGCATAAGGAAAACCTGATTCCGTATGTGCAGGGAGAGCGCATTTATGCGGATGATTTTTATCTATTACATGTGCAAGGGTAAGTTTGATCTGATGGAGAAGAAGATATGAGCAATCCATGGAAATGATCATGATTAAGGTGGTATGAGAATGATTTTTCTTACAGAAGCAGATGAACAGTATGCTGATGAACTTCAGAAATTTAAAGATGAAGTGCTTGAAGCAGATAAAGACAATGATGATCAGTTTGCAGGTTGCATAGGGCTAAGAGATTGCGCTACTTCCAAGGAATGGATAGACATTTGTAAATTGCGAAAGTCTTCCGAGACTTGTGAACAGGCCGGTACAGCGGTGCCATCAACAACATATTTTGCAATAAGGGAATATGACCGGAGACTGGTAGGAGTAATAGATTTGCGTCATCATATAAATCATCCAATCCTTAGTACTTGGGGCGGTCATTGCGGGTATTCAGTCAGGCCGTCTGAAAGAGGAAAAGGATACGCTACAGAAATGCTGCGTCTAAACGTGATAAATGCTGAAAAAATGGGAATTGATAAAATGCTTGTAGTATGTGATGCAGATAATTTTGCCAGTGAAAAAACAATTCTTGTAAATGGAGGTCAGTTGGAAAACATCATAGAAGTAGACGGTTGCAAAATGAAGCGATATTGGATAAAGACAGGGAAACAGTAGGCGGAATTTTGAGGATGGAAAAGCTATATATTACTCATTATTACTATCCCGGAACAGATCCGTGGAAAAACATAATGCTTCTAACGGAGAAGGAAGCATTTCGCAAGGCGGAAGAACTGGCGAACGCACATCCTGATACTACAAGTTTCGGACGCTTCGCTGACTTCGAGAACTATTATCCGGCACGTAAGAAAGCAGATGCATTTGTGCGGGGTAAGTTTATTGAATTAGGCGGAAAGCCGAAGCTTGAGCATCCGTATTCTTTTGCACTTATGGATTGTGAATATCTGAGAGAATGGTTTGACAGTAGCGATAAGATCATTATTGATTTGGATGATATTCCCGATGATCAGGTAAGCTTCACAATTGGAGACAGTTGCGCTCTGATGATTCACGGAAATGAACCGATTGTTCTTACGAAAAAGCTTTTGTTTGAGCGTATCGAGGAATTTAATGGTTCGGTTGACCTTTTCTTAAAAGAATCACTTGGCAAGTATGCCTATGTGGAAGTGCAGGTGTGGGATAGAATAGCGAATTACTAAACAGGCTCTTTTGGCAGATGGATAATGAAAATCGTTTGATGTTCCTATACGAAGAAAATGGAATCCCGTGCGGATATATGCAGAAAGAATTGGAGAAAGTGTGATGGACAAGACCTTTATCGAGATGAAACTCTTTCAGGTTAAGCCGGATAAACTCGAGCAATTTGAAACAAAGATTGAAGAGATGTCTGCATATCAGCTTAAGTGCGAAGGTTGCACATCCCTTAAGTATTTCAAGAGATTTTATACTATAGACGGAATCGAACTAGGTGAGCCTCCAAGAGAGTTAACCAAGATAGTAAAATGCGTAAAGTATTACTCATACTGGGAGTTTGACACAAAAGAAAACTACGGCAAAGCCATAAAAATCTTTTTTGACAATTACAATAAAGATTTGCAAAAACTGCTGATTGCACCATTTGATATTAACTTAGGATATTCTGTGTAAGGTAATGCTTTGGAAGATAATCATATACTCGTTATCACTATAGCCAGAAAACTGCGTAAATACGCGCTTTTAATGTACTTTTGAGGTAAGAAAAAATGATAAAGGTTTTATTCGTCTGCTGGGGCAACATTTGCCGGTCGCCGATGGCAGAGTATATTATGAAAGATCTTGTGGCGAAAGCCGGGCGGTCAGGGGAGTTTGAGATCGCATCTGCAGCCACCAGCACGGAGGAAATCGGGAACCCGGTTTACCCGCCTGCAGTGCGGGAGCTGGCTGCTCATGGAATCTCCTGCGCAGGGCATCATGCGCGACAACTGCGGCGGGATGACTATGAGAGGTATGATTACATCATCGGGATGGAGCAGCTGAACATGAGCTATATGCTGCGGATCGTGGGAGAGGATCCGGAGGGGAAGGTGCATCTCTTGATGGACTTTACCGGTCACCCTGAGGATATCGACGATCCCTGGTATACGGGAGATTTCAAAGGGGTCTACAGGCAGATCCTGGAAGGGTGTGAAGCTTTGCTTGAGAAGTGCAAGCGGGATCTGTGATCGTGGAGTGGAAGAGATCGGTGGATGTGAGGTGCGACGGACCGTGGCTGGAAAAGGGGCAGATAGGAAAATGATCCGAAAGAAAAAAGCGGGGCGTATTGCGGCTTGCGGGCTTGCATGCGCCCTGATTTTGTGTGTTTTCGGTGGCTGCGGGACTGCTGCGCCGGAAGAAGCTCCTACTATGGAGGAGATGGCGGTGCCGATTCCCGGGACAGTGGAGGATGAGAGCGGTCCTGCCGGGCAAGCGGAGAGTGATCCTGGCAAGAATGCGGGAGACGATGAAATGTTGCAGGCTGCGGAATCGATGGGGGCGGAAGACACCGCCCTTGAAGATGGAACCGAACAACAAGCGACGGAGAATCCCCAAAATATAACCGACGAAGGCTCTCAGGACGGCCTTCAGGACGACTCTTCCGATCCTGACAGCGAAGCGCCGTCGTCCATCCGCCTCATCATGGTAGGGGATATCCTGCTCCACACCCCCGTGGAGGAGAGTGCCCATCAGCCGGACGGAAGTTATGATTTTTCTGCTATCTTTGCAAATGAAACGGAGCATATCTCTGCAGCGGATCTGGCCCTGGTGAACCAGGAGGTGATCATCGGCGGAGAGGAGCTGGGAGTGTCCGGTTATCCTGCATTCAACGCTCCGGTGCAGATCGGAGATGCCCTGGTGGATGCGGGATTTGATGTGATCTGCCAGGCAACGAATCATGCCATGGACAAGGGAAAGCGTGGAATCCTGAACGACCTGAACTTCTGGGATACGACATATCCGGACATTGCGGTACTGGGAATCCGGAATACGCCGAAAGAGCAGGGGGATATCTATCTCTATGAGCAAAACGACATCACTGTCGCGTTTTTGAACTACACCTACGGAACCAACGGAATCCCGTTGCCGGAGGATATGCCCTATGCGGTGGATCTTCTGGAGGAGTCCAAGGTCCGATCCGAACTGCGGGAAGCGGAGGAGCTGGCGGATTTTACGGTGGTGATCCCCCACTGGGGGACGGAATACCGGCTGAAGCCGGATTCCATGCAGGAAAAATGGACGAACATCTTCCTGGAAGAAGGAGCGGATCTGGTACTGGGAGCCCATCCCCATGTGATCGAGCCCGTGGAATGGGTCGGCACGGAGGAGGATCCGGAGCAGATGCTGGTGTATTATTCCCTGGGAAACTTTGTTAACTGGACCTCCGGCACCGGAGACGGCACGGCGAACCGGATGGTGGGCGGCATGGCGGAAGTGATCATTGCCAGAGACCCGGAAACAGGAGAGGTGGAGATCAGCGAGTACGGCATCCGGGCGCTGGTTTGCCATGTGAGCAGTGGCCTCGGAGGCGTTACGGTGTATGATCTGGCGGATTACACCGAGGACCTTGCGGCAGAAAACGAGATTATTCGGCAGGATGGTCATTTTTCTCGAGATTATTGCACCGATTTGTGCGATAATGTGTGGGGAGATCTGTGGTACTGATCACGGTAGCTTACGAAACGGCCCGATTCCGGAGATGCAGACTCCCTGAAAGGACAAAGGATGAACATTCGCAGAGCGGAGCAGCGGGATATCCCGGGACTCCACAGATTGCTTTCCCAGGTGAATCTGGTGCACCACAAGGGCAGGCCCGACCTGTTTAAGGTGGGGAACAAATACACGGACGCCGAGCTGGAAGCACTGCTCGGGGACGATGCCCGCCCGGTCTTCGTGGTGACGGAAGAGGCGGAGAACGGCACGGAGCAGGTGCTGGCCCACGGATTTTGCGTGATCCAGGCCCATCCCGGGGACAACATCCTGACGGATATCAAAACCCTCTACATCGACGACATCTGCGTGGAGGAGACGGCCCGGGGGAGGCAGATCGGGAAGGCACTGTATGAGCACATCCTGGCCTATGCCCGGTCGGAGGGATTTTACAATGTGACCTTAAACGTGTGGTGCTGCAACGAGGGCGCCATGCGGTTCTACGAAGCCATGGGGATGCAGCCCCAAAAGGTGGGAATGGAAACCATACTCTGAGAGGGAGAAGCGATGAAACTGGTACTGAAGGATCTGACAAAGGTATATCCTGCGAGAGGAAAAAAGGGAAAGCCTGTGACGGCGGTGGATCATTTTAATTTCGAGATCCCCGACGGCAAGCTCATCGGCCTGCTGGGGCCCTCGGGCTGCGGCAAGAGTACGACGCTGTATCTGATCTGCGGCCTGGAAAAGCCCACGGAAGGAAAGCTCTACTTCGGCGAGGACGATGTGACGGAGCTGCCTCCCGAGAATCGTGGCGTGGGACTGGTGTTCCAGAACTATGCGCTCTATCCTCACCTGACCGTGGAGCAGAATATCACCTTCCCTTTGGAAAACCTGAAGAAAGCGGAGCGCCCTACCAAGGAGGAAATGCACGCGAGAGCGGTGGAAGCTGCGAAACTGGTGCAGATCGACGGTCTCATGGAGCGGAAGCCCAGTGAACTTTCCGGTGGCCAGCAGCAGCGTGTGGCCATCGCCAGAGCGTTGGTAAAGATGCCCCGTGTGCTGCTTCTGGATGAGCCCCTGTCGAACCTGGACGCGAGACTCCGTCTCCAGACCAGAGAAGAGATCCGCCGGATCCAGAGGGAGACCGGTATCACCACCATCTTTGTTACCCACGATCAGGAGGAGGCCATGAGCATTTCCGACATGATCGTTGTGATGAAGGACGGTGTGGTCCACCAGATCGGAAAGCCTCAGGATGTCTATGATGATCCGGTGAACCTCTTCGTGGCGAAGTTCCTGGGAACGCCTCCCATCAATACCTTTGACGGCCGGGTGAAGGACGGCGCACTCTACATCGGCGATGCGAAGGTTTTGGATACTCCCGGTGTGGAGGACAGAGAAGTATATGTGGGCATCCGCCCGGAAGGATTCCGATTAAGCCCTGACGGGCCCCTTACCTGCGACCTTACCGGCGTGGATGTGATGGGAAGAGACACCAGTGTCGTTTCTACCCATGCAGCCTCCAGGGACGTGACCGTGCGCTCCATCATCGACTCCGAGGATGCGGCCACCATCACGGGAAAGCAGGTGCGCTTCACCTTACGTCCTTCCAAGGTGCTTTTGTTTGATCACGAGACCGAAGAGAGGATACGCTATGGAAACAAATAACAAGAAGGCGTGGCTGTATCTGCTCCCGGCCTTTCTATTCCTGGGGCTCTTTATGGTCTATCCTCTGGTGGATGTGTTTATCTACTCCTTTGAGGAAGGCTACAATTTCGCCTCGGAGAGCTTTTTCGGCACGGGTCTCTACAACTACTCCTATGTGCTCCACGATCCTTATTTCCTGCAGGCCATCAAGAACACTTTCCTGATGGTGATCATCACGGTGCCCATTTCCACGGGGCTGTCCCTGCTGATCTCCCTGGCGCTCAGCTCCATCAAGCCCCTGCAGAATCTGTTTCAGACGATTTATTTCCTGCCCTATGTGACCAACACCCTTGCGGTGGGCCTGGTCTTCATGATCCTGTTCCGGAAGACGCCCTACTCCGATGGTATGGTAAACCGGCTGATCCAATTTTTCGGCGGAAGATCCGTGGACTTCATCGAGGGCCCTTACTGGGCGAAGATGTTCGTTTTCTGCTTTTACATCATCTGGGTGGTAATGCCTTTCAAGATCCTGATCCTTACCAGCGCCCTGGCCAGCGTCAATCCCATGTATTACAAGGCGGCGAAGGTGGACGGAACCCCGAAGTGGCGTGTTTTCACGAAGATCACTCTGCCCATGATCTCCCCCATGATCTTTTATCTGGTGATCACCGGCTTCATCGGAGCTTTCAAGTCCTACAGTGACGCGGTGGCCCTCTTCGGTACCAACCTGAACAGTGCCGGGATGAACACCATCGTGGGCTACGTTTATGACATGCTCTACGGCGACAGCGGAGGCTATCCTTCCTACGCCTCGGCGGCAGCCATCATCCTCTTTGTCATTGTGCTGACCATTACCTGCATCAACCTGATGGTGAGCAAAAAACATGTGCAGTACTGAATCATTCGTTTGCGATTGTTGATATGGATAGAAGGTAATCATGGAGAAACGTACGGAATATCAAAAAATCGAAAAAGACGCTGCCAGGAAGGACCGGATCTTTCACGGGGTGATCTATTTTGCCCTGACGGTCTGGGCGATCCTGGTGCTGTTCCCGTTTTACTGGATGCTCCTTTCCTCCGTGAAGAGTTACAGTGCCTACACCGCAGAGCGGATCCCGAAGTTCTACACATTGCATCCCACGCTGCAGAACTACGTGGACGCCTTTACACAGGTGGCCCTGGGAAAATACTTCCTGAATACCCTGATCTTTACGGTGCTGACCACGGCACTGATGCTGGTGGTGATCGTGCTGGCGGCCTTCGCCTTTGCGCGGCTGGAGTTTAAGGGGAAAAATCTGATCTTTACCCTGTTCCTTTCCCTGATGATGATCCCCAACGAGCTGGTGGTCATCACGAACTTCGTCACCATCACCAACTGGAACCTGCGGAACAGCTTTACGGGACTCATCCTCCCCTCCGTCACCAGCGTGTTTTACATCTATCTGCTGAAGGAGAACTTCGAGCAGATCCCCGATTCGCTGTATCTGGCGGCGAAGGTGGACGGCACCACAGATTTCAAATATCTGATGAAGGTGATGATCCCCATTTCCAAGCCCACCATCGTGACGGTGGTGATCCTGAAGGTGATCGAGTGCTGGAACTCCTATGTGTGGCCCAGGCTCATCACGGATGACAAGAATTACTTCCTGGTATCCAACGGTATCCAGGAGATCCGGGAAAACGGCTTCGGCCGTGAAAATATCCCTGCCATGATGGCAGCTGTGGTCAGTGTGTCCATCCCGCTGATCGTACTGTTCCTGATCTTCCGCAACAAGATCATGGCGGGCGTATCGAGAGGTGGAACCAAGGGATGAGAAAAGGATTCATGCGAGGGGTATGCGCAGCACTGCTGACAGTAATGTCGGTTTCGCTGACAGGCTGCCACGGATCGAAGGGAATCAGGGAGTTTGAGATCCCGGAGGAGTTTGATACCTCCCGGGAGATCGAACTGACCTTTTGGGCGAAAAACGACACGAACATGGTCCAGACCGCCATTTACAAGAAGGCCATTGAGGACTTTCAGACCCTCTATCCCAATGTGACCGTGAACATGCGGCTTTACTCCGACTACGGAAAGATTTACAACGATGTTATTACCAATCTGGCCACCGGTACCACGCCCAATGTGTGTATCACTTATCCGGATCACATTGCTACGTATCTGACGGGCAGCAATACGGTGGTGCCTCTGGATGCTCTCTTCGAGGATCCGAAGTACGGCCTGGGGGGCAGCGAGCTGCGGTTTGACGGACCCACGCTTTCGGAGATGATCCCGAAGTTCCTGGAGGAGTGTAGCTTCTCCGGAGCGCACTATGCGGTGCCTTACATGCGTTCCACCGAGGCCTGCTACGTGAACAAGACCTATGTGGAGGCCATGGGATACGAACTTCCCGAGGTGCTGACCTGGGACTTCATCTGGGAGGTATCCGAGGCTGCCATGGAGCAGAAGGCTGGTGGCCTGTATGCGGTGAATGACCAGGATGTCATGATCCCCTTCATTTACAAGTCCACGGACAATATGATGATCACCATGCTGCGGCAGTTGGATGCGGGTTATTCCACGCCGGAGGGGGACATCGAGATCTTCAACGACAGCACGAAAGAGATCCTGCTGGAAGTGGCGAAGCATGTGGGAACCGGCGCTTTTTCCACCTTTAAGATCTCCGGTTACCCCGGGAACTTCTTCAATGCGGGACAGTGCATTTTTGCGGTGGATTCCACGGCAGGCTCTACCTGGATCGGATCCGAAGCACCGCTGGCGGATATCAGCGATGACAGGTTCCGGGAGTTTGAGACCGTGGTAATGGAAGTGCCGCAGTTTAACCCCGATGATCCGAAAATGATCTCCCAGGGACCTTCCGTGTGTGTGTTTAACAAGAAGGATCCCCAGGAGGTGCTGGCGTCCTGGCTCTTTGTCCAGTTCCTGCTGACCAATGACGTGCAGAATGCCTACGCCCAAACGGAAGGATATGTGCCGGTTACGAGCAAGGCCCAGAACAGCCCGGAATATCAGGACTATCTGTCCCGTAGAGGCGAGGATAATACGGATCATTACGCGGTGAAGATTGATGCCTCCAGACTGCTTTTGGAGCATGTGAACGATTCCTTCGTTACACCGGTGTTTAACGGCTCCGCTTCCCTGCGGAGCGCCGCTTCCCAGCTCATCGAGGAAGCTGCCAAGTCCGTTCGCCGGAAGCAGAATGTGGATGCGGCATACATTGAGGAAACCATTTATCCCAATGTGACTTCCCTTTACCGGCTGGATCAGCTGGATGTGGGAGCTTCCGCAGGGGGAAAACAGGATCTGGGACCTTTGCCGACGCCCTCCAAGCTGCTGATCGGCGGCCTGCTCCTGGTGTGGGCATGCCTGGGAGCCGCATTTTTCCTGCAAAAACGCAGGGAAAAGGGGAGATCGTAAATATTTCTTTCCTTTGTCGGTCATTTGTTTTATAATACCTTTGTCATTAATGTCGGTTTCTACCGATAATATGGTTTTATAGACCTAAGGAGGAGATTATGAAGAAATTTGTATCCATGATGCTTGCAGGTGCAATGGTACTGGCGCTTGTCGGCTGTGGTAAGGGCGAAGGCTCTTCCGCAAGCTCTAGCGCTGACACTGTTGCAAATGCACAAACCGAAGCTAAGTCCGAAGGCGTAATGACCTACGCTGAGTACGAGGTCGCTGCTGTGGATGATCAGGTTGTGATCGAGTGCTACGTACAGGCTACCCAGAGCTGGTGGGACAACAAGATCACTGTTTACGCAGCTGACAAGGATGGCGCTTACTTTATGTACAACATGTCTTGCAACGAGGACGATGCGAAGAAGCTGACCCCCGGCACCAAGATCAAGGTTACCGGTTACAAGACCGAGTGGTCCGGCGAGGTTGAGATCGCTGAGGGCGCAACCTTCGAGTTCGTTGACGGCGGCAGCAACTACATCGCTCCCGCAAAGGATGTTACCGGCATGAGCGCAGATCAGCTGAAGGCTTATCAGAACCAGCTGGTTGCATTTAACGGCATGACCGTTGAGGCTGTTTCCTACAAGAACAACGAGCCCGGCGATGACATCTATGTTACCCTTTCCAAGGACGGAACCAATTTTGAGTTCTGCCTGGAGTACTACCTGAACGGCTCCGACACCGCATTCTATGACACTGTCGGCAACCTGGAGGTTGGTGCTACCGTTGATGTCGAGGGTTTCCTTTACTGGTATGAAGGCCCCGATGCTCACCTTACCAAGGTTACCGTAAAGTAAGGAAGCGAAAGAAAGTGATGGCAGGCGGCCTCGGTCGTCTGCCTTTTCTTTTAAAGGAGGCAGCATGAGTCCAAACATTCCACAGGGCAGACAAAAAAGAGTGACCTCCGGCGGCCAGGGCGTATCCAGACGGGGCAGCGGCACCGGTATGGGGAAGGTCGGCAGCGGATCCGCGCTGGGCAGCGGCGCAGGACTGGGCGGCAGTTCCGGACATTCGAATTATTCCGGCGGCGGAAGGCCTTCCGGTGGCGGCGGAATGCGATTCCCCGGCAGACGGGGCGGCGGCGCGGGACTGATCTTCATCGTTATCGTGGTGCTTTACTTCCTCCTGCACAGCGGTGGGATCGGAAGCCTTCTGGGAGGGGGAAGTTCCGATGGGGGCTACAGCTCCTATGATACTTCGAGCTCCGCTACTTCCGGGTCCTCTGCGGTAAGTACTCTGACGGATCTGGCAGGGTCGCTCCTGGGCGGCGGATTAACCTCTTCAAGCTCCATGAGTTCCTACATGGGCGGCTACGGCACCACGGCGGACACGGCAGGCTGGTACGGCGGCAGTGATAACCGGGGACAGTTGGATACTACGGTTTCCTCTCAGGCCAGAAGCAAGTATACCACCATCAAGGGTGACGGCACGGATCAGGTCACGGTGATGGTCTACATGTGCGGCACGGACCTGGAGTCCAAGAACGGCATGGCTTCCAACGATCTGGCGGAGATGGCTTCCGCTACCTTAAGCGACCGAGTGAACATCATCGTCTACACCGGCGGCTGCAAGGCCTGGAAGACCAGCGGCATCAGCAACAGCGTCAATCAGATCTACCGCATTAAGAGCGGCGGTATGGAGTGCCTGGTTCCCGATGCGGGGAGCGGCGCAATGACGGATCCCAATACGCTGGTGGATTTCCTGTCCTTCTGTCAGGAACATTTCCCTGCGAACCGGAACATGCTGATCTTCTGGGATCATGGCGGCGGATCCGTTTCCGGCTACGGATATGACGAGAAGAATGCTTCCGCAGGCTCCATGAATCTGGCGGGGATCAACAGTGCCCTGAAAAATGTGGGCATGACCTTTGACTTTATCGGCTTCGACGCCTGCCTTATGGCGACGGTGGAGACGGATCTGATGGCCAGCAAATATGCGGACTATCTCATCGCTTCCGAGGAGACGGAGCCCGGCATCGGCTGGTATTACACCAACTGGCTGACAGAGCTTTCCGCGGATCCCGGCAAGAGCACCCTGGAGATCGGCAAGCGGATCACGGATGATTTTGTGGATACCTGTGCATCCAGATGCCCGGGACAGAAGACCACCCTTTCCGTGGTGGATCTCTCCGAACTGGGAGAGACCCTCAGCGACGATTTCAAGGCCTTTGCGGGCGGTCTGTCCGATATGATCAAGCAGGATGACTACAGCACTGTCTCCACAGCCAGAAGCGATGTGAGAGAGTTTGCCACCAGCTCCAAGATCGACCAGATTGACCTGGTGCATTTTGCAAAGAGCGTTGGAACGAAGGAAGGCGAGGCACTGGCGAAGACCCTGCTCAGCGCCGTGAAATACAACCGCACCTCCTCCAACATGACCAATGCCAACGGCATTTCCATTTATTTCCCGTATCGCCGGACTTCCTATGTGGACAAGGCGGTAAAGACCTACGACCAGATCGGACTGGATGACGAGTACGGTGAGTGCATCCGTGAATTCGCCAGTGTGGAGTGCTCCGGACAGGCGGCTACCGGCGGCAGCACCAGCGCCTTCTCCCTGCTTTCCGGCGGCGGATACGGCAGCGGCACCCAGAGCCTGGATGCGGTGACGAGCCTCCTCAGTGCTTTTATGAGCAACCGTTCCGTGATCAGCGGACTGGATGCCGGCAATACATCCTTCCTGACCCAGAGCGGCTATTCCCAGGAGGCTATTGCTTCCTACGTGTCGGAGCATCAGTTCGACATTACGTCGCTGACCTGGCAGTCGGATGATCTGGGGTACTATGTGTACGTCAGCCCTGATCAGTGGAAGCTGGTGGACGATATCGCCCTGGATGCCTTCTATGACGACGGCGAGGGCTACATCGATCTGGGCCTGGATACGATCTTTTCCGTGGATGAGAACGGCAGGATGTATTCCGGTGCGGACGGCACCTGGATCTCCATCAACAACCAGCCCGTTGCCTTCTACTACATTGACACCATTTATTCCGCCGAGGATAAATATGCCATCACCGGACGGGTGCCTGCACTCCTGAACGGAGAACGGGTGGATCTGATCCTGGTCTTTGACGACGAGAATCCCTACGGCTACGTCTCCGGTGCCTCCACAGCCTATGTGAAGGGAGAGACGGATACGGTGGCAAAGGGCCTCATCCCAGTAAATGACGGAGATGTCATCGATTTCCTCTGCGACTACTACACCTATGACGGCACCTTCACTGACAGCTATTTCCTGGGAAATCAGCTGACAGTAAACGGGGAGCTCTTCATCTCCAACACGGAAGTGGATGCGGACCGTATGATCCAGCTCTACCGCTTCACGGACATCTTCAACCAGCACTACTGGACGAAGCCTGTTCCGGGATTTGAAACAAACTAAAAGAACGTTGCGCGGAACGATAAGCAATGAAAAGCTCCGGTACTTCCCTGGGGAAGTGCCGGAGCTTTTGTATGTCGTATCATGGATTGATCTGTGTCTTACTGGTTGGAAACGAAGTACTCATCCTCCTTGGCGGGCAGGCCGTTCAGATAGATCTCCGAGGAGGAGTTCAAAATGCTGAAGTGACTCTTGCGGGTACCGAAGAGAACGGCATTTGCGGAATTGATGGCCAGATCCACACCGGAACTGGTGAGATAGATGTCCGAATCTCCGTTGCGGCAGCCCATGCCCATGGCGGTATTGGCATCCGCACGAAGTACCAGTTTTACATGGAAGGTCCGGATCTCCAGCATGCCGCTGGGAGCACCGATGCAGGTAGCATTCCAGCCGTTTAAGGTCACATCCACCTGACAGTCGCTGAGGAGGATGTCTCCAACGGTGTTGTTCACGCTGCCGATGGCGGATACCACGTTGCCGGAGCCGAAGATGTGTACCATGGAGTTGGAAATACGGATGTCCTGGTTCCCTTCCATGGATCCGATCATGGCGCCTTTTGCGATACGCACATCGATGGAAATGCTCATATGGGAAATGGAGATGGGCGTGGTCTGGGCGTAGGAGCCGATGCAGACACAGTTGGTGGCTGCACAGATGCTGCGGAAAGCGCCGGACTTCAGGTCGATGCCCTGTTCTCCGGAAGATCCCTTACCGCCGATGCAGACGCAGTTCTCACCGTTGATATTGATCTCCAGATCGCCGTTCATGCGGGATACAATCCTGCCGAAGGTGTTCTGATAGTCGTTGCCGATACCGTAGGCATCGATCTGGTTGGGCGTGATTGTGAGCTCGCCGTAGCCTTCCAGCTCCAGGGTTGCGCTGTCCGGAACACGGATACCGTTGCCGTTCAGCAGGTTGGCGCCTTCTACGTTCAGCGTCAGTCGTGCACCCTGACCGATGTCGATACAGGGAACGGTGTCCACATCACCGATGCTGATGTTTCGGATGGTGAGACGGCATTCCGAGCGCTCCTTCACGCGGATGGTGACGCCGGAGACGAAGTCCGGATTGCCGATGAGGGTCACCTCGCCGCCGGAAAGCAGGATTGTGCTGTATTTTTGCAGGGAGAGATCGATCAGAGACAGTTCCTTCTCGTCCTTTACCAGGTAAACCTTCTGGTGGGAATCGCTCTCAGCGTCTAGATTTGCCTTGGAAATATCTGCCAGAATGGAAGCAGGCAGGGTATCCAGCAGTTCAGCCTGGGGCATGCCGGTGTAGTAGCCCTGGACCAGGTCCACACCCATACGGATCACGGCACGAAGCTCCTCCACCGTCTCCACGCCTTCTGCCAGAGCCTGGAAGCCGTTGTCATGGGCAAACTGAACGATGGTGTTGACGAAGTGCTGTTTCTTCGGGTCCAGATGGACCTCAGAGATGAGGAATCTGTCGATCTTCACATAGTTGGGCAGGAATTTCAGCAGGTTGGTCACATTGGAGTAACCGGTACCGAAATCATCTACGGCTACTTGGAAGTGCTCGCTCTCGCTGTGCTTGGTCAGGAAGGCAACAGTGGATTCCTCGATGTTGGTCTCCTCGGTAACCTCAATGACCGCATCTTTCAGGTATTCGCCGTATTTGCCTACCAGATCCGCGTACTCCTCTTCGGAGAGATAGTACCCGGGGATGGAGTTGATAAAGATCTTTTTCGTGCCCAGGCGTTCATGGTATTTCTTCATCAGGCCCAGGACATTGAACATGGTGCAGCGTTCCACATCATGGAGCCGTCCGTCGTCGCTGGCGTATTTCAGCAGCAGCAGAGGAGAGATGTGGTATTCCGGAGCCGTCCGCATCAGGGCCTCGTAGCCGATGATGGCACCGGTACGGGCGCCCACAATGGGCTGAAAATGATAACGGAAATCGTTGGTATCCAGGATCTTCCGGACAAATTCCCGGATCTCCGGATCCGCTTCGTTGCTCTTGGGTGGCTGGTATCTGCTCTGGGGCTTGGCTTCCAGCTGCTCTCTGTGATGGTAGGCCAGCTGATCCAGAGCCTTCTCGGCGGTGAGACCGTGAGGAGATACCTCCAGAATGGAAATGAGGGGATTCAGGGAATAATCCAGGCCGGACACCGCATTGTAACGCTCAAAATGCAGCAGAACCTCGGAGCGCAGCCGCTCCGCCAGATTCTGGTCCTCGGAGGTTACTTCCAGGGCCACCACGAATTCGTCATAGGCGATCCTGCCGATGACGGAATGGGTCTTGAAAACGTCGGAGATCAGGTCGGAAGCCGCACTGATGGCGGAGTGTTCCTCTCCCTCTCCGTAGAGCTCGTAGATCTTTCGCAGATCTCCGAGGATAATGTTAAACAGCAGCAACGGATAGTCGTTTCTGGCAGCGCCCGGAATGGTTCTGGCGAGCTGTTCGGAGAAGCCCGCACGGCTCAGGAGGCCGCTTTCGCCGTCCCATTTTCCGCCCGATTCTTCATGTCTGTCCAGGGAGAAGCCTGAAGCAGCCTTATCTGCTGCGGCTTCGGACTTTGCCTCCGAAGCAGAGGCAGCGCCGGCAGCGGATTTCATACCCACAAAATAGGTCAGGGCGATCCAGGTGTAAACGGAGTAGAAATAGTCGTTCTCGTCGGAGCCTTTGGAGATGTAGTGGGCTGCCTGCTCTCTGTTCAGAAGGAGATAGCCGCCGATGTGCTCCGATTTTTCCGTGGAACGGTTGTTTATGACGGAGGTGTCAGGCAACGTGACGGTGACACAGACGATGGCATTGCTCTCGTCTGTGATGCCGGGGCTGCTGAAGAGCAGGGGGTTCACCAGTTCCATGGTGTCCGTGTCCTTCACCGTGATGCCGGTTTCTTCCCGGATCTCCCGCTTTGCCGCTTCGAACACGGGAAAGTCGCTCATCATGTCCATGGGATCGATGAGACCGGCAGGCACGCTTAGCAGCGGACGCCCCGCAGGATAGCGGAATTCGTGGGTCAGCAGCAGCCTGGGGGCAGAGTCCGGCGTACGGATCAGCAGGATACAGCTCACCGCATCCGGCGTCATATCCTTGAAATCCTCATCGGACATGGTGGCTACCAGATGGTTGGCGAGCCGTCTGGTGGCGGTATAGTAATGCCGTCCCGGCTCATAGCGGTAGTCGTAAACGTTCAAAAACGGGGACGAATATTCAGTATATACGGAGTCTTTTCTTATCACCGGGCGATCGTTCATATGGTTTTTCCTGACATCTGTGTTGAACTGTAATTGCGGTTTATTTGCGGATCTCCAGCAACTTGTCCTTCAGCTCGGCTTCCATGCGAAGCATTTCTTCCTCTGCCTCTGCGCGCTTCTGGCGGCCTTCCGCCTGAATCCGCATGACTTCGTCGAAGGTTTCGATCAGGTTCTGGTTGGTCTTCTTCAGAGTCTCCAGATCCACCACGCCGCGCTGTGCTTCCTTCTCGGTCTCAACGGTGGCAACTTTCAGAGCTTCCGCATTGGCGGTGAGCATCTGGTTGGTCACGTCCGTAACGGCGCGCTGAGCCTTTGCGGCCTCGGTGCTGTTCTGGATGCCCAGAGCGATGACCATCTGGCTCTTCCAGAGGGGAATGGTATTGACCACGGTGGAGCGGATCTTGTCCACCATCTGTACGTCGTTTGCCTGGATCATGCGGATCTGGGGAGCGGTCTGCATGGAGATGGTTCTGGTAAGCTCCAGATCCGTCAGCTTCTTGGAGAAACGCTCACACATTTCCTGGTAATCTCTTGCAGCCTGCGCATCCTCTGCCAGTCCGCTCTGTCTTGCTTTCTCCTGAAGCTGGGGCAGGGTGACCTCCTCGGCCTCCTTCAGCTTCTTCTTACCTGCCAGGATGTACATGGTCAGCTCTTTAAAGTAGACCAGGTTCATCTCATACATCTTGTCCAGGGTAGCGGTGTCCTTGAGGAGCTGCACCTCATGTGCCTGCAGTGCATCCACGATGCGGCCTACATTGACCTCTGCCTTGTCATATCTGGTCTTCATCATGGAAATCTTGTCAGCCTGCTTCTTGAAGAGACCCTTCAGGCCGCCCTTGTCTTCATCGTTGATGCCTTTCAGCTCGCCCACGATGCCGGTGAGCAGCTCGCCGATCTCGCCCATGTCCTTGGTGCGGACGCTCTGCAGTGCCTGATCGGAAAAATCAGCCATTTTCTGCTGGGTCTGAGCACCATAGGTCAGGATGGAGGTAGAATCCGTAATGTCGATCTGGGTAGCAAAAGATTCCACCATTTTCTGCTCCTCGGGGGTCAGACGCGCTTCCAGGTCGAGGATTTCTTTGTCCACGTCCACTTTTGCAGGCGTGATCGCCTTAGTTACAGCAGGAATCGCGGATGCGGAAGGAACCTCTCCGAAAGGATCCAGCGTAAGGGTGGGGGTGAGAGTCTGAGTCTCCTGATTGTTTTCCATAAGAAACCTCCTTGAAAATGATTTATCTGAGATTAACCGTGTTAATCATTGGTCTCGGGATCTGTTTCCGGCTCTGCCGCGGCGTCCGTCTCACCGTACCCCGGCGGGGGTGAGGTGATGTCGGTCCAGTCGTTGCCGCCGGTGAGGCCTTCCTGCTCCAGAAGGGTCTTCATGACCTCGGCATCCGTGGAGATGTCCAGGCTGGTGTCAACGAACATATCGTCAAAGAGCTTGTCGAAGGCATCGTTTAAGGTATCGATGGTCGCTTCGATCTCCTGTTTGGAGCGCTCGATGGTCTCGGTGGATTTTTCCTCCCTGTCCAGGTCGGCGTAGGCACCCAGGAGCTTGACGGTGGTGGGCAGGTAGTAGTTCATGAGCCGCCGCAGGTCTCCCACATAGCGGGGATGCTTGCGGGCACGCTGCATGATGCGTTCCACGGATTCCTCCAGCCGGGTGATCTTTGCGGAGATCTGTTCCCCGGGGATGGCGTCATTGCATTCATGGATCTGGCGCAGATATTCCTCGCCCTGGACGATCATCAGGCGCTGTCCTTCGGTGAGACCGGCGTATTTTTCGGTCTCTTCCTTCTCTCTGCGCAGGCGGGCTTCCTCGGCCTCGGCCTTTTCCCGCTCGGCGTTCTCCTCCAGCTCCAGATACTGCCGGTAGGTGGCATCGTCGGTGATAAGGGTGGTGCCGGCATTGTCCAGGTGGCCCTGCCGGAACCATTTTTTGCGGATCCATTTGTTTACGTCCGCACGGACGAATTTTTCCGACTTTCCGGTGGCTTCCGCCAATGCCTTGATGGTGGCGTAGGATTTCCCTTTCAGAACCTTCAGGTACTTGTCAAAGCGAAGGGTCCGGGCCAGGGAAACGCTGGAGCAGATGCCTCCCACCAGAAACAGGGAGAAAGGTGCGAAGAGCAGTCCCAGGAAGGGGTGACCGGTGCCGAAAAAGGTGGCGCTCAGGGCTACGAAGGTAATACCGAAGGAATAGCCCAGGCCCATGCCGATGCTGGAGAGCACCTTGGGCGCCACGGTCCGCTCGTAAAGTGCGGGGGGCTGGGCAGCACCGCCGGGCGCATTGGAATAGTTGTAGGCGCCGGGGTAGGTGGGACGGGCGTTGTAGGTGCCTGTGGGCTGAGATGACACCTCTCTGGCGGTGCCGGTGTAGTTCGCGTTGCTCGCGTAGGTCCTGCGGGGGCCGGTGGAAGCACTGCTGGAGTAGTTCGGGCCCTTTTTCGGGCCGGCGGAACTGGAGTAGTGGGTGACGGAGTCCCTGTGAAGAGACCGTTGCACCTGCTTCTGTGCGGTATCCGCAGCTTTTGTGGTTATGACTCTGATATCGTCTGCAAGGTGAGTGAAGTTGCCGCTGGAGATGGCGTCCTGGACGGTACGGCCCAGATCTTCACCCAGCTCCTTCCATTCATCACCGTTTTTGGCTGGCATAGTAATGATCCTCCTCGGCCGGATCCCGCATTTTCGGGAAACGGCGACAGTTATTGCATAGTATAGTAAGTATATCACAAATTAGTGTGTTATAATACTTTCGCAATGAAGAAAAAAACCATCTCCGGCAAAAAACTGTTTATCTATCTTATCCTCACGGCGATCTTCTCGGTGGCCGTTCTTTCCGTTGCCGTAGTTTATTTCCGTATCTATACGGCGGAAGTGAGCGATGACTCCTACAACAGGACCTTTTCCCGGTACTATGCCATGATCACCGACGACTATAAATCCTCTTTCTGGCAGTCCGTCTACGGGGGCGCTTTGGAGGAGGCTCTGGAGGATGGGGTCTTTGTGGAACTCTTCGGTTCCAACCTGACATATAACTATTCCCCGGAAGAATTGATGGAAATGGCCATTTCCGCCCATGTGGACGGGATTCTGGTGTCGGGAAACGGCCGGGAGGAGATGACCGAACTCATCGGCAGGGCTGCGGAACAGGGGATTCCCGTGGTCACCATGTATTCGGACAATGAGGATTCCGACCGCTGCTCCTTTGTGGGAGTCAACGGATACACCATCGGCAGCGAGTACGGCAAACAGGCGGTTCGTGCCAGAGAAGAGCTCTTACGCCTTGCAGAGGCTGCGGGGGATGACGCCTGGACCGGAAGGGACAAGCGGGTCACCTCCGTTGCAGTGCTTTTTGACGACAGCGGGTTTGCGTATGATCAGAACGTGATCCTCTCCGGTATCGTGGATGCCATGAGCAAGGAAATGCGGAATGCGGAATTTGAGATCCGTTCCGTGACGGTGGACAGCACCAACCCTTTCTCCGTGGAAGAGTCCATCCACAGTGTCTTCATGGAGGAACAGGTGCCGGATATTTTTGTGTGTCTGAGCGAACTTGACACGACTGTCGTTTACCAGGCGGTGGTGGATTTCAATATGGTAGGAAAGGTCAAGATCCTGGGATACTACGACTCGGAGAAGATCCTGGATGCCATCAGCCGTAACGTGGTATTTTCCTCCCTGACGGTGAATGCGGAGGAACTGGGAAAAATCGGTGTGAACGCCCTGGTGGAGTACAATGAATACGGCAACACCAGCCAGTATGTCACGGCGGACCTGGTCATTATAGACAGAAGCAATGTGGCGGAGTACATGAAGAAGGTCGAGGAAGATGAAGAATAAGATCAAAAGCATTCCTCTTTCCATAAAGATCAGCGGCATCTTCATCATGGCCAATTTCTTCAGCCTGGTGGTGATCGTGGTGCTGCTGCTGGGGATCAACTCCCTGTCAAGACGGATGGAGGAATCCTATCAGGACAATCTGCATCTGAACGAAGCCATCGAGGCACTGGACAATCTCCAGCGGGCCATGACGGAATACCTGAACTCCAAGTCCACGGATTCCCTGTCGGATTACTATTCCCGGGAGCAGGCATTTTCCTCCACCGTGGAGAATCTGAACGAGCTGATCACCGACAGGACTCCCGATCGGATGGAGAGGAACATCAAGTACATGTCGGAGGATTATCTGCAGCGGGTGGCGGAGACCATCGAGGCCAAGCGCGGCAGAAACATCGAAAAATACAGGACCAGCTACGAAGAGACCAATAGGCAGTATGAGTACATCAAGGCCTACATGCGAAGCCTCAACGAGGAGCGGTTCGCGGAAAACTCGGTCCGCTATACTGCTCTGGCCCGGAACTTCCGGCGATTCCAGTACGTGGCCATGTCTGTGATGATCGTGGTGCTGGTGGGAAGTGCCTTCATCATCACGGGACTTACGGGTACCATCATTGATCCTCTGCGGCAGCTGGCGCGGACGGCGGACGAAGTGTCCAATGCGAACTTTGATGTGGAGATCCCGGTCAGTACCGGTACCGATGAGGTGGGCAGACTGAACACTGCCTTCCGGAAGATGCTCATCAGCATCCGGGAGTACATCGACCGGCTGCGGACCAGTATGGAAAACGAGCAGATCATGCAGAAGCGTGAGCTGATGATGGAGACCCATCTGAAGGATGCGCAGCTGAAATACCTGCAGGCGCAGATCAACCCCCACTTCCTTTTTAACACCCTGAACGCCGGCGCCCAGCTGGCCATGATGGAGGGAGCGGACAGGACCTACGAATATGTACAGACCGTGGCGGATTTTTTCCGTTATAATGTAAAGAAGCTGGATGCACCGGTCACCATTGAGGAAGAGGTGAATCTGGTGGACGCCTACATCAGTATCCTCAACGTCCGTTTTTCCGGGGATATCCATTATGACAGGCAGGTGGATAAGCGCCTTCTGAATGTCAAAATGCCGGGAATGATCCTGCAGCCCATCGTGGAAAACGCGGTAAACCACGGGATTCGGGAGATGGGAGATCAGGGGCACATCGACCTTCAGGTTTATAAGGACGGAGACAGGGTCTATATCTCCGTGAAGGACAACGGAAAGGGCATGACCCCGGAGGATATCGAGAAGGTAGTGGGATGCCGCTGGGAGAGCGACGCCGAAAAGGGCGACGGAGGCGGCATCGCCATGGACAATGTGATCTCCCGTTTAAGGCTCTACGCCGGCCGGGAGGATGTGGTGGAGATCCGCAGCGAAGGCGAAGGCAAGGGCACGGAAGTGATTATCAATTTTTCCCTGCATGAGGAAGGGGCAGACGGAGAGTAACCATGTACAGGATCATGCTTGCGGATGACGAGGGCATCGTCATCGACTCGATGAAGTTCATCATAGAGAAGGAATTCGGTGACCAATGCGAGGTGGAGTACGCAAAAACCGGCAGAAGCGTCATCGAGCTGGCGGAGCGGTTCCGGCCGGACATCGCCGTCATGGACATCCAGATGCCCGGCATCAACGGTATCGAGGCCATGAAGGAGATCCGGAGCTTTTCCGCGGGTACCGTCTTCATCGTCATGAGTGCTTACGATAAGTTCGATTACGCCAGAGAATCCATCAAGCTGGGCGTGCTGGAGTACATCAATAAGCCCATGGACAAGACCAAGATCGTGGCGGCGCTGCGAAAGGCCATGGAGATCATCGACAACGAGCGGACCAAGCGCAGCAACGATCTACTGATCAAGGAGAAGCTGGAGAGCGTCGAGCCCATCATCGAGAACGGTCTCATCTATAATATTCTGTTCCATGAGCATTTCGACGAGGACGTGGACAATTACAAGACCATGCTGGACGTGAACGTGGACTATGGCTACATGATGTGCGTGGTCTGCGGCGATTCCCAGGAGGGGAACCACATGACCAACGCCGTGGGCAGTTCCGTCCGCATGTCCAACCAGTATACTGAGGTCCGGGAGGGATTGAAGGAATTCTTCCCCTGCAAGGTGGGCTCCGTTATGGCCAACAAGATCGCAGTGCTGGTGCCCTGCGAGACGGCAGAGCTGGACTACAACGCCCGCATCGAGCAGATCGACAAGGGCAGAGAGCTGGTGCGGTACCTGCGCAGGAAGCTGGACATCAGCTTCCGTCTGGGCATCGGCGGCGTGAAGCCTCTGCGGCAGCTGGAAAAATCCTACCGTGAAGCGGTGAATTCCCTCATCGCCACCACGGAGCCCGTGGCCCATGCGGACGATCTCCCCATCGGCTGTGATTACGAGAAGGATTACCCCGTGGATCTGGAGAAGGGGCTCTTCGAGAGCATTCAGCGGGGCGACTACACCGAGGCTGCGGTGTACGCGGAGAATTTCATTTCCTGGATGCAGGAGTACGACGGACAGAACCTCATGGCCATCCGGCTAAAGCTCCTGGAATTCACCCTCTGGGCGGAGAAGCTGGCCTACGAGAACGGCGGTATGACCTACCGTTTCGGCTCCAGAGACTCCTATCTGCCGGAGATCATGTCCATGGACGCCGTTCCTGCCCTGAAGGACTGGTTCCTGGGTAAGATCCGCACCTCCTGCGAGAACATCACTTCCAAGCGGGAGGAGAGTTCCTCCGACACCATCCGGACGGCGAAGGAATACATCCAGCAGAACTATTCCAAGGAGATCTCGCTGGATGAGGTTTCCAGAGTGGTAAATATCTCGCCCTACTATTTCAGTAAGCTCTTCAAGGAAGCGGTGGGAGAGAATTTCATCGACTACCTGACCAATATCAGGATCGAGAAGGCAAAGGAACTGCTGACGGGCTCCGGTCTGTCCATGAAGGAGATCTGTGCCGCCTGCGGTTATCAGGATCCCAACTATTTCAGCAGGAATTTTAAGAAGAAAGTAGGACTTACTCCCACGGAGTATAAGGAAAAACATGCGTAAGATCACCCATAAACTTCTCGTGCTCCTGTTGGCTGCATGCCTCCTGGCCGGAATGACCGGCTGCGGCGGGGCGGTGGAGGACGACGATATTTCCCAGGAAGACGAAGACAGCACCCTCGAGATCGGGATGTGCTTTGACTCCTTCGTCATCGAGCGCTGGCAGCGGGACCGGGACATTTTTGTCCAGGCTGCCAAGGATCTGGGAGCGGAAGTCAACGTCCAGAACGCCAACGGTGACATCGAGGAACAGAAAAAACAGATCGAATACCTGATCCAGAAAAAGGTGGATGCCATCGTCATCGTCTGCATCGACTCCGACTCTCTGGCGGACAGTGTGGCAGCGGCCAAGGCAGCGGGGATCCCCGTCATCGCCTACGACCGTCTGATCAACAATGCGGATCTGGACCTTTACATCTCCTTCGACAATGAGAAGGTGGGAACCCTCATGGGAGAGAGCATGATCGATGCCGGGTTGTCCGGCGGGAAGGTCATCATCATCGGCGGTTCTCCGAAGGATAACAACGTCTTCCTGGTGGAGGACGGCTTTACAAAGGTCATGGATGAAAACGACGTGGAGATCCTGGACACCACCCACTGTGACAGCTGGCGTGCGGAGCTGGCGTCGGAGTATGTCTATGAGCATGCGGATCTGGTGGCGGAATGTGATGCCATCATGTGCGGAAACGACAGTCTGGCCGGTCAGGTGGTCAGCGCCCTGGCAGTGCAGATGCTGGCGGGAAAAGTGCTGGTGACGGGACAGGATGCGGATCTGGAGGCCTGCCAGCGGATCGTGGAAGGCACCCAGCTCATGACCGTTTACAAGCCGGTGGAGACCCTGGCGCGCCGTGCCGCTCTCTGCGCGGTACAGCTGGCAAGAGGAGATTCCGTGACGGGGTATGACGTGGGCGGCGTCTCCAACGGAGCCTATTTTGTTCCTTACGTTCGCCTGGAGCCCGTGAAGGTGACCCGGGAGAACATGGACGAAGCCGTGATCGGCAGCGGCTTCCATATGAAGGATGACGTCTATATCAATGTAAAGTGATATCGAAAAGGACTTTTTTGCGATGAAGAAACCGTGCGATGGCAAAATATTGCTAGCACGGTTTTTTTGTGAAAAAAATCTAAACAAGAAAGTGCTGTACTTCGCAAACATCTTCTATTTGACCTGTGATAACATCGGTCTTGCAAGGGGCCGGAAGCCCCAAAACAGTTTTTCACTATTGGAGGGAATACACTATGAAAAAACTCACAAGCATTTTGCTGGGTGTTGCTCTGGTAGCTACCCTGCTGACCGGATGCGGCAGCTCCGGCGGCGGCTCCACCGCAAGCACCTCGACCACGACCGAAGCAGCTAAGAAGATCGGCGTGTCCATGCCTACCAAGGATCTCCAGAGATGGAATCAGGACGGCAGCAACATGGAGAAGGAGCTGAAGGCAGCAGGCTACGAAGTAGAGCTTCAGTTCGCAAACAACGATCCTCAGACCCAGCTGTCCCAGATCGAGACCATGATCTCCAACGGATGCAGCGTTCTGGTCATCGCAGC
>JAEEGH010008006.1_pt1 | contig 25177 bp, 27 predicted proteins | sample 9134181 | NCBI WGS metagenome assembly JAEEGH01 (sample SAMN16246544, study PRJNA631951) | gut metagenome | biome: gut microbiome; feature: rumen; material: DP-attached | host: Bos | place: Iran: Karaj | collected 2018-10
TTCAACCAGTAACGAACGGCGTTACCGCTCAGGTTCATGTAGGTGGATGGTTTGAGCAGGATAACTTTACGGCCCTTCAGCGATGTTTCGGCCACAAAACCATAGCGCTTATCATCAAAATGAATATTGGATGCCTTAGCAAAAGCATCCAATACCATAAAGCCTGTATTGTGGCGGGTGTTCTCGTACTCGTCGCCGATATTTCCCAGTCCAACAATCAAGTACTTATCCATTCGCAAACGAATTAGATAAATTACTCAGCAGCCTGGGCAGCTGCAGAACGAGAAGCACGTGTAGCCTTAACTGAGCATACTACAACCTGAGCAGGAGTAGCGATCTGCAGACCATCGAAGTTCAGCTCAGCTACCTTGATAGCCTTACCGAGCTTGAGCTCTGTAACGTCTACATTCAGAACCTCAGGAATCTGCTTGTAAGGAGCTGTTACGTTCAGTGTGCGAACAGCCTGGCTCAGACGACCACCATCACGTACACCCTGAGCGTGACCAACGAGCTTAACAGGAATACCAATTGTGATTGGCTTCTCCTCGTTTACCTCATAGAAGTCAACGTGCAGCAGAGCATCTGTTGTTGGGTGGAACTGGAGCTCCTTCATTACAGCCTTGTGAGCCTCACCATCGATAGTCAGGTTTACAACATAAACATCGGGTGAATAAACAACACGACGGAGCTGTGAAGCAGGAATAGCAAAAGACATTGAAACGGGCAGACCGTTCTCACCCTTTGCCTCACCGTACATGTTACAAGGTACAAGACCCTCCTTACGCATTTCCTTGCTGGCCTTCTTACCAGTTGTGGCACGCTTCTGGCCACTTACGCTAATTTCTTTCATAAATGTGTTACTCTAAATTAAGTTTAAAAATTTACGTTTTGCTTAATTCGCCATCACACGAATCTCGGCACGAAGCCGAAAAAGCGGTGCAAAGGTACTACTTTTTTTGATACCAACCAAATATTTGGCTAAAAAACCTCAATTTTCTGTATTTTTCTTGCTTATTCCGACCTTTTTTACTAATTTTGCAGCCGATTTAAACGAAAAGTATATATATAATAGGTATAATAATAAAAAACATCAAGTGAGATGATTAACAGAGAAATTATCAGAATTAAGATTGTTCAGTTAACCTACGCCTACTATCAAAACGGTAACAAGAACATCGACACGGCTGAAAAAGAGTTATTTTTCAGTCTCTCGAAAGCTTATGACCTCTACAACTACATGCTGGCCCTGATGGTGGCCGTAAATAAAGAAGCAAGCCGCCGTATGGAGGTGATGGTACAGCGTGCCAAGCGTGAAGGCACACCCGAGCCATCGCAGCGTTTTGTATTGAACCGTTTTGCCATTCAGTTGGCCGAGAATAAGCAGCTTAACGACTTTATCAGCACCCAGAAGAGCGGTTGGGACGAGAATGCCGCATTTGTAGCATCGCTGCTCGAGAAGATTGAGCAGAGCGAGGTTTATCAGGATTACATGAATAACCCCGAGGACAGCTACGACGTAGACCGTGAGTTCTGGCGCAAGATATATCGCACCCTGATTCAGGACAACGACGAGCTCGACGCTATCCTGGAGGACCAGAGCCTGTACTGGAACGACGATAAGACCATCGTTGATACATTTGTACTGAAGACCATCAAGCGTTTCGACGAGGCTAACGGCCCCAAGCAGGATTTGTTGCCCGAGTGGGACAGCGAGGAGGAGAAGGACTTTGCGCGCAAGGTGTTCCGTGCAGCTATCATGAATGCCGACGAGTACCAGCGCTACATGAGCGAGGCTTCGCGTAACTGGGATTTCTCACGTCTGGCTTACATGGATATCATCCTGATGCAGATTGCCATCGCCGAGATGATGACCCTGCCCAACGTGCCCATCAGCGTAACCATCAACGAGTATGTTGAGATTGCCAAGTTCTACTCTACCCCAAAGAGTGCCGGCTACATCAACGGTATGCTGGATGGTATCGCCCGCAACCTGGTTGAGAGCGGCCGCCTGGCTAAGTTCATCGAACCTAAGAAGGAGAGAGAATATAAACCCAAAAAACAAATTATAACAAAGAAACATGACTAATTTTGTACTCGCTGCACAGGCAGCACAGAACGGTAGCGGTATGAGCATGATTATCATGATGGTGGCTGTATTCGCCATCATGTGGTTCTTCATGATCCGCCCACAGCAGAAGAAACAGAAGGAAATCCAGAAGTTCCAGAACGAACTTTCTGAAGGTACCGAGGTAGTTACCGGTGGTGGTATCCACGGCACAGTTAAGAGCATCGACCTGGCTAAGAACACAGTCGACATCAAGATTGCTCGCGACGTGGTTGTTACTGTCGAGAAGACATCGGTTTACAAAGATATGGCAAGCACTCTGCAGAGCAAGTAAATGAAGAAGTTCTTCGGAAGAATCATACAGATATTGCGCACGCTCCTTTTTAGCAAAACTAATAAGGAGCTGCTGATTTTTGTGTTCTTCCTGGCACTTTCGGGCATCTTCTGGCTGCAAACCACACTTAACGAGGTGTACGAGCGCGAGTTCGCCATCCCCGTGTCGGTAGTAGGTATTCCGAAGAATGCCGTGCTTACCAGCGACGAAACCGACACGGTGCGCGTAACCATCCGCGACAAGGGCATCACACTCCTTACTTATATGTATGGCGACATACTGCGTAAGGTAAATGTGAACTTTAAGAACTACTCGCACGGCAACGGTACTGGTGTGATTACACAGCAGGAGCTGCAGAAGCTGGTTTACCAGCAGCTGGCCAACGGATCGCGCATCACGGCTATGAAACCCGAGAAGCTGGAGTTCTATTACAACTACGGCGACAAGAAAACGGTGCCCGTACGCTGGAGCGGACGTGTAATTCCCGAGGAGCTGTTCTTTATTTCGCGTGTGGCTTACAGTCCCGATAGCGTTACCATCTACGCTTCGCCCGAAAAGCTGGATAGCATCAACGTGGTTTACACCGAGCAGCTTAACTACGCCAACTTCCGCGATACGCTGCGTGCTAACTGCGAACTGGCCAAGATTAAGGGCGTAAAGATGATACCCGACCATGTGCGTGTAACCTTCTGCACCGACGTACTTACCGAGGAGAGCATCGAGGGTGTACCCATCAAGGCCATCAATCTGCCTAAGGGCAAATCTATCCGCACATTCCCATCGCGCGTAAATGTAACATTCGTAACGGGTGTTAGTGTGTACCGAAATCTTAAGCCAACCGACTTCTACGTAGTGGCCGACTACAACGAGATTAAGGACCACCCGCAGGAAAAGTGCCACATTTATCTTAAGAGCGTGCCACGCGGCATTTCTAGAGCACGTTTGGAAACCAGCATGGTTGACTATCTGATCGAATCCGACGAAGAATGAAAGTAGGTATTACGGGCGGCATTGGTAGTGGTAAAAGCTACGTGTGCCGTGTGCTGAAAGAGCAGGGCATCGAAGTTTTCGACTGCGACAGCGAGGCCAAACGCCTGATGCGTAACTCGCCTGAGCTGCGCCAGCAACTTACAGCGCTGATTGGTCCCGAAACCTATACTCCCGAAGGCATACTGAATAAGGCCGCTGTGGCCAAATTCCTACTGGCATCGCCCAGCAATGCCAAGGCCATCGACGCCATCGTACACCCTGCCGTATTCGAGGCCTTCCGCCAAAGCGGGTTGGACTACATGGAGAGTGCCATCCTGTTCGAGAGCGGAGCCAATGTTCTGGTAGATAAGGTGATAGTGGTGATAGCCCCCAAGGAGATTCGTCTGCAGCGTGTGATGGAGCGCGACGGTATCAGTCGCGAACAGGCGCTGCAATGGATGAACCGCCAACTGCCACAGCAGGAGGTGATACGTAAGGCCGACTTTGTGCTGATTAACGATGGAGAAGCTGATATAGATAATCAAATTAATAAAATAATAAAACAATGCAACAAACCATTTTAGCTATTGCCGGCAAGCCCGGTTTATACAAGCTTGTTACCCGTGGTAACAACAATCTGATTGTAGAGGCTCTGGATGCTACTCACAAGCGCATGCCTGCCTTCGCAACCGATCGCATCACATCACTTGGCGATATCGCCATGTTTACCGAGACTGATGATGTGCCCCTGACAGATGTTCTCGACAACCTGAAGAAGCTGGAGAACGGTAAGCGTGCCAGCATCAACGAGAAGAAGGCCTCGTCAGCCGAGCTGCGCGAGTACTTTACAAAGGTACTGCCCGAGTGGGATCAGGATCGTGTAAAGGATAGCCACATCAAGAAGCTCATCACTTGGTACAACATCCTTATCGAGGCCGGTATCACCGACTTCAAGGACGAGGAGCCCGAGAGCGCTGAGTAATTTATTTTCTTTTAGGCACGGATTAACACGGCTTTAATAAATTAAAGACACGGCTATAGTTGCAATGCTAAAGCCGTGTCCTTTTTTATAAAAAAAGCCGCGTAAATCCGTGCCAAAAAAAAAATCCGTGTAATCCGTGTAATCCGCGCCTAAATCTTCTTTGCTTCGAAGGTTTGTTTGATCTTTTGTTCGCGATGTTCTACGCGAACCTCGATACCAAACTTTTCGTGGATATGCTCGGCTAAGTGCTGAGCCGAATAAACCGAACGGTGCTGACCACCTGTACATCCGAACGAGAACATCAGACTGGTAAAGCCACGCTGAATGTAGCGGCGCACATGCGCATCGGCCAACTTATAAACCGAATCCAGGAACGTTAGTATCTCACCATCATCCTCCAGGAATCGTATTACCGGTTCATCCAGTCCCGTCAGCTTTTTGTAAGGCTCATAACGGCCGGGGTTGTGCGTGCTACGGCAGTCGAATACATAGCCACCACCGTTACCGCTCTCGTCCTCAGGTATGCCGTTGCGATACGAGAAGCTGAACACCTTAACCACCAGCGGTCCCTGCGCATCGTACTTCGAGAATGTAGCCGGTCCGTCCTGTGGATGGGCCTTATAAGGGTTCAAATCAGTCGTCTTATAACCATCGGCACGACTGGCCACCGTCTCAATCTGCTGGAACTGTGGCAGCTCTGTCAGCTTCTGCAGAATCTCCATCAAGTATGGATAATGCCAAGGCGTGCTGCTTGCCAACAACTCGCGAAGGTTCTGTATGGCAGGTGGAATGCTCTCAATAAAATGCTTTTTCTGCTCAAAATAGCCGCGGAATCCGTAAGCACCCAGCACCTGCAAGGTACGGAACAGCACAAACAGCGACAGACGATTTACAAAGTGGCGCACCGTGGGCACCTCGATGTAGTTCTTCAGCGAGTTGTAGTACTCGTACACCAGTTCACGGCGCAGCTTGTGTGGATACTTAGCCGAGGCCTGCCACAAGAACGAAGCCACATCGTAGTAAAACGGACCTTTTCGGCCGCCTTGGTAATCAATAAACCAAGGATTGCCATCGTGGTCTAACATCACGTTGCGAGCCTGGAAGTCGCGATACAGAAACGAATCGCTCTGTTCCGAAGTCAGGTCCTTCGCCATCAGTCGGAAGTCGGCCTCCAGCTTCAACTCGTGGAAATCAATCTCCGTAGCCTTCAGGAAACAGTACTTAAAGTAGTTCAGGTCGAACAGCACACTGTCCACGTCAAACTCCGCCTGTGGATAGCAGTTCTCGAAATCCAGATCGCGTGCGCCCTGCATCTGCATTTTAGGCAGCTCGCGTATGGTGCGGCGCAGCAGTTCCTGCTCTTTCAGGGTGTAACGTCCGCCCGCTTCGCGACCACCACGGATGGCGTCGAAAAGCGACATGCTACCCAAGTCGGTTTGCAGGTATCGCAGCTGGTCGTCGCTGGCAGCCAGAATCTTTGGCACCGGCATCTGCAGACGCGAAAAATGCTTGGTAAGATAGATAAACGCGTGGTCCTCGTCGCGACTGGTACCTATCACGCCTATCACACTCTGTCCCTGCTGGTCGGTCAAACGGAAGTAAGTGCGGTTACTACCGCCCCCGGGAATCTGCTGAACATTAGCCGGCTCAGCTCCCCTCCACTCTGTATATAAATCGATAAGTTTCTGCATAACGCCTGCAAAGATAATGATTTTTTTTAATTTAGGCACGGATTACACGGCTTTTTTATAAAAAAGACACGGCTTTAGCATTGCAACTAGAGCCGTGTTTTTAATTTATTAAAGCCGTGTCATCCGTGCCTAAAGAAATTACTTGATAGTAATCCAAACCGCCTCGCCACGGCCTTTGGCTTCTACTATTTTCTTTTTCAGGCGGTACAGCCATATCTTGCTATCCACTACCTGCCCCACCACTCGGTTCCTGCCAGGCAGTATGCAGCCTTGGGTATCGGCAGCGGTGTTGCCTGCGTGTATGCGTATGCCGCTGAACCGGGGCACACCTAGCAGTATGGGCAGCCACTGCTGAAACTTATGACTCCACGAGATAACTACGGCATATCGCCCCTCGGGGATGGCCGAACAGCCTTGCACCTTATGGGCACCGGCGGCGTAGTTGCGCCATGTGGGTTCTAATGTGTCGCAGAAGTAATCCTCTACCTGATAGGTGCGATACTCGTCTACTACTTCGCGCAGTATGGCCAGACGGCCAATGGTGTAGGTTTTGCGCTTTGCTATGCGTGTAAGTACTAATTCCATATTCGTATAAGCTTAATGTCATTTTGTCACGTTGTCAGCGTCATGCTTGGTTTTACTCCAATGCGTGGCATCAATCTTCTCAACCCAGCCATCGATGTTCCAACGCGAAACGATCTTTACAATGGCGTTGTGCGATACTGTTTTGGCCTTGAGGGCTATCACATCGTCGATGGTAAAGGTGGGCGGCAGCTGGTCGAATATCGAGCGGTTGCAGCCGTAGCGCTTGCTTTCCTGCCCGGCATCCACATACTGGTTTTGCAATATGCTTCCAAAGGTGCGTATCTGCTGCTCCATGCTGTACTGGGCCATCATTACCGCAAAATCGGTGCAGGCCTTGCTCTCCTTCATGTTGCCCGTAAGCAGGTGGAAGACAACGCCACAGCGGAAGCCGATAACGGCGGCACGACGGCGGTACACATCCTTTACGTGGTCGATATCCTTGGCCGCCTCTATGCGCTTCTGTTCGCACCATTCTTCGATGGCATGGCGCAGCTTGGGGGTATCCACATAGCCGGTGTACGATCGCAGCCTACTTACGGCCTGCTGTATGCGGTTTTCGTCAACGGTGGTGCGCTTGCGGTACTTGGGCATCTTAGCAAACGACGAATCGGGCATTTCGGCCAGCAGCATACGGCTTGACAGTCCGTTCTCGATGTTATCGTTCTTAAAGCACTTGCGCACGGCACCATCGGTACCCAGCATGGTCCAGTTGTAAGCCACGCACACCACGCCGCTCTCGGCCTGATCGCTGTTGTAATCCTGACCCCATTTCGAATCCAGCGGGTCGAAGGCCAATCGGTAGATATCGTACTTCGAGCTCCACGAACCGGCACCGTTGGTTTTACGCAGCGTATCGAGTTCTTCGCCGAACGAAAAGAGCGTATGTCCGCGCGAGTTCTTCAGTCGTTTAAGTAGCGTAGAGCAACTGATGGTAATGGGCACCACGCGTATCAGCACCTTCGGGTCGTCGGGAGCCTTTTCGTTGGCCTTTCGGGCTTTCTTTTTGTCGCGCCACTCATCCTCGCGCAGTCGGGCCAGTTCGTCTTCGGCCTCCAGCTGTCGCAACCATATGTTAATGGCGTGCTTACACACCGATTTACCCGAGGCCTGCTCACCGTGTATAATAGCCATCATGCCCAGTTTCTGCATCTCGCCATCGCAGTAGCGCACCTCTACCTGGTCGGCATATGCGGCGGCCAATGGCAGCACCGAGCACAGCACGGGCATGTGCATTTTTGGGGGCACACCTACCAGCGATTCCTTCAGTCCCATCGGTAGTGCTTTTACGTTCAGCGGTGCGGCTGGTGTTTCGGGCTGGTTGGTATCGATATCGATTTCTGCGGTTGGGGCCGACAGCTGCGCCACAATATCGTCCATCATCTTCGAGCCCTTGGTAGGCTCTTTGCAAGCCGAGTGGATGATAGATTGCAACTCTTGTTGCGACAAGCCTACAGAAGGCATTACCTGTAGCAACCACGCCTGATTGTTATCGCAGATGGCACGCAGATTGGCCGCCAACTGGTGCAAGCGTTTGTTACGCTCGCCCTCGGATGGCACCCCACCCGTTCGCCGCCAAAACTCAGCAATAATCGCATCGTAAGCAATGCCTTTAAACTCGCTGGGATATTGTTGGCACGAATCACACGAATTATCACGAATTATTTTTTCTTCGGCACGATTATTAAATTCGTGTAAATTCGCGAAATTCGTGCCTAATTCTTCATCGAAATAATTGCCATCGGCGGTTCTTCCATCGATAGTTAATCCACGATCGGTGTAGGCTTTACGGCGGATGGCTATCTCTTCATCGCTCAGCTGCTCATACCAGCCATCGGCACGATAAATCTCGTAATCCGCAGGCGTTATGTAGATAAACCGCTCGGGGGTAAAACAGCTGGTATCGGCCTCAACACCAAGCGCACGGCAGTATGCACGCTGCGCCTCGGGCACGGTCATTCCTATCGGCAATCGGATATCGATGTGCAACTTCCGGCGCGCGGAATAATCCTTGTGCAGCATCATGCACTGCCACTCGCCACCGGCTTGGATATCCAGCTTTTCCGACATGGTATTGGCACGTTCTACCAGCTCCGGGTCGTCGATATCCACACACGTCTGCCAGGTAAAGCTTTCTGGGCAGATATGTTCGCGGTCGCGGTGGTTATCACGAAAGCGTGTGTAGTGCGCACAGCGGAATGGCAGGGCCGACTTCAGTTGCCGTTGCTGCTCATCGGCGGTGGTGTTATTAATACGGTTCACCAGCTGTTGCAGTTCGGTGCTGCGTGTAAGCGTATCGTACTCGGTGAGCGGGCATTCTGTTACGAATGCCCTGTTTTGCTCACGGGTTCTGCGGTGGTTAAGTGCTATTAATCTTGCTGCCATATGGTTTCCTCCTTTCTGGTTTTAAAATATGCCAAAATTTCGCCGGCCTCTTCCTGATAGATGGCCTTGGTGAGTGCCAGGCCAAGGTTTTTGGGGAACTTAAAGGTTACGTACACGTACTCCGATGCCAAACGACGGCGATACGGGAAACGACTATCGTACATGGGGCGCGTCATTTCTACCTTGGCATGACGGGTGGTGAATAGCAACTCACGTCGGCGTCCGGTATTGCTGCGGTAAGCCTTAAAGTGGCTGGTGCCATCCTCCCCGATCAGCATTTTGCCTCGTGGTTCGCGACTGCCACCGCTGGTTACCTGCTGGTTTTCCCATCCGCAGGGGTAGATATTCATGTCGCCATTGGCGTGGAACACGGTTTGTGTTTCCATTTTTACTTCGCCTACTAATAACTGCTGCTTAAAATTCTTTCTCATTGTTGGAGTTGATTTGCGAGAGAAGTTTTCGAGAAAGGGCCCTACATCGACATGATCGACGCTCAATTGATTCCCTCGACCTCAACTCTGGGTTAATAATTTAAAATAGGTGGAAATACTTAGAGTTTGATACCCCTTGGCGATTCTTGCTTAGGCAAGCGACCCATGGGGTCGAGCGTACCTTTGCCATCTGCATTTTGTCGCGCTGAGCTCTCAGCCCTTTCCACGCGTTTCTTAAATCGTTTCGTTTACTCATTGCATCTCGAGTTTTACGTCGCTGCCTTTTCAGCGACCTTTAAATTTGTTTTCGAGTGCAAAGATACGATGAGCGCATAAAAGAAAAAAAGAAAGAAAGCTGCGCCAACTTTCTTTCTTCTTACCTATCTGTAAATCAATTATTTACCGCATCACAAAGCCTGCTTACTTTCTTTTATTTTAGCCTTTACAGCCTCTTTTAGTTGCTTATCCTGAGGCACGGCGCCCAGGGCAGCCTTTACCGAGTGATCTTTGTTATTTTCTAGTTTCTCAGCCATCCGCGAGGGGTTAGCTGTTGGCAGAAAGATATCATTCTCCCGCAACATCATCTGTACAACATTGGCCACCATGTTCCGGTTAAACGTAGTGCCTTGCTGTTTGCCTACGATGGCAATGTTTACGCGCACCTGCGGCAGAGCGAATATCTGCTCACACAAATCCATATAGCGGTCGGCCCAGGCAGGGGCAACCATCTCCTTCAGTCTACCCACATATTCCATAGCAGCCTGCGTGGCAGCCTCAACATCGTGTTCATCCTTATCGTTATGCTTGGCAGACTTTTCGGCCTCGTGATATACAGCCTGAGCATGATCGCCGGTAAGAATATTAACTTGTTTGGCCTGCGACACCACGGCAGTCAGGAAATCTTTCAGTTCGTTGCTATTCATATTCAATGTTTATCTCCTTCGTTAGTTGATGCTCCATAATACGGTGCCTGAGCAGCCTGACCCGTCAAAAAGTTTATCTGATTTCCGTTCAGTCCGTTTGCTGCCAGCGCTCGCAAAAGCGAAGCCTCGCTTTTGGCCACGCGTTCCGCCTCGGCATGGTCGGCCTGTTGTTTCATCTCCAGGAAAAAAGCCATCACTTCGTTGTTGATATCCGGCCAGTCTCTGCATCCCGAAAAGAATACAGTCATCTGATTGAACTCTGCCATAGCAGCATCCGCCCCCATCAGTCTGAATGTTTGTGCTATACGATTTATCACAGCACTTCGCAGTGTTGTATTCTCCGTTGTTGCAATTACTTCTTGTATGGGTGTATTGGCTGGGTGTAAATTTGGCATACAGTCGACGTGAGTCAGTTAGAGTAATGTTTGTGGGGTTGTTAGTTTTACGAGTTTGTTTTTGAAGAACAGTGTTAATCGCCTTAACAGCGACACCGCCAGTGTCACTTTTCATCGGTGAAAATCCTGAAATTTTAAATAATATTAACATACTAATATTGATTAAAAAGTTTAATTATTAAAAACGGCTACAAAGTTAAGAAAAAAGGCTTTTGCCAACAAGTGTGCCAGCGTGAAAAATGTCATAATAATCGTTAAAGTCCCTATATTATACTTTACCACTCATAACTTAACTTTCTGAAAATCAGAAGGTATACAACACAAGCAAGTACGCTCACTTACTCTATAATATTGTCTGGCAGGTATACCGAAACACCTTTCGGTAAAAATTAAAAAATAGATTTTTTCATATTTTTCTTTGGTTATAAAGAATAATATGTTTATATTTGCAACGTGTTTCGTATGATGCACATCTTTTTATTTGCTCAAATTTCCTCTCGAACTACCACCTCGGAACAGAAAAAAGAGCAATGAAACAAACCGTATTTGGAGTGCACTCTATGAGTGTGTCTTCTCCATAACGGTTTGAGGCTGTGGTAGGCCTGAGAGGAATATGGCAGGAGCGCACTCTTTTCGTAACCGGAAGTTAGTGCAGCTCATATGGATAGGAATAGTATTTTCACTAACTTAAAACAATTACAATTATGGAAAAAATGAAAAACATTAAGTGTTTGGCAACCATTATGATGGTAGCAGCAATGAGTATCTTGAGTTTCTCATGCTCAAAAGAAGTTACTCCAGAGATTACGATCCCCACCGGTAGTGAAGACTTCTTCAAGAAGAGTATGGACTTCGAATCTTCTGCTGCAGAAAAGAAACTCACTTTCTCGACTAACGTTTCATGGACTGCATCGGTTTCTGCAACACGCGGTGGTGTAGATTGGCTTTCAGTAACTCCTACAAGTGGAGAGCCGGGGGTAAACACATTGGCAGTTAGAGCAAATGAGAACACAACCTACGACGACAGAAACGCTGTAATCACAATTACAGCCGGCGACAGTATCAGAAGAGTGTTTGTAAACCAAAAGCAACTGGATGCTCTTACCCTTACAGCCGATCGTTTCGAGGTGCCCGCTAAGGGAGACAAGATAACCATCGAAGTAAAAGCTAACATTGCATACGAAATGGTTATTCCTGATGAATACAAGAATTGGATTCATGCGTCAGCCGCAGCAACAAGAGGACTTACGACCACTACCAATACTTTCACAATCGATCCAAGCGAGGAATATGACAAACGCGAAGGAAAGATTATCGTTAAAGCAAATGGTAAAGAAGAAACTGTTACTGTATATCAAGCAGGTAGCGGCATACTTACTCTTACGCAGAATGAATTCAACATTAATAGTTCTGCCCAAGAAATAGCTATCGAGATTAGCAGTAACTTTGATTATACCGTTGATCTTCCATCTGTAGATTGGATAAAAGAGATAACCAACCAAACTCGTGGTTTATCTTCGCACACGGTTAGATTGGCCATTGCAGAAAATACAAATTATGATGGTCGCTCAGCGAAGATTAAGTTCTACGACAAGAACAGCGATGTATCCGAGGAGGTTACCATCAATCAAAGCCAGAAGAACGCATTACTCATTGAGAAAAAGGCTTATGAATTCTATGAAAAGGGCGGTGCACTTTCTATAGACATCAACTCGAATATTGCCTACTCTGTTTCTATTGACTGCGACTGGATTACAGATAACCAAGCCACCACTAGAGGTCTTGAAAAAACAACCCGCAAGTTCACTGTTGCTGAGATGACCGATAACACCACCAGAGAGGGAACCATCACATTCTATAACGAAGAATCAGGAATAAGCGAAAAGGTTACAGTTAAGCAGATGCGCTCGATTTACTTCGACACTACAGCCCTTGATTTGATGGAAGGTGCCGAAAAAACTATTGGTATCACCAACAAAACAGGACAAAGTATTAAATGGAGTAGCAGCAACAGTTCGGTTGCAACTGTCGACAATAACGGAAAGGTAAAGGCTATCAGCAAGGGTACTGCCACCATAACTGCCAAAACTGCAGACGGCAAATACTCATGCACATGCGCCGTTACCGTTAAGGACATCACAGCATTTATTACAGTATCAAGTTTAGGAGGTTCTATAGTTTCCATCAACGGAGTTATACAACAAGGAAGCAAGCTTACCTGGTCGTTTGCGAATAACAGCACAGCAAAAGTTCATCTGAATTCATTACAGCTTATCGACGGAGTAACAGGTAACGAAGGCAATATAATGAATGTAGATACCGATGTAGATGCTAATTCCAGCGTAGGTTATACCACAACAATTGGCCTATTAGGCATACATACTCCGGTTACCTGCAGATTCAGATTCACATATAATGGAACAGAATACAAGGCAGATGCACAATACACCGGAACTTCATGGTGGTAAACAAACCTTATAATTACAATAACTGCAATCATCATTCCTGATGATTGCAGTTGTTTTATTCTATTTTGTGGAGCGCAATGCTATTTGTTCTCACCGTACATACCGACGTAATCTAGTGAATTACGCTTGATTACTAGAGGATAACGCTCGGGGTGGCGCAGACTGTCGATTTCGAGATCTACGTCTAGGTCGGGCCATTCGATGGCTTCGGGACCCGACATCTGTACGTTGAGCACGCTGCGAATTGGTGCATCCTGCATCCATGGAATGCGATTGTAAGACAGGAAATAATCGTGTCCTAACACAGAGAGCATTATGCCCTGACTATTAATCATCAATACGCTTACCATGCTGCAAATATACGGAGTTTTGTTGAAAGTTCCAAATAATTTCGCGATATTATTTGCTTATGTGGCTTTGGAGCATGTTGAATAATTCGCGATTGGAGATGTTGAGGATGGTGGGGCTGATGCGTACGGTGGCGCCTCGCAGAAAGGAGTTGTTTAGTCTCTGCATGAAGCGGCGCCAGCGGTTGGTCTCTATTATCTGATATCGCTCCTCGTTGCGCACGTAGACATCGAAGAATGTCGCGTCCCTCATAGAAACTTCCTCAATCTTTACTACGTCCTTCCAGTAGAACACACGGTGGCATTTATAGGTGAAATCGTAAACCTGCAGCTGATCGCTGGTGATGGTAACAATCGGCGTGCGGCGGAGTAGGAGTTTCAACTCGGTAAAAGCATGGAATGCCACGATGTACGCCATTAATACTGCACCAAAAATCAGCGCTCCTTCGGTGAGGTGATTCACTGTGGCCGACACATAGGGCTCGTTGAGGGGGATAAGATGGATGCAGATGGCCCAATAACCCACAGCTGCTAAGGGGATTAACACAGCTTTTGAGATGGCTTGCCAGCGGGTGATATAGAATTCTGTCATAATCGAGTTTCTTAAGTATATTTTCATACCAAGGGGCAAAGGTAAACAAAAAATTCGAGCCAACAAAAATGCCAGCTCGAAAATTCATTTAATAATTGTTAAACAACGTCGGTTTTTACTTCAGCTGATGGAGATCCATCTTGTTTATCTCATCAAGACGTTTCTGGTCGAGTATACCCTCATCCCATAACTTATCAAGATGTTCATCCATCTTCTGGGCAAAATCTTTATAAGCGGGCTTTTTCATTGTCAACTATGCAACTTTCAGTAAGTCGAGAACCGAATACACCCGTGTCATGTTTTCAAAGGTAAAATACTGATCATCCAGTATCATCCATTTCTGACGCTCTTTCACAGGCATGTGCTGAATGTCAGGAAAAAAAGATACGGGTATAAGAACCTCGCGTCCGTCAGTTAAACGGGCAAGCATCTTACCACGAAAAGCAGTAAAGTTCAAATCCTTAATTCCAACTGTTACACCTTTAATCTTACACATATTATTTTCCTCCTATTACTTTTCAATATTAATCGAGACTGTCTTTTCGCCATTAAATGTCTTTGTTATCTGCTCGTTGATAGATTCCCAATGACGGTTAATTGCCGATACAAGCATTTCGTTATCTTTTGCTGAAAGTTCTGATTCGGCAATCTCAACACATTGTTTGCCATTCTTCTCTATCCATATCTTAGCCAGAGAGTGCTGATGGCGCTTTCCTTTTGCGAAGACGTGCACATGTCTGCGATTATCATTCACATCAAGCGGAATAGCCACCAGAATGAACATTTTCAAAAATGCTAATTGTCCCATGTTTATATATATTTCGCGGCAAAGATACAATATAATTTCGAAACTTGCAAGTAATTAAGAAAAATTGTTGGCGAATGACAGCGTGACGGATGACATCGTGACATTAAGGGTGTGGCGATGTGCAGAGTAATGGTCTATAATAATTATATTATTATAGGCTTTTGTTTTGTGGGGTGGCTGGGGCTAAACGTCATTTTGTCATTGGTCATTGTCATGGGTATGGCGCGGGATTGTTTGGCGTTAACAGATTTTTACAAGTTATGGAGGGGCGGAATTTGGCCGAACAGTGAAAATTTCGTACCTTTGCATTGTCAAAAACGAGGGAGGCTGAGGGCGGCCGTTAAGGAGAAAAATAGCGAGCATTAATAGCAGAATTTGCACGAATTAATAGTAGCTGGATTTTAACTTAAAAGGCAGCCCGAACCCGAACTCAGAACAATGTAAAAATGATAAAATGATAAAATTTAAAAATTATTTACAATCCTATACTTATTACATTTTTTAATTCTTTAATTTTTTAATTTTACTAAACCTATGGCAATTAAAGTAATCGCACAGCGCCGAGTGCTAAAAATCGGCAAGAATCCTGGAGCAAAGCGTTTTGTAATGCGTCCCGATCTGTACACGCCCATCCAGGAAAAGAAGGTGTTTGCAGAGGCTGCTACACGTAGCGGTATTGCAACAGGAGTTATTAAAGCGGCTTGGGATGCCGCAGGCGAAGTGATCAGAGCATGGGCCACCGAAGGTCACTCTATCCCTATCCCCGGACTGGGTACCATGCGATTCAGCGTGCGCAGTAAGGCTGTAGAGAATCTGGACGACGTGAAGACCGCACTGATTACTACCCGACGCATTGTGTTCACCCCCAGCACCGACGTAAAGGACGAGCTGAAGAACACCTCGATACAGATTACCTGTCTGGACGAGGATGGCACCGTACTGAAGCGCGTAACCAGCGGCGACAGCGGCGACATTGAGGACCCTGAGAACGAGAACACCGGCGGCAACAGCGGGAACACCAACCAGGGCGGTAACACTGGCGGTAACACTGGTGGCAATCAGCCAAGCAACCCAGGCAGCGGCGGCAGCGACATGAACTAAGAAAGGAGGTGAGTTATGAGCAAGAAGGAAACCGTAAAGTTTATCCTGCAGATGATTGCAAGTATCGCAACGGCGATTATCACAGCACTCGGAGCAACCAGTTGCATGGGGCTGTAAAGAAAAAGAAGAGAGGTTCGCAATCGCGAACCTCTCACTCTTTTTCGTTTTATACTTCCCAACCGATGGCCGAGGCACCGAGAACGGCTGCACTGGCGCCATCGAGACCAGAAACAAGGAACTTGGCCTTGTTCTTGAAAATCTTAAGCACGTGGGCATCGTAAGCCTCGCGGATTGGCTTCATAATCAGCTCGCCGGCCTTAACCATACCACCGAAGAAGATGAATGCCTCGGGTGATGAGAAGGCAGCGAAATCGGCACAAGCCTCGCCAAGCATCTTTCCGGTGAACTCGTAGATGTCCTTAGCCAGCTCGTCGCCCTTACCGGCAGCGATTGATACATCGAGCGATGTGATATCCTCGGGGTTCATGTCGCGCAGCAGTGATGGACGATCGGTTTTTGCCAGCATCTCACGAGCAGTACGAGCCACACCAGTAGCCGAGCAGTAGCACTCCAAGCAGCCTGTACGACCGCATCCGCAAGCGCGACCTTCCTCGCCACGAACCATTGTTACGTGACCCAGCTCGCCAGCAAAACCATCGTGACCGTAAAGCAGCTGACCGTTAACAACAATACCCGAACCTACACCGGTACCAAGGGTGATAACGATGAAGTTCTTCATGCCACGAGCCACACCGTAAACCATCTCGCCGATAGCAGCGGCATTGGCATCGTTGGTAAGCGCTACGGGAATGCCTAATGCATCGCTGAACAGCTTAGCCAGGGGCACTACACCATTGTGGGCCCAAGGCAGATTAGGAGCAAACTCGATTGTGCCGTTATAATAGTTGCCGTTAGGAGCACCAATACCCATGGCCTTGATTTTCTCGATACCGCCAACCTGCTCGATGATAGGCTGCAAAGCCTGGACCGATGCGGCTACATAATCCTCAACTGTGCTGTAACCGCCAGTTTTGATGGCAGTGGTGGCCTTGATATCGCCACGGGCATCAACAATACCAAATACTGAATTGGTACCTCCTAAGTCTAAGCCAATAACGTAAGGCTTAATTTCTGCGTTCTGTTCGTTCATAATTATAATAAGTTTATTAGTCTTAAAATCGAATTTAAATTTCAAGGCACAAAATTACTAATTTTTCGCCATCTCACTTGACTTTTTACGGAAATTAACCATTATTTTATAAAAGAATGACTAAAATCAGCCGAATGAGGAAAAATTTTAGTAACTTTGCACCCGTTATGCCAATTCATATACCAATAAATATATTAGACTTCATCTTCAAGGGGATGTTGATCGGTGTGATTGCCAGCGCACCGATGGGACCGGTAGGTATTCTGTGCGTACAGCGCACACTGAATAAAGGCCGCTGGTTTGGCTTTGCCACAGGCATGGGTGCCGCTGTGAGCGACATTATCTATGCGGCATTTGCTGGCTTCGGAATGTCGTTTGTGATGGATTTTATCACCAACGATCAGAACAGATTCTATCTGCAGATAGCGGGTAGCATATTGCTGTTGTGCTTCGGCTGGTACACCTACCATACCGACCCCACACAGAAAATGCACCAGAGCGGTAAGCAGCAGGGCACACTGTGGTACAACACGTGGACGGCCTTTCTGGTTACATTCTCTAATCCGCTCATCATCTTCCTGTTCCTGGCCATGTATGCCCAGTTTGCGTTTGTGCTGCCCAACCATCCGTTCGAGATGATTGTGGGTTTTGCCAGCATTGTAGCAGGCGCGCTGCTGTGGTGGTGGGGACTGACATGGCTGGTAGATCAGATACGCACTAAGTTTGATACTAACGGTATCAAGATCATCAACAAAGTAATTGGCGTGGCAGTAATCGTGGGCAGTATCATTATGCTGCTCGGACTAACCACCAACCTGGTAAGATTTTTTTAGCATAAAATATGTTTATAGCAAACGAACTTAGAAAAACCAACATTGCCGAGTATCTGCTGTATATGTGGCAGATGGAAGACACGGTGCGAGCATTCGACTGCTCGCTGCAACGCATCAAGCGCGAGTATATTGAGCGCTTTGATTACAACGACGAACAGAAGGAGGAAGAGACCGACTGGTTTGGCAACCTGATACGCATGATGAACCAGGAGGGATGCCGCGAGCAGGGACACCTGCAGATTAACAAGGTTACCATGCAGATGCTGATTGAGCTGCACCAGCAGCTGTTGCAGAGCAGCAAATTCCCCTTTTACAACACGGCTTACTACAAAGTGCTGCCCTTTATCGTAGAGCTGCGCAACCGTGGTGCCAACAAGGAGGAGAACGAGATTGAGACATGTTTTAACTCGCTGTACGGTGTGATGTTGCTGCGCCTGCAGAAGAAGGACATTTCGCCCGACACAGCACATGCCGTAAAGGAGATAACAACTTTTATCGGCATGCTCTCAGATTATTATAAAAAGGACAAAGAAGAAGGATTGAAGTTTGAGTAATATAATTAGGCGCGAATTTCACGAATTTACACGAAGAATAAATAATTCGCGATAATTCGCGTAATTCGTGCCAAAAGAAAAATAAGGTAATATGAGAATTCTGATAACAGGATGTAACGGACAGTTAGGAAACGAGATGCAGCTGCTGGAAAAGGAAAACCAGCAGCATACCTATTTTAATACGGATGTGGCTGAGCTGGATATTACCGACGAGGAAGCCATCAACCGATTTGTAACTGACAACGAGATTGACGGTATTGTGAACTGCGCCGCCTACACAGCCGTGGACAAGGCTGAGGAGAACCAGGAGCTGTGCCACAAGCTGAACGCCACCGCCCCAGGATTGCTGGCCAAAGCCATCGAGAAGCGTGGTGGATGGATGATTCAGATTTCTACCGACTATGTGTTCGACGGTACCAATCACCGCCCTTATACCGAGGACGAAAGTGTATGTCCTAACAGCACTTACGGTCGCACCAAGCTGGAAGGCGAGCAGGAGGTAACCAATGGTTGCAAGCGCTCGATGATTATCCGCACGGCATGGTTGTACTCTACATTCGGCAATAACTTTGTAAAGACGATGATTCGTTTGGGTAAGGAGAAGCCCGAGCTGGGTGTTATCTTCGACCAGATAGGTACACCTACTTATGCACGCGACTTGGCTGTGGCCATCTTTGCCGCCATCAATCAGGGCATCGTGCCAGGCATTTATCACTTCAGCAACGAGGGTGTTATCTCGTGGTACGACTTTACCAAGGCCATCCACCGCATTGCCGGTATCAACACTTGCCATGTGCGCCCTCTGCACACCAGCGAGTACCCTACTCCCGCCGCCCGTCCGCACTACAGCGTATTAGACAAAACAAAAATAAAGCAGACCTACAACATCGAAATCCCCTACTGGGAAGAAAGCCTCGAGCAGTGCATCGAGAAACTACTGTAGATGTATTATAGGCACGGATTACACGGATTAACACGGATTTAGTTTTTATGTTATACAACGAAGAAATAACAAGAAAGATTATTGGAGCCGCCCAAGAAGTGCACAGAGAACTGGGATTCGGTTTTCTCGAGGCCGTTTACGGAAATGCTCTCTACAAAGAACTAACCAGCCGTGGGATAAAGTGTGAGTGTCAGAAACCGATAGATGTATTTTACAAAGGTGAAGCCGTGGGACATTACATCCCCGACATGATAGTAGAAGATGAAGTTATAGTAGAATTAAAGGCAATAGTGGATTTACGACCTGAGCACGAATGGCAGTTGGTTAACTATCTTACAGCATGCAACAAAAAGATAGGCTTACTAATAAACTTCGGTCATTCAGTACAGGTCAAAAGAAAGATATTTACGGAGAACAAGCGATACAACGGAATGGAAAAAATAAAAAATCCGTGTTAATCCGCGTAATCCGTGCCTAATTTTAATCCGTGCCTAAAAAAAAGAATATATGAATCAGGAAATAGAAAGAAGACGTACATTTGCCATCATTTCGCACCCGGACGCGGGTAAGACTACACTGACAGAGAAGTTTCTGCTGTTCGGTGGACAGATACAGGTGGCTGGAGCTGTAAAAAGCAACAAGATTAAGAAAACTGCCACCAGCGACTGGATGGATATCGAGAAGCAGCGTGGTATCTCTGTATCGACCTCTGTGATGGAGTTCGATTACACCCCCGATGGCAAGGACATCGAATACAAGGTGAACATTCTCGACACCCCAGGTCACCAGGACTTTGCTGAGGATACCTTCCGCACACTCACCGCTGTAGATTCAGCCATTATCGTAGTGGATGGTGCCAAAGGTGTTGAGACTCAGACCCGCAAACTGATGACGGTGTGCCGCATGCGCAAAACACCCGTTATCATCTTTATCAATAAGATGGACCGCGAAGGTCGCGATCCGTTCGACTTGCTCGACGAACTGGAGCAGGAACTCGAAATCAAGGTTCGCCCACTCTCTTGGCCTATCAATCAGGGTGCCAAGTTCAAGGGCGTATACAATATCTACGAACAGAAGCTCGACCTGTTTACACCCGACAAGCAGCGTGTAACAGATAAGGTAGAGGTTGACATCGACAGCGAGGAGCTCGACCAGCGCGTAGGCGAGGAGAATGCCGCCAAGCTGCGCGAGGACCTGGAGCTGGTGGATGGTGTTTACCCCGAGTTCGATGTAGAAACCTATCGCGAGGCCGAAGTGGCCCCCGTATTCTTCGGATCGGCCCTGAACAACTTTGGTGTGCAGGAGCTGCTTAACTGCTTTGTTGAGATAGCACCATCGCCCCGCCCCACCAAGGCCGAGGAGCGCGATGTACAGCCCGAGGAGCCCAAGTTTACAGGATTTATCTTTAAGATTACCGCTAATATCGACCCCAACCACCGCTCGTGTATCGCATTCTGTAAGGTATGCTCTGGTAAGTTCCAGCGCAACCAGCCTTACCTGCACGTGCGCCAGGGTAAAACGATGCGTTTCTCAAGCCCCACACAGTTTATGGCGCAGCGTAAGAGCACCATCGACGAGGCTTGGCCAGGCGATATCGTAGGTCTGCCCGATACAGGCGGTATGTTTAAGATTGGCGACACACTGACCGAAGGCGAAAAGCTGCACTTCCGCGGACTGCCTTCGTTCTCACCTGAGTTGTTCAAGTATATCGAGAACGACGACCCCATGAAGGCCAAGCAGCTGCAGAAGGGTATCGACCAGCTGATGGACGAGGGTGTGGCACAGTTGTTCGTTAACCAGTTTAACAACCGCAAGATTATCGGAACCGTAGGACAGCTGCAGTTCGAAGTTATCCAGTATCGTCTGGAGAACGAGTACAACGCCAAGTGCCGTTGGGAGCCCGTACATCTGTATAAGGCCTGCTGGATTGAGAGCGACGATCCACAGGAGCTGGAGAACTTTAAGAAGCGTAAGTACCAGTACATGGCCAAGGATAAGGACGGCAGAGACGTGTTCCTGGCCGATAGCGGCTACGTGCTGAGCATGGCCCAGCAGGACTTCGAAAACATCAAGTTCCACTTTACAAGCGAGTTTTAATTATGAAACAGGAAGACGATATTAAACAGGCCGTAGAGTGTATGCGTAAGGGCGGTGTAATCCTCTACCCTACCGACACCGTGTGGGGTATCGGTTGCGATGCCACTAATGCCGAGGCCGTGAAGCGTGTTTACGAGATTAAGCAGCGCGAGGATTCGAAGGCGCTGATTTGCTTGGTGGATAGCGATGCCCGCATGCAGCGCTACTTCCGCAATGTGCCCGATGTGGCCTGGCAGTTGATCGACAGCTTGAAAGAGGCTACCGATGCCAAGCCAACCACACTGATTCTGGATGGTGCTATCAACCTGGCACCCAACCTGATTGCCGAGGATGGCAGTTTAGGTATCCGTATCACCAACGAGCCTTTCTCGAAGGAGCTCTGCTTCCGTTTCCAGAAGGCCATCGTATCAACATCGGCCAACATCAGTGGCGAGCCTGCCGCACAGAACTACTGCGACATCGACCCACGTATCCTTGAGGCTGTAGATTACGTATGCTGGAGCCGTCGCCAGGAGCACAAGCCCCACACCCCCTCGAGCATTATCAAACTGAAAGAAAACGGCGAAGTAACAGTAATACGAAAATAATAATTAGGCACGGATTACACGGATTAACACGGATTAATATATTTAGCAAATGAATGAAACTGGCAACGGACAAAACGGAAAACGGATAATAAAAAAAAATCCGTGTAATCCGTGCCTAAAAAAAATATGGAAACGACAGTAACAGATAGAAGACCGGAGTGGCTGAAGCGGTTGCACGACTGGCGCGTGGAGCACGTGAGCGAGAGGATGTTTATGATTATCCTCGCCCTGCTTGTGGGCTTTTTCGCCGCCGTGGCTGCCTTTGTGCTGCACTGGATTATCAACCAGATTGTAACGCTGCTCACCAGCTCGTTCAACCAGAGTCGTGCCAACTGGCTCTACCTGGTTTACCCCGTTGTGGGTATCTATCTCACGTCGCTGTTTGTACGCCATATCGTAAAAGATAACATCTCGCACGGTATCACGCGCATTCTCTATGCCATCTCATCCAACCGTTCGCGACTGAAATCGCACAACTGCTGGTCGAGCGTCATCGCTTCGGCCATCACCATCGGCTTTGGTGGATCGGTAGGAGCCGAGGCACCTATCGTGCTCACAGGTTCGGCCATCGGTTCAAACCTGGGTCAGCTGTTCCATCTCGACCGAAAAATGCTGATGACGCTGGTGGGCTGCGGTGCTGCAGGTGCTATCGCCGGTATCTTTAAGGCCCCGATAGCCGGACTGGTGTTTACGCTCGAGGTGCTGATGATTGATATGACCATGTCGGCCCTGCTACCTATCCTGGTATCGTGCGTAACAGCCACCGTGTTTACCTATATCTTCAGTGGCGACTCATCGCTCTTTACCTTCCATCTGGATAGCGAGTGGAGCGTGGAGCGCATACCGGCCTGCATAGGCTTAGGCATTGCCTGCGGACTGGTTTCGCTGTACTTTATCCGCATGATGGGAGCCTGCGAGGATGTATTCTCAAAATTCAAGGATAAGCCCTACGTAAAACTGGCCATCGGCGGCACTACGCTTAGTTTGCTTATCTTCCTGTTCCCCGCGCTGTACGGCGAGGGTTACAGCAGCATTAATCTGCTGTTGAACGGACAGAATGCCGACGACTGGAACCGCATACTTAACAACTCGATGTTCTCGGGTCAGGGTTCGCTGTTGCTGGTATATATCGCCCTGGTACTGTTTACCAAGGTAGTAGCCACATCGGCCACTAATGGTGGTGGCGGCTGTGGTGGTACATTCGCACCATCGCTGTTTATCGGCTGCTTTACAGGATTCCTCTTTTCGCGCCTTTGGAACATTAACGAGATAGGTGTGTATGTGCCCGAGAAAAACTTCTCGCTGCTAGGTATGGCAGGTGTGATGTCGGGTGTGATGCATGCCCCGCTTACGGGTATATTCCTGATTGCCGAGCTGACTGGTGGCTACTCGATGTTTATGCCGCTGATGATAGTAAGTGTGTGCGCTTATCTTACGATTATTATCTTTGAGCCTCACAGCATCTATGGTTCGCGATTGGCCAAACAAGGTAAACTGCTCACCCACCATACCGACCATGCCGTGCTTACACTGATGAATCTCGACTCGGTGATAGAGCGCGACTATTTAGGCGTTGAGCCCGATATGGAGCTGAACCAGATTGTACACAAAATCAGTCGCAGCCACTCTACGGTACTGCCCGTGCTCGATGCAGGTGGCAAATTGCTGGGCGAGATCGACATTATGAAAATCAGAAACGTAGTATTCAGAATAGAACTCTATCACCACTTCAAAGCGTCGCAGTTGATGACCGATCCAAAGGCACTGCTCACGGATGGCATGCAGATGCGACAAGTGATGCGCACCTTCGACCGCACTGGTGCCAACTGGCTACCCGTGCTCGATGCCGAGAACCGCCTGAAAGGCTATATCTCGCGCCAACGCATCTATACCATGTATCGCAAAATGGTGGCAGACATGAGTGAAGATTAAAATAGAAGAAGAATGAAGAAGGAAGATTTACGAATTGTATTTATGGGAACACCCGAGTTTGCCGTGCCAACACTGCAGGCTTTGGTTGAGAACGATTATAATGTAGTGGCTGTAGTAACACAGCCCGATAAACCCGTTGGTCGCCATCAGACAGAGATGCAGCCATCTGAGGTTAAGAAGTATGCCCTCGAGCACAATCTGCCCGTACTGCAACCCGTAAAGATGAAGGATCCCGAGTTTGTAGAGCAGTTGCGCAGCTATCAGGCCAACCTGCAGGTGGTAGTAGCATTCCGCATGCTGCCCGAGGTGGTATGGGATATGCCTGAGTACGGCACCTTTAACGTACATGCCGCTTTGCTGCCACAGTATCGCGGTGCAGCCCCCATCAACTGGGCCGTTATCCACGGCGAAACACAAACAGGTGTTACCACATTCTTCCTCGACCACGATATCGACACCGGTCGCATTATCATGCAGAAGCCTTTCGGCATCCCCGATACTGCCGATGTAGAGTACGTATACGACGGTTTGATGCATCTTGGTGCCGAGATCTGTCTGGAGACATTAGAAAAAATTATCGCTGCCGATGGACACCCCGAGAGCATCCCTCAGGAGCAGATGATACCCGTAGGTAGCGAGCTGCACGCAGCACCAAAGATATTCAAGGAAACCTGCGAGATTAACTGGAACCAGCCAGCCAAGCAGGTTTACGACTTTATCCGCGGTCTTTCACCCTATCCCGGTGCCTGGACCACTCTGGTATCGCCCGAGGGTAAGGAAACGGTGCTGAAGATTTTCAAGACCAGCAAAACCGGAAATACCAGTGGCGAGCTTGGTCACACAGCCATTATCGACCGCAAGCCCTGCATCAAAGCAGCCGACGAGCTGCTGATGATCGAGGAGCTGCAGTTGGCAGGAAAAAAGCGCATGAATGGCAAAGATTTCCTGAATGGCATTAAAAATTTCGATAATTATATAATAAAATAAGGTATATTTGCGTTACTATAA
>JAEEGH010008007.1_pt1 | contig 25169 bp, 18 predicted proteins | sample 9134181 | NCBI WGS metagenome assembly JAEEGH01 (sample SAMN16246544, study PRJNA631951) | gut metagenome | biome: gut microbiome; feature: rumen; material: DP-attached | host: Bos | place: Iran: Karaj | collected 2018-10
AGCTCAGCATTTTGTTTTCATCAACGCTCGTTATAGCCTTGCGCACACCAAGGCAGGCGCAAGAAGCGGCGACGCAGGGAACACCGATTTCCCCCTCGGTTTTTTATTGGGTGGGCTGTGCGGTGGGTCATCAACCTTTCCTAAAGGTAAAAGTCCTATCTTTGCAGCGTATGAAACAGCGTACCTACATAGCCATCGACCTGAAATCATTCTATGCTTCAGTGGAATGTGTGGAGCGTGGTCTGGATCCTCTGACTACCAACTTGGTCGTGGCCGACAAAAGTAGGACGGACAAAACCATCTGCCTGGCTGTTTCTCCATCGCTGAAAACCTACGGTGTGGGTGGCCGTCCGAGACTTTTTGAAGTCATTCAAAAAGTCGAGGAAATCAATCGGGAGCGAAAGCGAAGAATCGGATACACTCCTTTCACGGACAAGTCTTATTATGACCCTGAGCTGAAGGAGAATCCCGAGCTGGAGTTGGACTACATCGTGGCACCGCCACGAATGGCGTACTATATCCAGTACAGCACACGGGTCTATGAGGTGTATCTGAAATATATCGCTCCTGAAGATATCTATCCCTACTCCATCGATGAAGTCTTCATCGATGCCACGGATTATCTCGACAGCTATAAGATGACGGCTCACGAGCTGGCCTTGAAGATGGTCAGGGATGTGCTGGCCACTACGGGCATCACGGCAACGGCTGGCATCGGCACAAACATGTACCTGTGTAAGGTGGCTATGGATATTGTGGCGAAGCACATCCCAGCCGACAAGGATGGGGTGCGAATTGCGGAACTCGATGAAATGAGTTACCGCAAAGAGCTGTGGAGCCACAAGCCTTTGACCAGTTTTTGGCGTGTCGGTAAAGGCATCGCCCAAAAGCTGGAGCAGCACAGCATGGACACCATGGGCAAAGTCGCAAGGTGTAGCATTGAAAACGAAGAGCTGCTTTACAGCCTCTTCGGGGTCAATGCGGAACTGCTCATCGATCATGCCTGGGGCTGGGAACCTGTCGGCATGAAGGAGGTGAAGGCTTACAAGCCGGAAACGAATTCCATCAGTAGCGGCCAAGTGCTAACGGAAGGCTACGACTATAAGAAGGCCAAAGTCGTCGTGCTTGAAATGGCTGATGAAGTTTCGCTGAATTTGGTGAAGCACAATCTGGTGGCAGACCAGATTGTGCTGACCATCAGCTATGATGCTGAAAATCTCACCAACCCTGCTTTGAAAGCGAAATACTTTGGCCCTGTCACAACAGATTACTATGGCCGTCAGGTTCCGAAACATGCCCACGGCACAGCGAACTTGGAAAAGCCTACCTCGTCGAGCAAGATCATCTTGCGAGCGGTAAGGGATTTGTTCGCCAAGATAGTCAACCCTAACTTGCTTGTGAGGCGCATCAATGTAACGGTGAACCATGTCATCAGCGAGGAGGAGGCTTCAATGGTGAAGCCTATCGAGCAGCTTGACCTTTTCACCGACTACGGTGAAAAGGCTCAACAGGACGAGGAACAAGCAGAAGACTTGGCCAAAGAGCGAAAAGTTCAAGAGGCCTTGCTTGGTATCAAGGAGAAATTCGGCAAGAATGCCATCCTGAAGGGCTTGAACTTTGAGGAAGGTGCTACAGCCAAGGAACGCAACCAACAAATAGGAGGTCACAAGGCATGATTGACAACTACGATGATATCATCAACCTGCCGCATCATGTGTCATCGAGGCATCCCCAGATGAGCATGATGAATCGTGCGGCTCAGTTTGCCCCGTTTGCGGCCTTGACTGGTCATGCAGCAGCTATCGAAGAGACTGCCCGCTTGACTGATTCACAGATGGAGCTGGCCGATGAGGACAGTGAAATCCTCAACCAAAAGATGGCCTACCTGCGTGAAGTCATCAACGAGCATCCGAAAATCGTTGTGACTTATTTTGAGCCTGACAAAAGAAAAGCAGGTGGTGCCTATAAGACCATCGAGGGGCAACTGCAAAACATTGATGATTACAGTCAATGCCTTGTGATGAGGGATGGAAAGGTTGTTTTTATCAGGTCGGTCTTAGACATTCAGTATTGACAGCCGCTGGCGGGGTTTTTGCCCATCATAAAGCTTCAGTTGTGGGTAAGGCGCGACGGCCTTTCATTAGACTTTCTTAGAAGTATAGACTTTCCAATAACTATGTGGCCGACCTGGGCAAGTGTCTCAGCGGAGCAAGGGCCAAAAGAAAAATGATGATGCCCGCGACCGCGAGACTCTTGCCCAGGGCGATTGAGAAGTAGAGGCTGGCCGTCGCGCGGGCTGGGCGGCATTATTGACGGGCAAAAAGTTGACACGAGGAACGAAGGGGCAACTTTTTGAACGGCAACATTGCCGAACAGCATTGGGGAGGCAGGGTTAAAGCCTAAGCTATGCAAAAACCATGACAGCGGCGGCTTGGGCAATTTTAGTTTTTTTTACTTTTGCAGGCAGATATGTAATCGATATGGATACCATAAATAAAACATTTACCATCCAATGGGTTGGTCCTTTTCTCTCTTATGATGAGCTGAAGAACTATAAAAGGGATGATTCAACACTTGGTTTAGATTGCTTCAATTTCTATTATTTTGAGGCTAAATACAGAGAGAATGCGAAATGGAAAAGGTATATTGGCATTCATAAACAAAATGATGGTATTGATAAAAGACTCAATTCAAGTCATGAGCATTTTGGAAAATACATCAATTACAAGTATTTGAACATTTGGATAGGTGCTTTTGGCAACGAAGTTGACCAAACGCCAGAGAACGCAGAAATAGTAGAAACATTGTATATCAGAAGTTTAAAGGATAAACTTGCAGAGAATAAGAGAAAGAAAAAGTATTGGCCGAGAGAATCCATTTGTGTCGTAAATCTATGGTATGATCTTTTTGAAAAAGTCAGAAAGACTAGAAGAAACACAATTCCTTTTATGGATGATGTCTTGGTTTATGACCAAGAGGGTTCAAGGTTGTTGGTAGGAAAGCTGTCATCTATTCCTTTAGAATAGTGGAGACTTTTGATAATAGTTGAGACAGCCGCTGGCGCGGTGTTTTTGCCCATCATCAAGCCCAAGCTGTGGGTAAGGCGCGACGGCCTTTCATTAGACTTTCTTAGAAGTAGAGGCTTTCCAAATAACATGTTGCCGCCCCGGGCAAGTGTCGCAGCGGAGTAAGGGCTAAAAGAAAAATGATGATGCCCTCGACCGCTGCGACTCTTGCCCAGGGCGATAAAGAAGTAGAGGCAGGCCGTCGCGCGGCGCTGGGCGGTGTTGCAGACAGGCAGAGTGTTCGCCCGCAGGAACGAGGACGAGCACCCTGCCTGTCTGCTTTACCGCACAGCTTTGGGGAGGCAAAGTTAAAGCCCAAGCCATGCAAAAACCGTGACAGCGGCGGCTTGGTCGGTATGATGTAAAAACAATAGATTCACTATGGCTGAACTAAACGGATGTATTTTTGTAAGTGAATACAAAGAGTAATCCAATCGGGAAAGGAGTTTGAACTATGTATTTCAGCTTAAATGGTTTCGGTGATTTGATCATCTTTGTCGTGGTGGTCGTTGTTGTTTTGGCTATTGTAGGCAAAGATGACAATGGTAGCAATAATGATGATTCTGTTAGAACATTCCATAGACCAGGGAAAGATAAAGATTGGCAGTAAGCTTTTCTTTTGCAATCGGCAGGAATGAAAGATAAGCCAGCTTTATCTTTAGATGATGCCCAAAGAAAGCAGTTGAGACAGCCGCTGGCGCGGTGTTTTTGCCCGGTTAGAGCCTGAGCTGTGGGTAAGGCGCGACGGCCTTTCATAAGGTTTCCTTAGAAGTATAGACTTTCCAAACGACATGTGGCCGCCCCGGGCATGTGTCGCAGCGGAGCAATGGCCAAAAGAAAAATAGATGAAGCCAGCGACCGCTGCGACTCTTGCCCAGGGCGATGTAGAAGTTGAGGCAGGCTGTCGCGCGGCGCTGGGCGGTGTTGTCGACGGGCAGAGTGTTCGCCCGCAGGAACGAGGACGAGCACCCTGACCGGCGGCATTACCGACCAGCTTTGGGGAGGCAAGGTAGATGCTTTCCGCTGCAAAAACCGTGACAGCGGCGGCTTGGTCGGTAGAGGTTAAAAGAGGGCTTATAGGATGGATGGGGCTAATAGAGAAGGGTTGATGCCCTCATACGGGGTGGGGCTGCTGCTATTGGCCGCGAAGTGGAGAGCACAGGCGTTTTGGGGTGGGAGACGGGCGACCGACTGCGGTGGGTGTGGCTTATTCTCATCATAAAGCATTGCGGCGGTGATGTAGCCAGCGACCTGACGACGGACTGAAAGCGGAGCGAGCAGACGACAACGGAGCTTGCGGAGTCGTCGTCTGCCCGACGGAGCGAAAGGTAGTCGTCAGGCCGCGGACCTTAGTAAGAGCTGAGGGAGTTCGTTAGCGTGGGCAACGCCCGTGAGCGACCGTAGCGGCGAATGGCAGCAGCAGGCCTTGTGCGGTTGGCGGGACAAACACGATGTGGAGCCACCTAAGCGATGCGAGCAGGCGCAGGGGACGGCAGCGCGGAGAGGCGTTAATGTAGCGTAGGCCACAGAGAGGTACGAACCGTGGCCGCAGCGGAATGGTAGCCCGTAGCACTGACGGCCACAAGACAAACGCTTCGCTAGGGGCGGAACACCTTGGCGGGGATGGGATGGTGATGCTAAAAATGCCTTCCCTTTGGTAAAAGCCAGAGTAAAAGCTTCAGAGCGGAGTTAGAACTACAATTTCGTTGATGCTTAAGCGCGGGGAACGCGCAAGGGATTGGAGGGGCTTGGTGCTTTGCGTATTATTGCGGCGGCTCTTGGCTCTCTCTGAGGCCAAATGACGACGCAACAAGGAGCAAAGCACGGGAGCGATAGCGTACCCCCGGAAAGCCCGACCCGCAGCCAGCCAGTAGAGGCTTGTTTTAACTAGGTGCTTTTAGGCTGGCAAGGGATGCGCCCAAAAAGTAAAAGAAATCGTTATTTGTGCTTACTGGATTTAACTTCGTTGATTACTTCGTAATTCGTGCTTACGACGCGGGATTTAGACTAGATTCCGCACGAAAATGAGTTGAGGAAAATGAGGAAGTTGAGGAAAATGAGGAAAGAGTAAAAGCGGGCGGTTGTAAAGTTTCTTTACAGCGGTGTAAAGATTCTTTACACTTTGGGGTTGGGGCTGTTTTTGTATTTTGTTGATTATTATGGTTTTGTGATTTTGGCATGATAGATGCTATCTGCCTTTTCGTTTTTTAATATCCCATAATATGAACCGCTTCAAAGACACATTAATCAAAATCCTCTCCCTTGGGATTGGTCTCGCCATCGGCATCGTGCTCATCGCCAAGGTGTGCTTCGAGCTGTCGTACGACAGTTTCTACAAGGATGTGGACCGCATCTATAAAATCAAGGCGGAATGGGTCATGGGTGACCAAAATGGCGATGGCGATGGTATTAGTGGCGCTGTGGCTCCTGGTTTCAAGGCGGAGGTGCCAGGCGTGGAGGAGGCTACCCGTTTTACTTTGGGTTGGCGCGACCTCAATTACCTTGACGAAGAAGGCAACATTGTCTTTTCGGGGAAAACCATCATTGCCGACACCAGTTTCTTTAAAGTGTTTACACAACCTGTTCTGGCTGGTGATATTATCAAGGCATTGGGTGACAAAGACCATATTGCCGTTTCACGCTCTTTCGCCGAAAACATTGGCGGCGTGAGCGATTGTCTCGGCAAGGTGATTATGCAGGAAGGCCGTCCTGAAAAGTGGATTGTGGAAGCCGTTTTCGAGGATTTTCCGGCGAATGGCTCGATTAAATTCGATATTGCTAAGTCAATTGAGCTGTATCAAGTGGAATCGAGAGACAATTGGGTGTTCAACGACATGTATACAGGTTATGTGAAACTTCAAAAAGGAGTTGATCCCAACTCGCTCGATGAAGCCATCTATACGATGCAGGCCACGCATCAAGATTTGGAGAAGCTGAAGACCGAGGAAAACTACGAAGTGCGTTATCATCTGGTGCCGTTCAACAAATTACACACTTCAGACCCCGAGGTGCGCAACACCGTCATCGTGCTTTCCATCGTGGCGTTCTTGCTGATTTTCATTAGTCTGATGAACTACATCCTCATCGTGCTTTCCTCGATGGTGAAACGCTCGAAGGAAATCGGCATTCGCAAATGCTATGGCGCTGGTGGTCGAGAGATTTATGGGATGCTCATCAAGGAGGCGGCGGTGCATATCGTGCTGGCCTTGGTGCTGGCGGCCTTGCTTGTCCTTGCTGGTAGTGTTTTGATCACCAACTTGTTTGGCGTCTCCTTTACCACCATGTTGGTTGGGAAAAGCATCCGTGCCATCGTGGTGGTCATCGTGGTGATATTCTTGCTTTCGGTGGTTGTGCCTGGTGTGCTCTACACGAGAGTTCCCGTTTGGCAAGCCATCCGCAACTTCACCCTGAACATGCGCCGTTGGAAACTCTTCCTGTTGAGCCTGCAAGTGGCGGTGAATGTGTTTATCGTGGCTATGCTGCTGGTCGTGACGGGACAATACGAGTTTATGGCGAGCGAAGACACGGGGTATAACTACAAGAACCTGTATTACATTGATGCGCGGACTGTCAAGACACGCGACCTGGTGGTGAACAAACTGAACTCGATGCCCGAGGTGGTGGGTGTGGAGGCTTGTGCCATCTTGCCTTACCAGTTTGCCGAAGGTAATGTGGTGATGAAGCACCCAGAGATGTCAACATTGATTCTGCTCGCCGACGGCTATTATGTCACGGATGGCTTCTTCGACCTCATGGAGATTCCCTTCATTGCAGGCAGCTACCCTGTGGACTCGTCGCAGGTGGCGGTCAGTGAGAGCCTGATTGAGAAGATGATGGAGCACGAGGATTGGAGCGATGGTGCCGTAGGGAAACAGCTTTACATCTCTGACCACAGCTTTTTCCGTGTTGGAAACAGTGTGTATGTTGAGCCGTTGACCGTTTCTGGCGTTTACCGTAGCATTCGCGTGGGCAGCGCCCTCGACCCGAACCTGAAGCCGAGTTGCTATTTCCATGGCGATTTGTACAGCGGAACCAATTTCGACGGCGTATATTTCGGAAAGACGAGCATGCATCCGATGCGTTATCTGCTGGTGAAAGTGAACCACGCCAACAAAGCCACGAGGGAAAAGCTGCTTGAAGCCATCAAGGAGTTTGCTCCCGATGGTGAAGAGCTGGAGGTGAAGTCGTATGCCGACGAGGTGCGCGCCCAGTATGCTGACAACCGCAAGATGCGTAACACCATCTTGGTGGGGGCTTTGTTTGCCCTGCTCATCTCGCTCATCGGCTTGATTGGCTACGTCAGCGACGAGGCCAACCGGCGCAGTAAGGAGATCGCTATCCGTAAGGTGCATGGCGCGGTGTCGGGCGAGATTGTCAGGATGTTCGTCGGTGAGGTGCTGAAGCTCTCATTAGTGGCCGCTGCCATTGGTGCGGTGGGGGCTTGGCTTGTTGCCCGCAAGTGGATTGAGCAGTTCGCCTTCCGCATCAACCTGTCGTCATGGTATTTCATTGCCGCGGCTGTCATCGTGCTGGTGATTGTGGCCGTCGTGATTGGCGTGAGCAGTTGGCGCATCGCTCGGATGAATCCGGTGAAATCTTTGAAGGATGAGTAAACAACAAATCAACAAAATAATAGTTAAACCATTAAAAACAGTAAAGCAATGATTAAAGTAGAAAACCTTAGGAAAATCTTCCGCACGGAAGAGATTGAAACCCTCGCATTAGACGGCGTTTCGTTTGAGATCAACGACGGCGAGTTTGTCGCCATTATGGGGCCTTCGGGCTGCGGCAAGTCGACCTTGCTGAACATCCTTGGCCTGTTGGACAACCCCACCGAAGGACGCTATGAGCTGCTCGGCCAGCAGGTGGGCGACCTGAAGGAGAAGGACCGCACCAAGTTCCGCAAGGGCAACATCGGCTTCGTGTTCCAGAGCTTCAACCTTATCGACGAGCTGAACGTGTACGAGAACATCGAGTTGCCGCTGCGTTACATGAACATCCCTGCCGCCGAGCGCAAGCAGCGCGTGGAAGCCATCATGCAGCGCATGGCCATCAAGCACCGCGAGGCGCACTTCCCGCAGCAGCTGTCGGGCGGTCAGCAGCAGCGTGTGGCCATCGCCCGCGCCGTGGTGGCCAACCCCAAGCTTATCCTCGCCGACGAGCCCACGGGTAACCTCGACTCGAAGAACGGCAAGGAGGTGATGGACCTGCTCACCGACCTGCATAAGGAAGGCACCACCATCGTCATGGTGACCCACTCGCAGCGTGATGCCGGCTATGCCGACCGCATCATTAACCTGTTTGACGGTAAGGTGGTGGAAGAGGTGCTGTCGCAACTTTGATACCGCTTGAATTCGATGCGTGCTTACGTGCTAACGTACTATCGTGCTGACGTGCTAACGTGCTAACGTACTGATGTGCTGACGACACAAGGCATCGAGAGCCTGGGGTTCCTTATGGGCGACAAGGGGGAACTGGGGAGGAATTTTTGTCGCAATTGTAAAAGAGTTAGTTATGAAAAAATTAAAGTTGTATGTCCTGCTTGCAGCCTTATTCTTTATGGGCGGATTGGAAATGCAAGCGCAACCCGTTAAAGGCAACGGCAACATCGTCACACGGGACTTTGAGGTGACGGAGTTCGACGAAATCAGCATGATATTGCCCGCTACGGTAAACTACACGGTGGCGGACGACTACACTTGCCGCGTGACCCTTGACGAGAACCTTTTTGAGTATCTCGACATCCATACCAAAGGCGATGCGATGAACCTTGGATACGTTGCCGAAAAGGTTCAACATATCAATTTGAGGCCAACGAAGTTCGTCATCGAAATCAGTGCACCGACGATTGAAGAAATCAACACGGTAGGAAGCGGTGACTTTTATTTTGTTACGCCGTTCGAAGCCCGTGAACTGGACATAAGCACGGCGGGTTCCGGCGGTGTGTATTTCAATGAAACCACCAGCATACATCGTCTTGAAGTGAGCATTGCCGGATCGGGAGAGGTGGTGTGCAAGGATTTCTATGCCGACCTCGTGGATTTGAGCGTCGCTGGTTCAGGAGACATGATCATTGAATCAGGAACGGTGAAAAAAGCGAATGTCTCCGTTGCCGGTTCGGGATCGGTGGAGACACGATGCCAACTGGAGGCGATGGACTACAGCATCGCAGGTTCGGGCTCAATCAAATACCTTGGCAATGTGAAGACAAAAGGCACCAATGTAGGCGGTAGAATCAAGAGGATTGATAAAGATTAAAACACGAAGCCATGGCACGCATATTCAAAAAAGGCAAGACCACGCTGGTCTCCTCCATCCTGAACATCCTGGGCTTGACGGCAGCCTTCGCCGCGCTCTATATCATCCTCGTGCAGGTACACCACGACCTCACCTACAACAAGGCGCTCAAGGATAGCGACCGGATTTATGTCCTTACCATGCCAGACCGATTTATAAATAATGTTTATGCAACCTATGTAAATCGTCCGATGTCAGAAGCCGTCATCGATGCCGCTCCAGGCGTTGAGGTAGGCGGTTGCGGCAATATCGGTGGTGGCAGTCAGGTGTTTGTTCGTTTGGAAGAAGGGCAATCGCCTGTCACCATTCTGACAACCACTTTCTCAAGGTCATGCCTTAATGTGTTTGGCTTTGAACTCTTGGCTGGCAGTTGGGACGATTGGATTAACAACAATGTGGCCTTGTCGGAGTCGGCGGCAAAACGCTTGGGCTTGCAGGTGGGCGACCATTTCCAATATGGCTATTGGGATTGGAATGATATTTCACTTGTGGCTATCTATAAAGACATGCCCGTCAACAGTGACCTTTCATCCTTCGACATGATTCAAAACATGGGCGACATGGGCATGGATGATTGGAGCCAATGGGGTTACAATTATTTCATCAAACTTCATGAAGGAGCTGATATCAAGGATTTTGAAGCGGTTGCGGGGAAAGTCGCATTTGACAGTTGGGCGAAAGCATTTGACATTGACGAAAGCGTCGTAACAGGCGAAGACCGTGAGAAATATGAAGAAGCTACGAGAATAATGGCACCTCATCTTATGAAGTTGACGGATAATTATTTTGCCGATAATGTCGGGCATCCTGGCAAGTCGGGCAATCGCACCACCACCATCACCTTGCTTGTCATCGCCATTTTCGTGATGCTCATTGCTTTCATCAACTACATCAACTTCTTCTTCGCGATGGTGCCGTTGCGTTTGCGGAGTATCAACACACGCAAGATATTGGGCAGCAGCCGCTTCCAGCTGGTGATTTCGTCGATGGGTGAGTCGGTGCTGATGGTTGTCATCGCTCTTGGATTGGCAGTGGCCGTCGTAACCTCGTTCAGGCAATCTACCTTGGCCATGCTGCTGATTGACGCACCTTTGAACTTCAGCCAAAACTTAGGCATCGTCGCTTTGACCATTGGCTTGGCCATATTCATTTCCATGTTTGCCAGCCTCTATCCGGCCTTGTTCGCCACTTCGTTTAATCCCGCTTTCGCCTTGAAAGGCACCCTCGGTACCACACAAAAGGGGAAGGCATTCCGAGTTGGCTTGATTGGCTTGCAGTTCACCGTTTCCATGGTGTTGATTATCTGTGCGATATTCGTCCATCAGCAACGCAGTTTTATGATGAATCATGATATGGGTTTCAATCAGGAATACTTACTTCAGTCACACTTAACCTGGGAGTTGGCCAACAATCGTGAATCTGTTGAAAGCAAACTGAGGTCGGATGCCGCCATTAAGGACCTAGCATGGGGCGACGGCCCGTTTGTGGCCAACAGCCGTATGGCGTGGAACCGTCCTTTCAAAGATGGTTATGTGTCTTGGCAGGTCTATCCGGTTTCTTGGAACTTCCTGCGCTTTATGGGTATCGACATTGTGGAAGGCCGCGATTTCTCTCCTGCTGACGAACAATCGGAAAACGGAGTCTATATCATCAATGAGACTGCACAAAAGAAGTTTGGTGTCACGATTGAAGACAAAATTAATGGTCATAAGGATGTCCCTGCCGAGATTGCAGGTGTTTGCAAGGATTTCAACTTTTCTGCCTTGCGCGATGAGATTGGCCCATTTGCGTTCTATGTCTATGGCAAAGAGCCTTGGGGACCACCATGCAGGCTTTTCATTCGCACCGAAGCTGGTGTTGACACTCATGTTTTGGTTGACCGAACTATAAAAAACATCAACGATCTTGACCCCAATATGGGTGAAGGGCTCTCTGTTTGGGTTAGCCCATTCCAAGAAGCCATTGAGAACCAATACCGAAAGGAGTATTCACTCTCTAAGTTGGTGAACCTGTTCACGATTTTGGCCATCGTCATTTCACTGATGGGCGTGTTCGGTTTAGTGATGTTCGAGACGGAGCACCGTCGCAAGGAAATCGGCATCCGTCGTGTACACGGTGCCGCGGTGGGGCAGATTTTGGCGATGTTCAACTCGCGCTTCGTAAAAGTTGTGCTGGTGTGCTTCGTCATCGCGGTGCCGGTCAGCATCGTCATCATGCGGAGGTATTTGGAGGGCTTCGCCTATCAGGTGCCGCTGCATGTTTGGGTGTTTGCTGTGGCTTTGGTGGCGGTGTTGGGTGTCACCGTTGCGGTGGTCACCTTGCGGAGCCTGCGGGCGGCTACGGTGAATCCGGTGAAGTCGTTGAGGACGGAGTGATTGCAAATATTTCTCTAAAGCCATCATAGGCTCAATCCTTTCTACTTGTTGAACGAGGAGATTGGGAGTTTATGGTGGCTTTTTATTTGTAATTATTGCCCATCGTTGTACCATATTTGACTATTAGAACCAAGGAAAATTTTTTCAAAAGCATTGTGGTTTTTCAAAAAAGTTGTATTTTTGCAGTGCGTCTAGGAAGAGTCGCCAAGCGTCTCTATCATGGGTCTTTCCCAGAAACTAGTCGCTTTTTTTGTATATAATAGTCAACAAGATATGATGTATTTTTGTTACATAGATGAATCAGGAACGCCGGAAATACCAGGTACTTCAAGCCATTATGTTTTATGTGGACTTGCTATTCCCATTGATAAATGGAAAAAGTGTGACAAACAGATACATGCTATTAAACACAAGTACGGGTTGGATGATGCCGAAATCCATACAGCTTGGTTGCTTCGCACATATTTAGAGCAAAGTCGTATTCCTGATTTTGAGAAGTTGAGTTATGGAGAACGTCGTTCAGCGGTAATTCGTGAACGGACAAAGGAAATGTATCGGCTTCAGCGTAGTGGAAACAATAAGCTTTACAAGCAATGCAAGAAGAATTATCGGATGACCGAGGCATACATCCATTTGACACGCGATGAAAGAATCTGTCTCATTCAAGAAATTGCTGATAAAATTGGTAGTTGGCAGTTTGCACGAATCTTTGCCGAAGGTGTCGATAAAACTCATTTCAGCTCTACTGCAAAGTATACCATCGACGAAATGGCGTTGGAGCAAATTGTTTCTCGTTTTGAGCAATATATGAGCATTAAGGATGCCATGCCAATCAGCATTTATGGCGCCCTTATTCACGATAACAATCTCACAGTGGCCAAGCATCATACCCAATTGATGCAGCAGTTTCACCGCAAAGGAACATTATGGACCTCGATTGACCATATTATAGAGACCCCTCTTTTTGTTAATTCCGAACTAACGAGTATGGTGCAATTGGCGGATTTATGTTCATACGTCATACGCCGATATTTTGAACTTGGAGAGACGGATTTGTTTGACCGAATAAAAATACGTTTTGATAAACACAAAGGAAAACTTGTTGGCGTAAGACACTTCACCAACGAAACATGCACATGTGCAGTCTGTGTTGAGAGAAAGTCGTTTAAGAAAACAGTTTAATCACTCTGCCAAATTGCGATTATTTCAATCAATACCTTATTAGCCGCTTGGGAAAGCAAATGATTTTGGATTGTAAAGTTTCTTTACACTGACTGTAAAGATTCTTTACACATTGCTATGAGAGGGATTTTGCAAATCATTGGATTTTAGATAGTTGTATTTTTGGCACAATAGATGTTTTGTCGGTGTCGTTATTTATGACGATTATTATGAGCAGCTATTTGAAGTTTTTAAGCCGAAACAAACTCTACACCGCTATTGAGGCGGTGGGGTTGGCCGTGAGTTTGGCCTTTGTGGTCATCATCTTCTGCTATGTGGCGCAGCAAATCGCCGTCACACGCGAAAACCCGCACCGCAAGGAGATTTACGGCGTGACGTTCCAGAATCTGATGAAGTTTGATTACGGGATGAAAGAGACCATTGGAGAAAGCATTCCCGAGATTGAAGCCGTCACCGAGTTTGGATACAGCTATGGCACGGAACTGAAGGTTGAAGATAGGTTAAGCCGTAAAGTGGAAGTGCTGGGCTGCGACCGCGACTTCTTTGACTTCTTTCCCGTTCAGTTTGCGGAAGGGAATCCCGACAGATTCAACGAGGCAACAACGGCTTTTGTGTCGGAGAGCTTGGCCCAAACCCTTTCGGAATCGGGCGAGGTGGTCGGGCAAACCATCCATCTTTTTAAGCGTGACTTCACCATTGTGGGTGTGTTCGCCGACTTGGGTACCTCGCTTTTCTTCCATGTTCCCGATGTGATTGTCAATGTGGACATCAGCGATGGGGTGCAATACTATGCCGGTCTCAATAGTCCAGGTCGTCCAGCCAATGTGTTTGGCACCGTGCAACTTTTCATAAAGACACACCCTGGAGCTGAGCGTGAAGCTGTGAGGGAGAAACTGGCGGCGACCTTGGAGGTTTTCTACAGAAAGATTTTGGGCAGTGATTACCCCATTGACCATGAAAAAGTCGGACTGGTGCGCTTAGACGAAGTGTTTTATACCGAAGCGGAAAGCAGTTTCAAGAAAGGCGACAAAGTGATGATGCACAGCCTGTTGGCGGTGGGATTGCTGTTGCTGATTTCTTCGATGTTCAACTACATCAACCTCAATGTCGCCTTGACCAGTAAGCGAGCCAAGGAGATGGCCACGCGGCGGTTGCATGGCGCCACCAAGGGCCGAATCATCGGGAAATATCTGCTAGAGTCGTTGGCATTTACCACGGTGTGCATGGTGTTGGGCATCCTGCTGGCCGAGGCGCTTGTGCCTTTGGTCAACAGGTTGCTAGCGAGTTCTGTCGATATCAGAATACTGTTCTCGCCGTTTTATGTGGTGTCCTACCTGCTCATCGTGGTTGTGGTGGCGCTGTTGGCAGGCTTGATACCGGCCATCGTGGTATCGCGGGCCAAACCCATAGATGTGGTGACGGGCGCTTTCCGTTTTCGCAACAAGATGGTGCTCTCGAAGGTGTTCATCGTCTTACAGAACATCATCGCCATTGTGTTGATTGCCTTGGTGATCACGATGGAGGTGCAGATGCGCCACATGGAGCGGAGGCCTGTGGGCTGTCGAACGGAGAATCTGTTTGTGATTCAGTCGGTCTTAACTGGCGACGAGGCCTTTGAAAACGACTTGATGGCCTTGCCCTGCGTGAAGCGAATGGGACATTCTTACGGTCATCCTGGCGGTGCCTATATGGGTGCCAATTGGGTGCGCCTCAACAATCCTGATAATTGGATTTCAGTGAGATACTTGATGTGCGACACGGCAGCTTTCGACATGTACGGATTTGACATCAAGGCGATGTACGGCCAGATTGAGGAAGGCAGATGGCTGCCTACGCAAGGGTTGCTAGAGAGTCAGATGGGAATGCCGATGGAAGATTTCAATCCCGACTCTTTAGGGACATGGTACAAACGCAATGTCGGCTATGACCTGTGCGGTGTGGTGGGTGATTTCGCCACCAATGACGCGGCGCATGTGGTGGACGAGTCTTTCGGCGCGGTGCAGATTGTTGGAAAGGAGCCTATGTTCGAATGGGTCCAGTTCAATCCTGTGCTGGAGATTGTGGGCGACCATGCCGAGGCACGCAAGGCCATTGAAGCGGTGTATGAGAAGCACATGAGTAATAAAGAAGTGTATTGGGAGCCTTGGGTGATGGAATATATCGACGACCTGCTGCTGAAACATCTTGAAGGCACCAAAAACAAGATGCGTCTTGTGGATTTGTTTATGGCGGTGGCGGTGTTGCTGTCGCTGCTCGGCCTGGTGGCCATGAGTACGCACTTTGCCTCCGAGCGTGAGAAGACCATCGCCATCCGCAAGGTGTTTGGCGGCACGATGCAGAGCGAGATACGGCGCAACCTGCGCGATTACGTCATCATGATTCTGATTGCCAATGTTATTGCCATACCCATTGCGGTTTGGGTGTGTGGGCGTTATTTAGAGGATTTCGTCTACCGCATCGACTTGTATCCGTGGATCTTTGTGGTGACGGTGGTGGTGTCGTTCGCGATTGCCATCGGCTCGGTGCTGTGGCAGATTGTGTCGGTGGCCCGGGTGAATCCGGTGATGGCGCTGAAGAAGGAGTGAGCTTGGAATGAGGAATGCTGAATGAGGAATGCGGAATGCGTGCTTACGTGCTTACGTGCTATCGTACTTACGACGGGAAGGGATGAGAACTGAATGAGGAATGCAGAATGATGGGAATAAAATATCATTTGACATTATTTCGCCTGAAGGCAAGGCAAATGCTTTGGCGGAACGGGTGAAGGCTCGCCGGTTGGAGATGAATCTGACGCAGGAAGGTCAAATAGTTTGGAATAACTAAATTTTCAACTAATTCATTCACATATTATTACATTTCAAAAACTATAAAAAAGTTTGGACTGCCCTTTTGACTGCTTGATAAATGAAATATCTTTGCCGTGCAATTTCAAAACACGACACCATGCGTACAAAATCTATTTCGCTTTGCTCTTGCAAAACGCAATACATCATGAAAAAGGCATGGATTCTCGCATTGTTGGTGGGCTTTTTGGTGACCGCTTGCCATCCTAAGCCCCGTGATGTAAAACAGACAGCCCATGATGCTTTGGAAAATGCCCGCATTCAGTTAGATTCTGGCAATAAGGCGGAAGCGTTGCAATTGTTTAAGGATGCGGAGCATTATGGCCTGCTGGCGAATGATAACTTGACGGTGGCCCATGCGCGTTACAATATTGCAAAATGTTTGGGCTATTATGCTGACAAAGAGGAAACTATTTCGTTATTGAAGTCCGCCGCAGAAGGTTTTGGTGACGATTACGCAAACCGGTCAGAAGCCCTTAGAGAACTGGGCGATATCTATCAATTCCATTGTCAATTCGATAGCGCTGAATATTGTCTGAAACAGGCTATGGTATACGCAGAACAAAGCGAATCAACAGAAGCAAAACGCGATGTCTTGTCCGCTTTTCATACCATGTATTTCAATGTAGGAGATTACGAAAAGTCGGCCGATTACCTCAGTCAATATTGGGAAGCCTCGATTTCGGATGCGGACGACAATGTGCTGATGTACTATTATCACGACATGGGGAAAGTCTTTTACGAGTGCGGCGACTTGGATTCAGCATACTATTATTACAATCGCTTAGAGGAACTTGTCACTCATGCGGAGCCTGACGAAGATACTTGGTTTTATTACGGTGTCCTGTCTGATTTTGCTGAAGAGTGCGGTGATTATGAAACCGCCTGCAAATACGGATGTCTGTTTGAGGAAGGCAACAATTTAAGAGAAATAGAGCAACAGGAGAACAATCTTGCACTTATTAGCCATAAATACGACAGCGAGGTGATGCGGAACGAGTTGAACCAAAAAATCATTATCAAGCAACGCATCATAGTCATCATCAGTTTGATAGCGACTTTTGTTCTGGCAGCGTTGTTGGTTTCGCAAATACGCTTGGCACGAAGGCGCAAGCGTGAGGCCGATATCAACGCCGAGCTGTTCCACTTTAAACAGCAAAACAAGGCCTTGGCCCAAAAACATGCCGAGCACGAGCAAATACAGCAGGACTATGCAGACCGTCTTTCGGATGCCCTTATGAAGGAGCAACGGATTATGCTTTTACTGGACGATTATCTGAACAGCAACAAGAAAGCCAACCTTCTCAACGAGTTGGAGGCTTCTGTTTACGGCGGCAAAGACCATTGGGAGGCCATGCTTGCGGTGGTTGACCAGCTCTATCCCGACCTTATAGAAACTCTCCGACAGAAATATCCCGACTTGGACGAGGACGAAAGGAAATCCTACATCCTCTCTTATTTCAAACTTTCGCGCCAAGAGGAAGCCGACTATCTTGGCACTACCGTCAATATGATTGACAAACTGCGCGGAAGACGGAGAAAAAAGATGGAGGAAGGGTAAAATAATTTGGACTGTTTCCAAAAAATGCTTGGAATAGGTGTTGAATTATCTTATTCGTTTTCAAGATTTTAGATTTTTTGTAACTCGGAATTGTTTGGAATGACTGTCTGACCGCTTGACAAAGGTGGTAGTTTCGCAGCATCATTTCAATTCACTAATTATTCACAATTTTAAAATCTTAAGCAATGAAGAAAGTCATTTATCTGCTTGGCATCATGCTCCTTATGGCAGGAGCGGCCAAGGCGCAAGACGCAAAGACCCAGGGTGGTCCTGAAATCGAATTCGAGAAAACCGTCCACGATTATGGCGACGTGCCTTACAACGGGGATGGCAAATGTGAGTTCCGCTTCACCAACACAGGTACCGATCCCCTTATCATCCAGAAGCCGAAGTCGAGTTGCGGATGCACTGTTCCCACTTGGCCTAAGGATCCCATCCTTCCAGGCAAGTCGGAAGTCATCGAGGTAACTTACAGGACCAACCGGGTAGGCGATTTCGATAAAAAAGTCACCGTGACATCCAATGCGGTGCAGAACCCTACGGTTGTGCTTCGCATCAAAGGTCGCGTGCTTGACCAACCTGCCGAAACCCTCCCCGAGAAGAGAGACGACTTAGGCAAAGATTCTCCCGTCAACAACAACTGATCAGAACGTAATTCTTTAATTATCATTAAGTCGTCTAATGTTACCGTTAGACGGCTTTTTATTTTTTTTCGCAAAAAAGTGTAAGATTTCGACAATTTCCACGATATAATAGCAAACGACCGAATGGAATGACGACTGAAGAGTTCAAACGTGACATCCTGCGACTGCAAGCCCGATTGCAGCGGACTGCCGAAAGCATCGTAGGCGACCCCGACAGTGCAGCGGATGCCGTTCAAGAAGCCGTCATCACACTCTGGGAGCAACGTGAATCGATTAAAAGCCGAGATATGGAAAAGCTCAGCCTGACCGTCGTCAAGCGGCGCAGCATCGACCTGCTCAGAAAACAACGCCTCACGGTACCCATCGACACGGAAAGCCTGATGCTGGCCGAAGCGCCGCAGGACGACTCGGAAGAACGCTACCGATTGGCGCGACAGCTCGTCGACCAACTGCCTCAACGCCAACGCGATGCCATCCTGATGAAATACGAGGAGGGTCTCAGCGTGGATGAGATCGAAAAGGCGACGGGCATGAGCAGTACCCATGTGTATGCAACGCTGTCGCGCGCCTATAAATCATTACGAGAAGCCATAAAACAATATAAAGATGAACAAATGTAAGTTAGATATTAGACACGAGACGCGAGACTGCGAGACGCGAGACGTTTGGTTTGTCCCGTGTCCCGAAGTCCCGTGTCAAATGTTATAGTTATTATTGAACATTGAACAGTTATAAACAGGAACAAGGATGAATACTGAAAACGAAATGAACGAGGATGTCCGCCAGTTGCTTGACAGCCTGGAAGAGCACGGGAAGAACGTCCGCCGGCAACAGGAACTTAGCGATCTGATTGACCGACTTGCCGAGGAGGAAAAGACCGTCGAAACACCTCGCAAACATAGGAAACTCACCCCGCTTTGGTGGGTCATGGGTGCGGCAGCGGCTTGCCTCTTGCTTTGGCTGCTTATCAAGCCGAGCATGAAGGAGACACCCGAAACGAACAAGGAAATCCTCGTGGAAGAAACGGAAACCCTTGATTCCGTTGGGACTGAAGTGAAAGAGGTGATTCTTGAAGAGCCGGTCATCAAGGAAGAGCTTTTGGCGGAGGAAACGCCCGTTGTCCCGCAAAAGTCTCAGACGAAGAAAGAGAAGCCGAGGGCAGAAGTTGTCGAAGAAATAGTCGAGCAGCCTGCCCTTGCAAAGGTAACACCAACGAAGAACGAAGAAACTACAAATATTGGATCCAACAACATACCCACCGAAAGCGAAACACCCGAAGTCGTTCAAAGCCCCAAGCGTCGAGTCATCCGGAGCCTCAACCTGGTGTGCTACGAATGTCAGAAAGACTCCGAACTCTACACCAAACCTGTCATGGAAGACAAAACCTTGTTTGGCCAACCGCAAGACCCCAACATGAAAAACGGATCGCTGGCCTTTGAATTCAAACTCAATTAAAACTTGGAAAAATGAAACGCATCACATTATTATTTGCCATCCTATTTGCAACGCAAATCGCCTTTGCCCAGGAAGAAGTCGCCATTGAACAAAACATCAACCAGCGCATCAACAAGCTGGAAATCAACCCTGGATGGAACGTCAAACTCATTCACCATGAGGCCGACAGCGGCTACCGCGTGGCCATCATCACCGAAGAAGATTTGGCGGCACGTGCTTACAACGTGCAACTCTGCAACGTCAAAGACCAAACCTTGACCATCCTTGAGAACACCCAGTTGCCGAAAGGCACCATAGTGGAAATTGAAGGTCCCATGAACTTTGGGCAAATCAACCTTTTGAACAATGCGACGGCTGAAGCGGATTATGTCGTTGCATCCGCAGCATCCGTACCCGAGGACTGGACCAACCTCAACCTTTGCATGTTTTCAAGTTTTCATGTCCGGCATTATCACATCCCCGACCCCGACAACTCGCCAGGCATAAAGATTTGGGACCATGCCCAGTTGACCATCGACACCCTTTCGGGCGAAGGTGATGCCGTGGTGAATGTATATGCAGACGCAGGTTTTCAATATGGCACCAACACCCTGCGTGGTAAAATAACATTGTATGATTACGAGGCAACCAACAATTATCCTTATTGGCAAAAGGAAATAAGAGTAATCAAGACCAAAAAAGTCGACGGCGAGTTGGTCACCACCGAACACCGTAAGGTGTGGAACGAGGCTCTCCACGTTGAAGCGGGCTTCGGCATCCGACAAGGCGACACCCCGAAAGACCCCAACAGCCCTCTATTACAGAGTAGCACCTTGTCAATCAGATTAGGCCTGAACACCTATTACAAACTGAGCAATCATTGGGGATTCAGCACCGGACTCTTTTGGAACCATAATAAAAAGTCGTTATGCCATCAGGTAAAGTACGAAAACAGCGAATTGGTAGTGATCGACGGTCAGGGGGATTTTCAACGCGACAGACTTAATAACGACTATTTGGGCATCCCTATCACTCTCTATTATTATCTCGGCAAACAACACACCGAGAGCTTCTCTTTGGACCTCTATGGCGCCCGCCTCTTGGGTGAACGACTCTCTACTAGTGCAGACCCCACACGAAGTTGGGGAATCGGATGGACGGCCATCAGCGTCGACAACATCTTCAACCCTTGGAAACTGGAGGCAGGCCTCAGTTTCAATACCCAACATCTGGGCTTTATCCACGGCATCAGAGTCTTCACCAACCTGCTGCCCGAGTATAAGCCTGGAGTTACGACTGATAAGATCAGGAATGTTGGAGTCGAATTTAAATTGTAATTGCTGCTTGTATTTGAAAAAATGTCTAATTTTGCATCATACTTAAAGTTGTGCCCGACACGGATTTAGGGATAAGAAAATGAGAAAAATAACTTTTGTCCTTATGGCAGCGATGATGCTCACGACCATCTCCGCTTGCAAGCAAGATGTGTATGGTGATTGGTTTGTTCCGAGGGAGTCTGTGACTTTCCAAGTGACTGCTGAAGACGGACAAGTGCTTCCTGATGTCAGTTTGATGACGGAAGAACTGGATGCTTTTGACAACGATCTCATTGTGGATGGAACGCATCATTACACTACTGATTCCGAAGGTAAGGTTACTGTCGAAGCACCTTACTATACAACCTCCCGCCTCTCGGAACGCACAACTAGGTTCACCTTCACGGCTACGGATTATGCCGTCTTCGACACCATCTTTAACTATTGGGATGGAACTGTTGATATTGTTCTCCACAGAGAATAGTTGAATTGATCTTCATCGCCAACGTCATCGCTTTCGGCTCGGGATTGTGGCAAATCGTCTCAATGATGGCGTTGAAGAAGGAGTGAATGGAATGAGGAATGTGGAATGAGGAATGCTGAATGACTCCCCAGGCCTGCGGCCACCCCCACTTAGAGGGGGAAGGGGTATGCGTGCTAACGTGCTATCGGGATTACGACGGAGTGATTAAACATTGATATAAATTAATCATTAAAACACAATACCATGAAGAAAAAACATTCAATTACGATTGCTTTCTTAGGAATTTTGTTGGCTTTTAGCTCCTGCGGGTCGACGAAAATCCTGAGCACACCCCACGATCCCGATGCATCTATCATTATTATTTCATCTTTTACTAAATTAGAAGAGGTCGTATTAGAGAATGTTGAAACGCATCAACAATACGCTTCAACTCCTTTCAAGTCCAATAGAACACTAAACAGAATCTTTTATAATATTCCTTCTGGTACATATAGAGTTGTGCGAGTTAATATGTGGCTACAGGTGGTTAATTCTATTATGACGTTTACGAATTTTTCAGATGAACTTTCTGAATATTTTGGACCAATTGAAATTGAGCCCTCCAGTAAGTATTTTTTTGGGTGTTTTAGGGGGTATTATAAAGGCTTTCCTAGCGAATTTCACTCTCGGAATCACATCAAATTTGAATATGTTAATCCTGCTAATAGCATTATTGATGAAATCAGAGAAGCGGTATCAAAAAGCGACTGGAAAGACGGTGAATTTATCATGCTCCGCCCTGCAAAGTATGATGAAGTGTTTGATTTCTATTGATCGGACATTTGCTTTTCTATATTTATGGAGGGGGGGGCGTTATGCGTGCTATCGTGCTATCGTGCTATCGTACTTACGACGGGGGTGAAATGAGAACTGGATGCTGTGGAGGAGATGGAGATGGAGTAATCTTGGAAAAGTGTCGTAAAAGGGCCTGAAAGTTCTTGGAAAAGTGTCAAAAATCGGCTGAAATTCCTTGGAAAAGTGTCAAAAAGATATGTTTTTTGTCTTGGATAATGACTTGACGGGGCTGAAATAAGAACTGAACTCTGTTGAGACGTTGAAGAAGGAGTAAAGACACCAGAAAAACTACATTGGCCTGAACACAATCTTTTTGTTTGGAAGCTCTCTTTCACGGAGATACATCAACAGATACACAGGGAGATATATGGTTCTGTCGAGGATTTCAATGTTTTTTGTCGTATATACAAAAGCCTCTTTTATCGCATATTCCTCGTTTTTCATCACATTGCAAAGGGCGTTATGCCGTTTGTAATCCTTCCCAGATTTGATTTCTATCGGGAGAGCCTGATTGTCGTGTTCAATGACAAAATCGAGTTCTCCCTGCTTTTTACTGTTGAAATAGTATAGGTCGTAACCATGTGAACGTAGTTCTTGTGCGGCAAAATTCTCAAAAACGGCGCCAAAGTTCGCATTGATTTCACCAATTATAACATTGAGTTGAAAACCGGATGAGTACATGCAGGATAGCAGGCCAACATCATTAAGAAACAATTTGAACAAGTTGCGTTGTTCATTGAGTTTCAACGGCACACAAGGTTTGTCGACATTATATGTGGGTATGGCCACCCCTGCATCGGTCAGCCAAAGGAAGCTGTTCTCGTATTTTTCGAATTTTGCTCTATCGTTCAGTGATTTTAATATAAATCTCTTGTTTTGGGCATTGAGTTCCGACGGAATCCTGTCAAAAATCTCTTTGATTAATAGCTTCTTGTCGGCATATTTGGCAATGTCCTTTTTGTATAGTTTCAGGATGTTCTCCTGCTCGCGCCGGACATCCTGCATATTGTTGGTGTCCAGATACTTCTCCACAACAGCTGGCATTCCTCCAATCACTAGATATAGACGAAGCAACTCCATCATCTTCTCATGAACGACAGAATCGATGGGGGTTCTCTTATCGTAGCATTCATGAAGATGCGTCATCACCTCATCGCTCATGCCCAAAGCCAATGCGAACTCTTCGAAGTCGAGCGGAAACATTTCTTTTTCAGCCATATAACCGACAGGGACGCTTCGCAAGTCTTTCAATTCGACACCTAAAAGAGAGCCGCTCATGACATAACGATAGCTTCCTTCATCGACGAGAAACTTAATCGCAGTGACGATTTCTGGACATTCCTGCACCTCGTCGAAGAAAATCAAGGTGTTGCCTGGTTCCAATTTTGTGTCGGTCAACGCAGAAATGCGCAACAGGATATCGTTTGTGTCGAGCGGATTGGCAAAGATGGTTTTGAGTTTCGGATCTTTGATGAAATTGAATTCCACAAAATGCTTGAATGTTTCTTCGCCCACCTTGCGTATGGCATAGGTTTTTCCTACTTGTCGTGCACCTGTTACAAGAAGCGATTTCTTGTCATTCAAAAAGAAATCTTTTAAATAGTTGTAAATCTTTCTATTAATCATTTTAAAATGCTTTTTTCCAACTGCAAAAATACAACTATTTTGCTTTTTTCCAACCTAAATTAGGTTAAGTTTATGCTTTTTTCCAACTTTTTCATAAAAGTAAGGAAATAGCCTGCATCTGGTTTACACGACGATTGTAAAGAATCTTTACACCACTGTAAAGATTCTTTACACTTTTCTTTGAATCTTAAATCTTTAAATCTTTGAATTTTAAGTAATTACATTTTTGGCACAATTAATGCTATGGGATAATTAATTGTTTTAATTGTAACCTTGTAGCATTATGAGCAGCTATTTGAAGTTTTTAAGCCGAAACAAACTTTACACCACCATAGAAGCCATTGGCCTCATCGTTTCCATTGCCTTCGTCATCCTGATTGGCAATTATGTGTATCAGCAGTATTCTGTCGCCTACGGCAACCCTTACCGAAACAGGGTGTATGCCGTTGGAAACCAAGATTATATGTCGCTATCGTGGTGGGACAAGGCCGTCTTTGAGGACAAGCTTCCCGAGGCCGAAGCCGTGGCCCGCATCTCTGGCTCCGACTATGACGGCTACATCACCTTCGGCGACGAGCAGCCTGTCAGAGCCTTCATCACCGAGGCCGACCCGGAGCTTTTTGAACTCTTCCCAAGCCTCATTTTGATTGACGGCAATCTCGACGTGTTCCGCCTCAAAGGGCATTGTCTCGTGTCTGAGTCACTTGCCAACCGCGCCTTCAATGGCGATGCTATTGGTAAACCGCTCAAAGTCAGTTATTTCGATGAAAAAATTGAAGGTGTGGTTTGTGGCGTGTTTAAGGATGCCGCCAACTCGATGATACCTTACACTGATGTGCTTTTCAATCCCGAATTTGAAGAGCTGTATGCCTCGGGTAACCAAAAGCCTTTCAGTAGCATTGGGCAGTATGTGACCTTGATAAAAGTCCATGAAGGCACTGACCGTGAGCAGCTTGCGAAAAAAGTCGAGGCAGTCGGACTTCCCAATTATTCCGACGGTTTCGTGAGTGCTATGCCAATCTATAACTTGCCAGAGGTTTTTTTCAATGATAGCCAGTGGGTGTTCAAGAAAGGCAACAAGTCGGTGCTGCAAATGCTTACGGTGGTGGTTTTGTTGCTCTTGCTTTCGGCCATTTTCAACTATGTCAACCTCAACATGGCGCTTTCTGGAAAACGCGCCAAGGAGATGGCCACACGCCGGCTTCACGGTGCCACGAAAGGCCGTATTGTGATGAAGTACATCGCTGAGTCTGTGACGTTTACGGCGGTTTGTTTCATGCTGGCCTTGCTGCTGGCTGTCGCCTTGCTCCCGATGATAAACGACTTGCTAAGAGCCGTTTCGGGTGGCGAAACGGGTATCGATGCTGAGGCATTTGAGCAGTTTGTTCCTGTCCGTTTTGATTGGTCGATGGTCATTGTGGCAGCTTATCTTGTGGCGGTTGTGCTGTTGGGCACTTTGGCGGGCATCGCGCCTGCCGCCATCGCTTCGCGTTTCGAGCCGATCGACG
>JAEEGH010008008.1_pt1 | contig 25168 bp, 8 predicted proteins | sample 9134181 | NCBI WGS metagenome assembly JAEEGH01 (sample SAMN16246544, study PRJNA631951) | gut metagenome | biome: gut microbiome; feature: rumen; material: DP-attached | host: Bos | place: Iran: Karaj | collected 2018-10
TGGCCACCTGCACGATGACCATGGCACAAGCGCAAGGAAGACTCAAAGGCAAGATTACCGATGACACAGGAGAAACGGTACCATTTGCAAACGTCATTGTTGAAAAAGGCGGAACACAAGTGGGAGGAACATCTTCTGACTTTGACGGTAATTATGACATCAACCCGATTCCTCCGGGAACGTATGACCTCAAGGCGAGCTGCATTGGCTACAATGCCTTCGTTGTGAAGAACATTGTTATTCCAGCCAACAAGATCACCTTCTACGACATCAAGATGGCTAGTGGAGCCATCAACATTGGTGAAGTTACAATTATCGACTACGAGATTCCTTTGATCTCGAAGGACAACACTACGCAAGGTGCCTCCATTACCTCTGAGGAAATCGCCAAATTGCCAGTACGTTCGGCAGAAGGCGTTGCCGCCAGTGTTGGTGGCGTGTTCTCGCAAGATGGTGAGGTCGGCTCCATCCGTGGTTCCCGTGAAGGCGCTGTCTACTACATCGATGGTGTGAAAGTCATCGGTAGTACCAGCGTGCCCCAGAGTGCCATCGACCAGGTGGACGTCATCTTGGGTGGTACGCCTGCCATGTATGGTGACGCCATGGGCGGTATCATCAACATGACCACCAAAGGTCCCAGCCGTACTTGGGGAGGTGGTATCGAAGCCGAGTATTCGGTTGACGGTTATGGCCACGCCCGCTTGGGTGGTAGCTTGCAAGGACCGCTCATCAAGAGTAGGAAGAACGATCAGGAAGCCCTCCTTGGTTTCTTCCTCGCTTTTGATATCACTCACAACAAATATGGATACAGCTCCGCTGTCGGTTACTACCGTGCTAATGACGAGTACATGGAAAAGATTAGGAAGCAACCTCTGACCATTGGCATCGGTACCAACGCCACCGCCGCATACACGCATAAAGATGACCTGTACCACACCCGCTTCCTCAACAACACGACCAACCAAAGCATTAACCTGACGGGTAAGATAGACGTTCGTACAGGCAAGACCACCAACCTCACCATTGGTGGATCAATGGTTATGAACGGTGGCCACTATGCCAATGGCCGCAGCCAGTACTACTTCAACACCGACAAGAACTATCTGTCCAAGTCGGGCACCTATCGTGGTTATGTTCGCTTCACGCAGCGTTTCCAGAGTGATCCCAACAGTACTTCGTTGATTTCCAACGTGTATTACAGCATTCAGGGTGACATTTCACGCTACACCAGCGAATCAGGTGACCCCGACTTATGGAACAACATCTTCGCTTATGGTAACTTGGGCAAGTTCACCACCTATAGAGCTCCCAACTTCCATTTCCAGACGACGACTGTCGATTCGGTGTTGGTTAATGGCCAATACAAGAGCCTCAATAACGTGTTCGTCTTGGATAACTACTACGACACCTTGGTCACGTTCAAGCCCTCCAGTTTCAACCCTGATCTGGCTACTTATGCCGAAAACTATTTCGAATTGTATAAAGATTATGGTGCTGTGGGTTATTACAACAACCTGTCCAACATCATGCTGAATAATGGTTTGATCAATGGCATGTCGCCCAGTTATGTGTATGGCATGTATGCAGTGCCTGGCACCATCCAAGATTCATACGGTAAGTTTGTCAACGACCAGATTGCCGTTAATGTCAATGGTTCAATGACCCTTGGCAGAGGCGACAATTCTCACGATATCAAGTTGGGCTTCCAATATGAGCAACAGAACAACGCACAGATGTCGTATAGTGCCAACTATTGGGATCTGATGCGCGATATGACCAACTTCCACATTAGAGAGCTTGACATGTCACAACCTTATGCCAACGCTTATGATGGACACGCCGATACAGTGTTGTATCACAGACTGTATGACGACAAGACCCAGTATACCTTCGACGCCCGCCTGCGTCAGTCTATCGTGACAAAGGATGGTAAGAGATTGCCTGTTAATGGTACGGAGTGGATCCTGATTGATACCTACGATTTCGACAACAATACCATTAAATATTACGATGAAGAAGGCAAGATGCAAATCGGTAAGGTTGAAGGCGGTCTCGATATGAGCATGTTCGGCGCCGACGAGCTGACCCGCGACGGTAACTTCTCAGTTTACTACTATGGTTACAGCTACGACGGTCATACCAAGTATGCTTTGACTGAACGTCCCTCACTCTCTGATTTCTTCAACAAGACTGACGATGAAGGTGTGTTCACCCGTCCGATTGGTGCCCAACAGCCTATTTACATGGCTGGTTATCTCCAAGACAAGTTCGCTTTCAAAGACTTGATTTTCAACATTGGTGTCCGTGTTGACCGTTTCGATGCCAACCAGCAAGTGCTGAAAGATCCTTATATTCTGTATGACTATAAGACAGTTGGCGATCTGGCTGAAAATGGCCGCATTTGGCTGGAAGCTGCCCAAACTTGGGTTGATGTTCCGGATAACATCGGAGACGACTATGCCGTTTATGTCAACAAGCTTTCCGAAAAGACTGCTGTTGTGGGTTATCGTAAAGACAATACTTGGTATAACGATTTGGGTACTGAAATCGCCGACCCGAGCGTCCTCGATATGGGTACCGGCGTTACGCCTTGGCTCCAGGATAAGTATATTGAAAAAGAGAATCAAGTGGTTGATATCAACTCCTTCAAGGATTATGATCCCGCTTGGAGCATCATGCCTCGTATTTCATTCTCCTTCCCGATTTCCGATGAAGCCTTGTTCTTCGCTCACTATGATGTATTGACACAGCGTCCTACCAGTGCCTACTACTGCAGCCCGCTGTACTACTACCGTTTCACTGACCTTTCTGGTACGATTGCCAATCCCAACTTGAAGCCTTCACAGACTATTGAGTATGAACTCGGTTTCACCCAGAAGGTGACCAACACCTCGTCAATGACGATTTCGGCCTACTACCACGAGTTGCGTAATATGATTCAGATGTACCGCTTCAACGGTGCTTTCCCCAAGGGCTACAACTCCTACAGCAACCTCGACTTCGGTACTGTTAAGGGTGTGACCGCCAGCTACGATATGCGTCGTACGAAGAACGCCCGTATCCGTGCCAGCTATACTTTGCAGTATGCCGATATGACCGGTTCTTCGACTTCTACCGCTGCCGCTTTGATCGCTGCTGGTGTTCCTAACTTGAGGTCCACCTTCCCGACCAACGCCGACCGTCGTCACAGCTTCAATCTGACGCTCGACTATCGTTACAGTATTGGTAAAGACTATGACGGTCCCACCATTAAAGGACATCAGATTCTTTCCAACACTGGTTTCGCCTTGCAAGTCAATGGTGGTTCGGGTACGCCTTTCACCGCTGCCCGTAAAGTGTCGTCACCCATCTCGGGCGGCAACAACTTGCTCCAAGGCACTTACAACGGTTCCCGTATCCCTGCCTCGTTCCGTTTCGACCTCCGTGTCGACAAAGACTTTGATTTCACCATTGGAGGCAAGGAAGAAGGCAAGAAAGGCCGCGAAGCTTTCGTGAACGTGTATCTACAAGTGCTGAACCTGCTCAATTCAAAGAACATCGTTGGTGTGTATAACGCTACTGGTAACCCCGATGACGATGGTTACCTCTCTGCACCCGAATGGGCTAATGAAATCAACAGCCAAATTGACCCGCAGGCCTACATCCAAATGTATGAACTGTACGTCAATGCCGGCGGCAACTACTCGATGCCTCGTCACATCAGAGTCGGTTTGAGCTTCAATTTCTAATAGGAGAGAATATTCATAACGAAAAATTACAAGTATTATGAAGAATATATTTCGATTTTTGTTAGCGGCGCTGCTCATTGCGGGCGCTGTGACTCCCGGAAAGGCTGAAATGTACAAGTATGGAAAAACTGGCGACAATGGCCAGCGTGCCCAAACTGCAGCTGGATGTACACCTTCGTCATCTTTCGAATGGCTTGACATCAATAATGTCAGAACCCGTGTCAATGCAGGAGGTGACATGTGGTGGGATCTTCCTTCGGGAACGGGTTCCAAGTATTTTATCCCTGCCAATGGCTCGGCTACTTCGTTGTATGCTGGCTCTCTGTGGATTGCTGGTGTCGACGTCAACAATCAATTGAAGTGTGCCGCTTTACGTTTCCGTCAGGTGGGTAATGACTACTACACTGGCCCGTTGACCGTTGATGGCAAGGCCTCTATCACCCCCGAAACCTGCGCCAAGTGGGATAAAATCTTCAAGATTACCCGTGCTGAGGTGGACGAATTCCTCAGCCATCTTGACCCAGTTACTGGCACGCCTGAGACTGGTTATGAGATTCCATCCATCATTAAGAATTGGCCTGCTATGAGAGCTGACGACGATCCAGATGGTATTGCCAAATATCTGGCTCCTTTCTTCGATGCCGACGGCGATGGTGAATATAATCCTGAACTCGGCGATTATCCTTATTACGACATCACCAATGAACTTTGCCACACCAAGATTCCGACCATGGAAGAGGAGAGATTTGGTACCATGTATGGTTCTATCTTGGCCGACCAGGTGTTGAAAGGCGACCAAACCTTGTGGTGGATCTTCAATGATAAAGGTGCTTCTCACACTGAATCAAAAGGTCAAGCCATTGGTATCGAGGTGCGTGCTCAAGCTTTCGCTTTCGCAACGAACGACGAAATCAACAACATGACTTTCTACAGTTATGAAATCATTAACCGTTCCACTTATACTTTGACGGGTACTTACTTCTCGCCTTGGACCGACGTTGACCTCGGCTATGCTAAGGACGACTATGTGGGCTGCGATGTTGGTCGTGGTCTCGGTTACGGTTATAACGGTGCTTATATCGACGGCAGTGGTGAACCCGAAGCATACGGTGCTCAGCCTCCAGCGATCGGTATCGACTTCTTCCAAGGCCCTTATATGGACCCCGATGGAATCGACAACCCCAAGTATACCTATGAATTAGTAATTGACCATTATGAAGTTGACCCTGCTAATCCGACGGATACTATCTTCTACTATGACACCCTTAACAAGACACAAGTGGTTGACTTCAGTATCAATGGTGTGAATTTTGGTAACGGCATCGTCGATGACGAACGTTTCGGTATGCGCCGTTTCGTGTATCACAACAATAGTAATGCTGATAACGGTGACCCGGAAACTGCCCCTGAGTACTATAACTACTTGCGTGGTATTTGGAAGAACGGTGCCAAGATGCGCTTCGGTGGTGATGCATTTGCAAGCAGTGACGTTGTCGGTCCCGAATGCGACTTCATGTTCCCCGGCGATTCCGACCCATGGAACTGGGGTACTGGAGGCAACAAACCGAATGGCGGCTTCAACGAAGGTGGAAAGTACTGGACAGAAGAGCAGTGCGGCAATGCACCTAATGACCGTCGTTTCATGCAATCGGCTGGTCCTTTCACTTTGCAACCTGGTGCTGTCAATTACATTACCTTTGGTGTGCCGTGGGCTCGTGCCACTTCTGGTGGTGCATGGGCATCTGTTGAACTGCTGCGTGTAGTTGACGATAAGTGCCAAGCTTTGTTCGACAACTGCTTCAAGGTCATTGATGGTCCTAGCGCTCCTGATTTGACCATCCGCGAGCTTGACCAAAAGCTTATCATTTATCTGTCGAACGGTACTCTCTCCAACAATTACAAGGAGAAATACATTGAGCTTGACCCCGAAATCCCGACAGGTAGAACGGAGAATATCTTGGTGTCCAGGGATACTACATGGCATATTAGTCTTGAAGTGGATTCGCTCGGAAATTATTATCCAGGCGATAGCGTTTTCCAAGTCAATGAGAAATATGAAGACTCCACTTATGTTTATGATAGATATTATCGCTTCGAAGGTTACAAAGTGTATCAGCTGGCCAACGCTGAAGTGGGTGCCGACGAGTTGTACAACAACGACAAAGCCCGTCTGGTGTTCCAGTGCGACGTGCGTAACAATGTGGGCCGTCTGCTCAACTACGAATTCGACGAATCGTTGCAAGCCAATGTACCGAGTTTGAAGGTAAACGGCGGCGATGCTGGTATCACCCACAGTTTTGTGGTTACAGAGGACGTGTTCTCAACGAGCGACAATCCGCGTTTGGTGAACCACACACCATATTATTTCATGGCTGTGGCTTATGCCTACAACAATTATTTGGACTATAATCAGGATGATGCTCTTGGCCTGCAAGGTCAAAAGAAACCTTATCTTGAAGGTAGAAAGAACATCCAGGTGTATACAGCTATTCCTCACAAGGTTGTCAATGGTACTGTACTGCAAGCCCAGTATGGTGACAGCCCGGCAATTACCCGTGTCGTTGGTGCTGGTAACGGTTATACTGAACTGGAACTGAGTCAGGCTTCGATTGACGAAATCATGAGCAAACCTATGGCCAATGATTCGACTAATCGCTTTGGTAATCCCAACTATCCTGCTTGCTACCATCCTACTTATGAACCTGGTCATGGTCCCATCAGCGTAAAGATTATCGACCCGTTGAATGTGAAGTCACACAGATATGAGTTGGTGTTTGAAGACATGTATGAGAAATACACTCACAACATTACTAACAACCCCGATATTAAGGGTGACTCGGCCAAACGTATGGTCAACGACTGGTATTTGGTTGACTTGGACGACATGGATACCATCCATAGCGACACTACTACGGTGTATGATAACGAACAATTGCTCATAGACCGCGGTATCTCCGTCAGTGTGACTCAAGTCTATAAATTTGGACGTATTTGGGTTGGTCAGTTCTATAGAAAAGATGATGATGGCACTCTGTGGCATGATTATGAGACGGTTGTGGCCACCAATAATGGTGTCGTCGGCTCGTCTGTCGAATATGATGATCCTAGCTACCAATGGATGAGCTTCATTCGCGATATTGATGTGCCTAGTTCGTTCTTGAACTGGATTCGTTCGGGTACGTATGTCGAGATGGGTGATGCTTCATGGAATGACTACAGCATGTCATCTAGCCAATATGGTTCCGCTGGTTCAAGTAAGCCGTGGGATCCGAATGAGAACTGGGAGAAGATAGCCAATCGTTCGTGGGCTCCACCGCTTCTTGCCACGGATTCAAAACATGGTAATGAGATGAATCCTGGCCCTGTGGCTGGTGGCTCGCGTGTCGATTCCTTATTTGCTTACACTAACAGTGTTGATATTGTGTTTACTGCTGACAAGAGCAAATGGACCCGTTGTCCTGTTATTGAGATGGGTATGGATGAAAACCTTAACGAGAATGGCGTTAAGCGTTTCTGGATGCGTAAGCATGCTTCGGTTGACAAGGACGGTAATCCTTATATGATTAAGGACGAGTCTAACAAGAATATTCCGTTCAACCTTTGGTCGATGGCTGGCGATGCTCAATATGTCAGCACTAATGAGGAAGACCCGAACTTCATCGGCGCATCTGGCATGGGTTGGTTCCCGGGCTATGTGATTGATGTTGAGACAGGCGTTCGTTTGAATGTGGCCTTTGGTGAGGACTCCTATTTGGAAGATTTGGGAGGTCGCGATATGATCTTCAATCCTGCCAAGGTCTTGAAGACTACTGCTGAAGATGCTTCAGGATTGATGCAGGAATATGATCCGGCCATCTTCCGTGGTACGAACAACGATCCCGTGTTTGGCGGTAAGCATTTCGTTTACATTTGGCGTATGGACTCCATCGCAATGGCAAGTTCAGCTCCTTGGAAGCAAGTGAAGAACTATGGATACGATGGTGGTCAGCTGTTGTTCAACTCGCTGTGTAGCATTCAGAACATGACTAACAATAGCCATGCCTTGAACACAATCAAAAACTTCTACAAGTTGGTTATGTGGATTGGTATGCCGATGGGCGTTGAAGGCATGGATTGGCTGCCTGAAGGCAATGAATGCCGTATCCGTATCCGTTTGGCCAAACCTTACGCTCCTGGCTACGGCTTCCCGTTGCAAGAAGAGAATCCGGATTTGATGGTCAACAACATGAATCCGAAATATACCTTCTCGATTGAAGGTTGGGATCCTGTCATGAACGATGAAAAAAAGACCGATGAGGATCTTAATCTCATCACTGTGGTGCCCAATCCTTACTATGCCTATAATGCATACGAGGGCAATGCCTTAACCAACAAGGTTAAGATTATCAACCTACCTAATAAGTGTATCGTTTCGATCTACACCTTGAGTGGCACAAAGGTGCGTCAGTTCCGTAAGGACAATGAAACAACGAGTATTGAATGGGACCTCACGAACTTTGCCAATACGCCTGTGGCTTCTGGCTTCTACTTGATCCATGTCAAGGATTTGACCAGTGGTGGCGAGCGTACCATAAAGTTCTTCGGTGCCATGCGTCAAGTTGACCTGAACACATTCTAAAATGTAATTGCTAACCGTAAATAACTTATCATCATGAAGAAATCATTTAGATATATCGTCTTGAGCTTCGTAATCCTTATGGGATTAAGTGCTCCTCAAGCATTTGCAGGAAATAAAGACCGTTCAGGCCAAGCTGGCGCTCCCGAGCTGTTGATTAACCCTTGGGCCGCTACGTCGGGCTGGGGCAATGCAGGCATGTCGTTTGTTCATGGCGTTGAAGCCATCTACGGCAACGTGGCTGGCATTAGCTCATGCCGTACTCTGGACGTGAATTTCACCCACACGTGGTGGTTACAGGGTGTAGGCAACGACACACGTATCTCTTCGTTCGGCTTCTTGGCTCGTGTGGGCGAGTCGAGCGTGCTAGGTCTCTCCTTCATGTCGTTCAGCATCGGTGAAATTCCAATCACTACGGTTGGAAATCCCGACCCGAACACCTTAGGTACTTATAAGCCCAACTTAATGAACATCAACTTGTCGTTTGCTAAGGCTTTCTCCAACAGCATTAGCGGCGGCTTCAACTTGAAGATCATCAGCGAGTCCATCAAAGATATGAGTGGTGTTGGTGTGGCTCTTGATGCTGGTATCCAGTATGTCACGGGTCCCTTCGACAATGTCCACTTCGGTATTACTCTGAAGAATATTGGACCCACGATGAAGTTCTCTGGTGACGGTCTGTCGCTGAGAGTGTTCATGGACAACGCAAGCAACCAACAGTTCACCATGGTGCAGCGCGTCGATGATTTCGAATTGCCCACGCAGTTGAGCATCGCAGCCGCCTATGACTTCCTGTTTGCCGAAACCAACAGAATCACCTTGGCTGGTAACTTCTGCTCCAACTCCTTCACAAACGACCAATTCATTGTTGGTCTGGAGTACGGATGGAAGGAAATGTTCATGCTTCGTGCCGGTTATACTTACGAAAACGGCATTTGGTCGAAGGAAGGCATTCTTTACGACGACGGCTGTATGAACATCAACCGTGGCCTCAGCGCTGGTTTGTCCATTGACGTGCCGGTATCAAAGAAGGAGGATGCTATGAGATTTGCTCTGGATTATTCCTACAGAGACACCTATACCTATGGTGGTACTCACAGCGTCGGCGTGAGAATTATTTTCTAAAACTGGTTTCAGTATAGAAATAATTCGTATCTTTGCAGTCGCAAACCAAAAGAAGACCCTTATTTCGGTAAGGGTCTCTTTTTTGCAACCTGCAATGAAATAAACAAACACATTTACTATGTCAGAAATCAAATATTTTACCCCAGAAGGGTTTCAAAAACTGAAGGACGAACTCGATGACCTGATTCTTCGCGAACGTCCGCGTATCGTACAAGCTATTCAAGAAGCACGCGACAAAGGCGACCTCTCTGAAAATGCCGAATATGATGCCGCCAAAGAGGCTCAAGGTCTGCTTGAAGCCAAAATCGCAGAACTACAGGATCTCATCTTTAACGCCCGCATTCTCGACGAGTCGAAGATGGACAACTCAAAGGTGCTGCTTTATTCGACAGTGAAAATCAAAAACACCAAATCGGGCATGACGATGACCTACGCCATCGTGCCAGAGAAAGAGGCTAACTTCAAGGAAGGCAAGCTTTCCATCAACTCGCCCATTGGCCAAGGTCTGTTGGGTAAGCAAGTGGGCGAAATAGCCGAGATTCAAGTACCTGCTGGGAGGGTTCAGTTTGAAATCATGGAAATCACACGTTAAAAAATCAAGAGTTATGGCTACCATCTTCACTAGGATTGTAAAAGGAGAAATCCCTTGCTATAAAATTGCTGAAAACGAGCATTTTTTTGCTTTCATGGACATCAACCCCGTGGCTGTAGGCCATACCTTGGTGATTCCCAAGCGTGAGGACGACTATATTTTCAACCTTGACGACGACGAAATCGGCGCCATGATGGTCTTTGCCAAGAAAGTAGCTAAGGCTATCGAAAAAGCCGTGCCTTGCAAGCGCATTGGTGTAGCCGTCATTGGTTTGGAAGTGCCACATGCCCATATTCACCTCATCCCCATTTCTCAAGAAGGCGATATGGACTTTAAAAAAGAACATGTCCATTTGAGCGAGGAGGAGTTCCAAGCAGTGCAAAGGCGCATTGTGGAACAGCTTTGATTTCATACTGTTTCCGTTTCGCGCAGAATACGCAGAATTATTGGAATTGATTTATGTAGAGACGTAGCGCGCTACGTCTCTATCTTTTTCAAGATTCAGCGAATTCTGCGTGAAATAGTTTATATCAATAAGAAATTTGAGTACTTTTGCAGAAACAATATCTTTGCAATGAAAAAGTTTTTTTTCTTGATGACCTTGCTTCTGTGTGCAATTGTTGTCTTTGCCCAGGATTTCGATCTGATTTGTGGCAATATCAATTACAAACCGGAAGTGCAGACCGTGCTTCTCTATGCCGATGACAACCAGCTGAACGACCCTATCATCCCTTTGGAAGACATGATGCGTCGCCTTACACTTTCGTTTGATATTATCGATGGTGAAGGTGCTGTGCTTAACTACACTTTCATTCATTGTAGCCACGACTGGCAACCTACTAACATTCAGCGCATACAATATGCTTCGGGCTTTGAATCAGACCGTCTGGACGACTATGCCTTCTCACGCAATACGCTGGTAGAATATGTCAACTATCAGCTTAAGTTTCCTAGAGAAGACATGATGCCGATTATTTCTGGAAATTATCTGCTCATTGTTTACGGCGACGATTTGGATGACCTATATTTTACCCGCCGTTTCATGGTGATTGACGAAAAAGCCCATGTGGGTGCCACCGTGCCCCGCTATCCCGACGAGTTGGCGTTTACCAACACGCATCAGCAACTCAATATCAGAGTGAATATGAACAACTATCTGACGGGTAACACACAGCAATACAGCCATCTGACCATCCGGCAAAACGGCCGATGGGACAACGCCGCCGAAGGCCTGAAACCCACCTATGTCTATCCCGACTATCTCTCGTTCGAACATCATCCGCAGACTGTGTTTGAGGCTGCCAACCAATACAGAAGATTCAATACAAGCAACTTCTATTTCCAGTCGGAGAATCTGGCTCATATCAGGCAAACCGACGAGTCATTCGAGATAGACATCGCCACTTGTGAGTCACGGGCAAGACAATCCTATGCCTCTTACGAAGACATCCATGGCGAGAAGTTTATCTATGTTGAAGACGAGAATTTGGACAACGCTACCGAGGCCGACTATTGCCGCGTCAACTTCTTCTATAAGAGTGAAGCCCCGTTGACGCATGAAGACCTCTACATCATGGGCGCTCTCAATGATTGGTGTTTCAATGAGAGCAACAAGATGACTTATGACTACCGCTTGCATGGCTACACCTGCTCGATGGTGCTCAAACAGGGCTATTACAACTTTATGTTTGTCACGGTTGACCGCAACACCTATGAGGTCACTACCGAACTGACCGCTGGCAACCATTGGGAGACCAATAACATCTATAAGTTGTATTTCTACTACTACAACGCCCTCAAATGTTATGACGAACTGGTGGGCTATTCCACAGTGAATTCACATTAATTTAAAATTCAAGATTTAAAATTTAAAATTGGATTCGGCTTCGACGGATAGAATCACATTGTTTGCTGAGGTGTTGCTGCCGATTCCGGTACCTGGCACCTTCACCTATCGTGTGCCGTACGTACTGAACGATCAGGTACGTGTGGGTCAACGGGCAGTGGTGCAGTTTGGCAAGAGCAAGATCCTGTCGGGACTCATCGTGGGATTGACCGAACAGGTGCCCTCAGTAGAAGTTAAGTTCCTTACCGACCTGCTCGATGACCAGCCGATGGTCAACGAGAAGCAGTTGAAGTTTTGGGACTGGGTGAAGACCTATTACATGTGCCATCCTGGAGAGGTGATGCAGGCTGCATTGCCTTCCGCTTTGAAGCTGAGCAGCGAGACCACCGTGGCTCTCTCGCCCGACTACCAGCTCGACTCTGTGGCTTTGAACGATTTCGAGTATCTCATTGTGGAGGCCTTACAAATCAAGCCGAGAATCACCATCAGCGAGGTAAGCAAGATCATTGGATTCAAGAAGGTGATGCCCCTCGTTCACAGCATGATGGAGAAAGACATTCTCGTGATGGAAGAGGAACTGAACGAGAAATACAAGGCCAAATACGAGCGTTTTGTGAGGCTTGCGGCGGATTATCGCGACGAGTCCAAACTCCATGAACTGATGGACGCGCTGACGAATCGTGCCTATAAGCAATTGGAGGTGCTCCTTGCATTTATTACCCTCGGGGGCGATGCCGATAATGACATCTTGGCCAAGACGCTTTTGGATAGGGCCAATGCCTCTTCCTCCATCTTGAAGGCTATGAGCGACAAGGGCATCTTCGAGGTTTACGAACGCAAGGTCAGCCGGCTCAAAGAGTTCAAGGTGCAGACCGATGTGGACAGCATACAGCTCACCGAAGCACAGCAGAAAGCCTATGAGGGCATCAAGGCTGGATTTGGCGAAAACAAGCCCGTGTTGCTCCATGGTGTAACCTCGAGCGGTAAGACCGAAATCTATATTAAACTCATCAAGGAGGCCATCGATCAAGGCAAGCAGGTGCTTTATCTCCTGCCAGAGATTGCGCTTACGGCGCAGATTATCAATCGGTTGAAAGAATATTTTGGAGACAGGTTGGGCGTTTATCACTCGCGGTATGGCACCAATGAACGAGTCGAGGTGTGGGAACAGGTGCGTGACTTTGGACAGACGCAGTCCCCAAAACACCAAATCATTATTGGCTCGCGCTCGGCTATCTTCCTACCGTATTCCGATATAGGTTTGATTATCGTTGACGAGGAACACGACAGCAGTTTCAAGCAAGTCGATCCAGCACCGCGTTACAACGCCCGCGATGCTGCCATCGTGCTGGCTGCCATGCATAAGGCGAACATCGTGTTGGGCTCAGCCACACCTTCGTATGAGAGTTACTACAATGCCTTGAATGGTCGTTATCGTCTGGTGGAGATCACAGAACGCTATGGCGGTGTTCAGATGCCCGAGATCATCCTCAGCGACATGCGGGTGGAACGTCGGCGCAAGACCATGAAGGCCGACTTTGGCAGCACCCTTTTGGATGCCATGAAAGAGACTTTGGAGGAACACAACCAGACCATCTTGTTCCAAAACCGAAGAGGCTTCTCGCTGCGCTTGGAGTGCGAGGACTGTCACCATGTGCCGCAGTGCATCAACTGCGACGTGAGCCTCATCTATCACAAGAGCCAGAACGTGCTGCGCTGCCACTATTGTGGCTACACGGCCAGTGTGCCGAGCGAATGCCCTGTCTGTCACAGCCCCAACATACGCATGCATGGCTTTGGCACGGAAAAGATTGAGGAGGATTTGAGCCTTGTCATGCCCGAGGCCAAGGTGGCCCGCCTTGACCTCGACACCACCCGCTCGAAGAACGACTACCAGAGCATCTTGGAGCGCTTTCAGGACAAGGAAACCAACATCCTCGTGGGCACGCAGATGGTCACCAAAGGCTTGGACTTCGACTCGGTGAAGGTGGTGGGCATTCTCAATGCTGACAACATGCTCTCGTTCCCCGACTTCCGTGCCCACGAGCGCAGCTTCCAACTGATGGCGCAGGTGGCGGGCAGGGCAGGGCGCAAGGGCAAGCAAGGCAAAGTCATCATCCAGACCTACGAACCTGCGCATCCCGTGTTGCAAGATGTGCTGCGCAACGATTTCCGGGGACTTTACGACAAGCAGATGGTCATCCGTCAGCAGTTCGGCTATCCGCCGTTCTACCGTCTCATCCTCATTCGACTGAAGCACAAGGATTACCAGAAACTCAACCATGCAGCGGCAGAGTTGGCCACTATGCTTCGACCCATTTTCAAACAGGATCTGCTTGGGCCTGAATACCCCGTGGTTTCAAGGGTCAAGAATTTGTATATCAAGCAGATGATGGTGAAATTTAGGCGCGATTATAACACACAAAAAGTGAAAGAGTTGATCGCCAATCAGATATATCTCTTCCAGCAAAACTCAGAGTATAAGGCTGTGCAAGTGCAGATCGACGTCGATCCGATGTAGGGTTGTCACTGCAGCAGCCATGTCTTGCCAACGATGGCTCGTGTGTCTGCGGGCATCTATGGCTGCGACATATCGGTCACCAGAACTGAAGATGCTCATTTTCTGCAACATTTTTGACGCTGTATTGCCCAAAAAGACCTATTTTTGCATTTTTCTAAAACGAGCAAACAATTCCTTTCTATGAAAAGACAACTCCTTGTAATACTGGCATTTCTATTTAGTCTTCCGTATACCTACGCCATTACTGTTAAAGGCCGCGTTATTGACAATTCGACGGGCCATCCCATGGAATACGCCACGGTGCGGGCTTGTACCTTGCCCGACAAGACCTTCGTGTCGGGCTGCGTCACCGATCCCTCGGGACATTTTACCATGGAACTCGAGAAAGGCCGTTACGAACTTGAGGTGCAGTATATGGGATTTATCACTTCCTATAAAACCGTTAACCTCGACGGCTCAAAGAGCACGGTCGATGTAGGCAAGATCAATCTCTCGCCTGACAGCCGCATGCTGAACGAAGTGAATGTGGTGGCCGAGAAGAGCACCTATGAGATGACCCTTGACAAGCATGTGTTCAATGTGGGCAAGGACGTGGCCAACACTGCCGGCAACGCCATCGAGGTGCTGGAGAACATCCCTGCCGTGTCTGTCGATGTGGAAGGCAACGTGAGCCTACGCGGTGACGACGGCGTGCGTATCCTCATCGACGGCAAGGAGTCGGGCCTCTCGGGCATGAGCACCCAAGATGCCTTGCGCACCTTGCAGGGCGACATGATCGAACGCATCGAGGTCATCACCAACCCTTCGGTGCGCTACGATGCCGAAGGCTCTGCGGGCATCATCAACATCATCTTGAAGAAGGACAAGCGCCAGGGCTTCAACGGCGCGGTCAACATTAGAGGTGGTTATCCTTGGATGTACGGCGCCAGCCTTTCGGGCAACTACCGCCTGAAACGTTGGAACTTCTTTGGTAGCTATGGCTTCAACAACCGTCGAAATATTGGCGGTGGCATCAATAGGACAAAACGCTTCAGTGATATCATTGAAGGCGATACCCTATTCACCCAACTCACCGATCAGACCACTGAACGCAGGATGAACCGCATGGGCCACAATGTTCGCGTGGGTGCCGATTACTATATCACGGACCGCGACATCGTGAGTGCTGCATTCGTCTACCGTTATGGCAAGCTGGAGACGCATCCTGTGGTGCGTTATTCCGATGAGTATCCGCTTTGGGACTCCGCTTCGTATGATGTGCGCGCCGAGGACTATTGGGAGTATGACCCGATGTATGAGGTCACCCTTGACTATGACAAGACCTTTGAACGCAAAGGCCGCAGCCTGAAGGCTAATGTGCGTTTCCTCACCAATACCGAGAATGCGGGCTCCGACATCAACGAGTCGCTCTATCCTAATTCGGATGCGCAGCAGGCTTTATGGACCATCTATCAGAAGACGGGCAACGACCAGCGCATGTGCAACCTGCAGGCCAGCATCGACTATGTGCATCCCTTCCTAACCAAGGCGCAGTGGGAGATTGGCGCGAAATACACCAACCGCAACATCCTGAGCAACGACAGCGTTTGGCAGAAGAATGGCGGCATTTGGGAGCCGCTGTCCAACTATTGCTACGACTACGAATACAGCGAGCAGGTGGCTGCTTTGTACACCAGCCTTGGCAACGAATGGGGCCGCTGGTCGGGACAGGTAGGTCTGCGTGCCGAGATGACCGACATCTTGACCAACCTGAAAGGCTATGCCCACGACGGCAACGACTCCATCAACGGAGGCAAGCCTTACTTTGACTTCTTCCCGAGTGCTCACATCAACTATTCGGTGAACGAGTTCAACCAGTTCCAGGTGAGCTACACGCGCCGTATCCGTCGCCCGGGTTTCTGGCAAATGAGTCCCTTCCGTTCATACAACGACAACCGCAACATCCGCCTTGGCAACCCTGCCTTGACGCCCACTTATATGAACAGCTACGAACTCGGTTATATCCATTTCTGGGACAAGGCCAGCTTCAACTTCACGGCCTATTACCGCCATGGCACGAATATGATCCGCCACTACACCTACGAGGATGACGGCGTGTTCTACAGCATGCCCATCAATTTTGGCAAGGCCGACGACTTCGGCGTGGAGATGGTGGCCCAAGGCCAAATGACCAAGTGGTGGAACCTCAACGGCAACGTCAACTTCTTCCGTTCCCAGTTTAATGGTAAAATCAACGACAAGGTCTATGACGATGCCACTTGGATGCTCTTTGGACGTGCCGTGTCGAAGTTCAAGATCAGCAACTGGTTTGACTTGCAACTGACGGCCCACATCATGGGTCCGCACAAGGAACCTTTGGGCATGCGTAAAGGCAACTGGTGGATGGACCTCGCCGTGAGCAAGGAAATCTTCAACGGCAACGGTACCATCACTTTCAACGTGCGAGACCTTTTCAACTCACGCAGCTGGGGTGGCGAGTCATGGGGCGACGGCTTCTGGCAGTACAACACCAGCACCTGGAACCGCCGTTCGTTCTCGCTCAACTTCAACTACCGCATCAACCAGCAGAACATGAAACGCAACCGTCCCGATGGTGAAGGCGGTGGCGACGATGAAGGCGGCGGTGGCGGCGAGGAACAATCAGAAGAGTATTGAATAAATGAAGGAGGCGACCCGATGGGTCGCCTCCTTGCTTATGACAGCTCTTGTAGGACTGTCATGTCATGGCAGCCGCTTTGAAACGAGCGGCTGCCATGGTTACGGCTTATCATTGCATGACCGTGACGCGTTTCACTGCCATACCGTTTGCCGTGTTGACGCGCACCATGTACATGCCCTTGTTGAACTGGGCCATGTTCAGGGTGTATTCATCGGCGTTGACTTCGGTGTCGAAGACCACTTGGCCGAGGATGCTCACCACCGTGATGTGGTTCATGCCCGAGGCTTGAATGGTCACGTTGCCCTTGGTCGGATTCGGGAAGAGGGCGACATCGTCGCTCTGTTCGTTCAAACCGACGCTGACGGGGATGAGGACGTAGTTCTGCGTCAGGTCGTCGGCATTCAAAGCCGGGACGGACTCACAACCGTCTTCATAGACTGTGCGGACTTGGTAATAGTAGTCGGCAGAGGTCTCGGGCGTGTCGATGTACTCGTAGTAGGTCTGGCCTTCAACGTAAGGCACTTCACCGATGAGGGTGTAGTTGGCGTTGTCAGTCGAACGATACACATTGTACTTCACAGGAGCACCGTTGTCGTCGCGCAAGCTTGTGGCATTGAACGAGCTCATGCTTACAGGCTTCACAACCAGGTTGGCCTCGCGGGTCATACCGTTGGTGAAGTGGGTGCTAGTTCCATCGTTCATCATCAGGAAGTCACCCTTGCCACCATTGGTCACGTGGACAAATTGGATGAAGCTATAAGTGTAGCCGAACGATGACAGCGGGACCCACATGTCTTGTACGCCCATCCACATGGTGTTCGGGTCGTCAAGATAAGTTGTCATTGGGGCGGGAGCGTCGATGGAGCCGTCGGTGTAGAACATCACCCACAGGTTCTGTGTTCCATCGATAGCCACAGGTTGATCGAGTTGGATAGGCTTCAAGCCTTGCTCTCCATTGATGTAGTAGGTCTGCGAGGTGATCTCCGTTTGAGGAGCATTGTCGCCGCCAAGGTAGATGTGCACTTCGCAATTGCCGGTCAGTTCGGGATCGCCAACATCAATGTACCAGATTTGGTCGATCACACCGCTGGTAAAGCCTTGCTCGGCAATCATGCTGGCAGGATACATGCAACCCCAATAGAACGGGATGCCTTGTGCGCCAAGGGTGCCTTCGACGGGGATTTCATCATCGATGGGCAGGTAGGACAGCCATTCGTTGCCAGGAACGGGTTGCTCACCCCACCAGATCTTGGATTGGTCGGTCGCTGTGAGGGCTTCGCCGTGGATGGTGATGTCGCTTTCACAAGCCTGGGCAATCTCGATGCACTCGGGGCAGCTCATGGCATAATAGTAGTTGTTGTCGGGCAGTTCGGCCGTGCCGGGATAGACCATGCGGACGCACACCTCGCTGGCATTGCCAGTGTATTCGTATGTGTTGGTCGGGACGGGCACAAAGGCCTCCCATTCACCATCGGCAAAGATCATGGCACCGATGCAGTCGGTCTCGCCTGGTGTCGGAGGAGGCGTGCCACCTTCCTCGATGTAGGCGCGAATCATCCAAGTGTAGTTCAGTGTCGGAGCAGCCTCAAGGATATCCATCCAATCAACACCGTCCATGGAGACCCAACGGCCGTTGGCATCGCCCGTGTTGTCGCAGCAAGCCGCAGGATAGGTGGCACCGCTTTCGTTGAAGAACACCACCCAGACATTCTTGGTCGGGTCGATGGTGACGGGTTCGGCAAAGGTGAACTCGACGAAGTCTTCAGCGCCTGTGAAGGTTACGTCCATCTGTCCTACCTGGTTGGCGGGAGCCGTGGCACCGTCGTTGTAGATGGTCACATTGCCAGTCATGGCCATGTAGTCGTAGGCCGAGACTTTGGTCACGGTATTGCCAGTGTAGCTACCAGCGGGGAACATGACAGCCCAGTAGAACTGTCCGCCGCCCGTGCCGATGCCGTCCACGTTGACGCCGTTGTCGTAGTAGTACCAATCACCATCGCGGTTGGCAAGATTATTGGCAGTACGGATGGCACTCGCCAGTGTGGCCACGTTCTCGCCCGTAGGCACAGAAACCATGCCGTTACGGTCGGTGATGGTCAAGTTAATCATGTCGCCCGTGCCTGAGCTGGAAAGCGTGTAGGTGTACATCTTACCGGCTTCATACACCATGTCGTCACCTTTGCTCTCGGCATTGCCGCTGTTGCCGGCAAACCATATCGTACTGACTTTGTCGGGGTTGATGATGGCGTAGTCGTAGGTGCCAGCGGGGATTTCGATGGCCACGCTGTTGTTGACGACGATGTTTGCAGGGTTGATGCCATAGTCGGCGTTCTCGGGAATCGTGTATTCGAAGCCGTCGAAGCTGCCGATTTCGTCGAAATACATGGCGGCTGCGAGTTGCGTGTACATTGTGGCATCGGCATCAAGCAGCATCTGATAGCCAGAACCGTCGCCCCAAATGTCGGTCGGGACATTCAGCACGACCAAGGCATTCTCGCCCGGTTGTGGCGGAGGAACGGGCCCCGTGCCAGTCGGGTAATCCCAGCTGATGGTGTTGCCGTTGACTGTCACACCGTTGAAGGTGCCATTGTAGTGCTCGCAGCTTTCGTATTGCCACACGCATTCTGTCCAGTCGCTCATGCCGGTGCTGTAAATGGCAGCCACCTTACAGATGTAGTGCTCGCCTTCGACGAGTTCGTCCGTGTCGACTTGGCAGAACGGGTGCTCGGTATCGGCATTGAAGATAGGTTCGCCGTCGATGCTGGTGCACATCACCTTAAAGTACTCAAGGTGACGGTCGCCTTCGCCAGGGGTGCCATTGGGCTCCCACATAGCCCAGCCAGTACGGGAGACATAGAGGTTGTCGACACCGTAGATGATCTCAGTCATCACATAGCGCATGTGGGTTTCATCCCAGATGTGGACGGTGTCTTCAATCGGATAGTAACCGTCGAAATCGATCTTCACAAGGTAATCGCCCTTGCGGAAGCTGTCCCAGCTGTAGAAGCCCGTCTCATCGAGCGTGATGGAGGCCATCGGGTTGTTGGCTTGTTCGTTTTCGTTCAGGTTTACGAAACTCACTTCGATACCCTCGGGACTGTCGGCGCTGTTGAGCAACACATTGATGTCGACTAGACCGTCACCGAGATACATGCTCTTCTCGAGGCAGTTCGACCAGATGGTCTCGCTCTCACGAGGCAGGGCAAGTTGGTTCAGGTTGTTGCCACTAGGTGTCGGGGGCGTTGGTCCAGTGCCGTTGCCAGCAACGATGGTCACATCGTCAATCCAAATTTCATATTGGTCGTAGTTCACGTCGTGGAAGGCAATCCACACTTCCTGACCGGCATAGGCGCTCAAATCAATGCTGTGTTCACGCCAGTTGTCATAACGGTTATTGTCGTGGCGTACATTGGCCTTGGCGCTCGAGTTGCCCTTGGCAGCTCCAGACCAAACTGAAGTGAAGTCGCTAGCCATAGGAACATCAGAAGTGGTGGCCACACAGACCGAGAAGTTTTCAGGATAGGTGTCGTTGGCATTGTCAGCGTAGAAGGTGATGGAAGAACCGTTTTCGATGCTATATTTCTGCGGTGACACAAGGTAACTGTCGGTGTTGTAGGAGCCAACATAGTCGATGTATGAGTAGCACATGGCAAAGCCAGTGCCGTCATGGGCGTGAGCGGTGTAGTCATAGCCGCCAGGGTTGACTGAGCTGTGCAACCAAGTGCCTTCACCTGCATTGACATCAATGACCATCCAGCCTTCGAGGTCGGATTCAAATCCGTAGGTGTAGTCGGTGCGAGTGGCTTTGTCGTTATTGATGTTGATAGGCTCAGACCAGTGGATAGGACCTGCAATCTCTTCGCCACGGTTGCCAGCATACACGGTACCAACACCCCACTTGTAGACGCCAGGAGCCGCATCTGGCCAATCCACATCGATGTAGACGGTGTCGGGCACCCAAACAGTGGCCAGCAGCACGGTGTTCTCTTCGGTGTAAGGACCGTCGTTGTAGCAATTCGTACGATACACTCTGTAGTGTGACAGGGCACGATTGCTACCGGCCATCACTAACGGTTTGCTTGAGGCATTTGGGTTGATGCTCTCGGCAGTCACTCTGTTGTCGCTCTTTATGAAGGAGCGGAGTCTGCTGTCAATCTTAGCGTCTTGACCCATGGCCAAAGGTGCATTGAGGGTGGTTTTGGCAGAGCCGAGAACCACGCTGCGACCTGAACGGTCGGTGAAGTAGTTGCGCATGGTCCAAACGCCACCGCCATAGTTTTCCCAGCCTTCGCCAGCATTCCACCAGTCGCCATTCGGGTTGTTGTCGCTGTTGCACATACCAGCGGGATAGCCCAGGCCACCAGCCACGTTCACTTGCCAGATGACCCACAGGTCTTGGCCGCCGTTCACCGTAACAGGAGTGTCAAGATCCCAGTCGACCCATTCACCGAGACCCACAGGCAGGTCAACAGTCTGGGTGGACACTAAGGTACCGGCACCAGGAGTGTCGCCGCCTTGGTAGATGTTGCAGGTGTAGTTGCCGCCCACAGCACCATAGAGGTCGTCGCTGAACATGGAGACCTTGGTCAGCAGGAAGCCGTTGTATTGGCCAGTGATGCTCGTCGGATAGTGATAGCCGAAAGCGGGTTGGTCGGTCAGATTCGAACGCAAGGCGTCGTTGAACTCGCCTTCCAGATAGGTGTGCCAACCGGCACCCACGGGTTCGGGTTGACGGTAGAAGGTAATGTAGTCGACATAGAAGCAGTCGTCGTTGTTGTTCACGCTGCCATCCTTAGTGTATTGCCACTGGAAGGTGTGATCGCCAGCGGTGATGGGGAACTTGCGCTCGCCCCAGTTACCGGCACCGGTGTAGCTACCCATCTGGGTACCATCGATGAAGAAGTAACCGTAGTCCCAGCCTTGTTCACTCGAGATCTTGCCGAAGAAGCTCATCTCGCCGTCGGTGGGTATATTGACCGTCACGGTCATGTTGCTGATGACGCTGTTTACACCAGCACCGCCGCTCTTCATGCAGTAGGTGCCTTCATACGGATCGGTGGTGGTGATGCTCCAAGGATAGTTGGCGTCGATCTGCCAGTCGAACAGGCTGAAGTCGCCCGTCTCGAAGGGCTCGATGATCTCCTCACCAGGCAGGCCGCAGCCCCAGTACACCTTCACGTAAGGGCTCTCTGGATCGAGGCTGTCGGGATAGTACTCGGCGATGACGGTGCAAACGGGATCGAAGTTCTCGTCCATGATGAAGTTCACGGAGTCCACTTGGGCGTTGTAGGCCACGGTGAAAGGCAACGGATGAACCGTTACGACATCTTGATAGCCTTCCTTCGAAGCCACGGCATTGTTGTAGGTACCGGCATAGACTTGCTTGCTGTAGTAACCATTGGCATCGGTCGTGGCAGTATAGGTCTGGGTGTCGCCAAATTCATCTTGACCCGTCAGGGTGACGATGGCATTTTCGATGCCAGTTTCTCCATCTTGCTCCCAAACATAGCCGTTGATACCCGTCTCGTTGGTGTAGCCGCTCACCTGCACAGTGATGGTGTTGGAGGGCATCGATTCGCCTTCGTCATAGATGGCGGTCACATAGTATTCGTAGCCGTCCATGTTGTATTCCAGCGGACCGTCCACATGGCTCGTGGCACTCATGTCGTTGGTGTTGGTTTCGCCAACCTTCACACCGTTGCGATAAATGTAATAGGTGCGGAAGGTGCGGTCTTGGATGGCCGTCCAGCTCAAAGTAACTTCTTGATCGTCAAAAATGGTGTAGTCGTTGGCGACGAGGTCATGAGGCTTGTTGAGGTGTGTGGTGAAGCCCCAGATTTCGCCGAGGGTTTCGCAACCTTCGCTGCCGTTACGCACATCCACTCTCCAGAAGTAGTTGGTGTTGTTCCAAAGGCCATTCACCGTATAGCTTTCGGCGAGGTCGCTTGTCCAGTCAACGAGGACGGATTGCGGATGCTCCGGATCGGGATGGTAGGTTGAGCCGAACACCAAGCGGTACTCCGTGGCGAAGTCGGGCAGATGCCATTTTAGGGTTACGCTGGCAGGCTCAAGGCCGTCGGTGTCGTCAGCCGGAGTGGGTCCGTATGCCTGCTCGGGGCAGGGCATGGGCTCGGTGTTGATTTCGACCGTGAACGGGTCGGAAGTCGAAGAGGCCACGAGATAATAGGTGCCAGGGGTGACGGGCAGGTTCTCGATAACGGGGCCTGCGCTGATGTCAAGGCTGCCAGGATTGGGATTCGTGTTCTCGCTATAAGTCAGCGTGACATCGTCAATCCAAATCTCGTACTGGTCATAATCCAGATGGTGGAAAGCCACCCAAACCTCTCGACCGGCATAGGCGCTCAAGTCGACGGTGTGCTCACGCCAGTTGTTATAGCGGTTGTTGTGGTTGAAACGCACAGGGGCGTGATTGCCGCTACGGTCGGCCGTGCCGCCCCAAACCATCGTGAAGTCGCTGGCGGTCGGGTTGTCGGCAGTGGCCACGCAGACCTCGAAATAGTCGGGATAGCCGTCGGAGCCATAGTCGACAAAGAAATTCAGGTTTGAACCCGTTTCCATGAGATACTTCTGCGGTGAGACGAGGTAGTTGTCTGCATCAATCGAAGTATAGGTGATGTCGCTGTAGGAAGCAGAGACCGCGAAGCCATCGGTGCCGTCGTGGCCCAAGCCGGTGTAGTCGTAGCCCGACAATGCCATGCTGTTGCTGCTGTGGAACCAGTCGTTGCCGTCACCGTCGTTGTCGATGGTGGTCCAATCTTGAAGGCCGCCTTCAAAGTCGAACAAAGCTGCTGAACGGTTGTTGCGGCCGTTGACTTGCGGGCCAGTGTAGTTGTTGTGGGCCATGGGACCTCCTTCGCCGTAGAAATCCTCGGTGTAGAGGGCCACCTTGCCGTTGTCACCGTCGCTGACGCTGGCATTCAGCACCGCATCGGCATCGATGACAAGTTCAAACACGGCATCGTTGCCTTCCTCGATGTCGGGGAAAGGTAGCGTGTAGTCGTTGTGCATGCCTGTGACCGTTTCCACATAGGGGAAGGTGATTTCGTCGTGCGGTCGCGGCATTTCGACCACGTCAGGAATCTCGGGAGCATAGAACTCAACGGTGATGGGCCAAACGGAAGCCGTGCGACCCGCTTCTTGGTATATGGCCACAAACTGACGGTCGACAACGCCAGCTTCCACGCCATTGGTGCTGATGTCGAGGTCAACGGTTTCGTCGCGACCAATCAAGAAAGGCGTTGTCATGTCACCCAGGACGAAGATGCCGTCTTGGGGAGTGAAATCGAGGGTCGTCACCGTGGCGGCGGCACCTTCGCTTTTCAGTTGGAAGTGGAAAGGTTCCATCCAGGCCCCGGCGGGACGGCTGCCCACATTGATGGTGTCCACTTCTTCCTCATTGACGAGTGCTACCAAACGGTGCTCGACGGGAGCACTCGCTTCGTAGACGAAAGTGGTTTGGGGCAGGAAATCGCGCACGATAGGCGTGATGGCTTCAAGGCTGGTGTAGCTGTAGTTCTGCACACAGGCTCCTGGAGCTTCGATGCCCTTGAAGGTGATGGATTTGTAGTTGCCTCTCGTCGGTTGATAGACACCGATCAACAGGTTACCACCATGGTAGGTGTAGGGAGTGGTAAAGTCCACCACCAGTTGTTCGCCCGTGCCGTCGAGGGGACCTTCGTAGACGATGGTCGCACCCTCGGTGCCTTGGAACGCACTCATGGTCGTGTAGTCCACTTCCGTCAGGAAAACTTGAAAAGTTCCAGTCCAAGCTTCTAATGCAGGGAGGTCGATCTGGAACCTCATGCTTGTGATGTCGCTGTTGGCCATGCTGGCAAGGTCGGCAGCGGGTGTCACGAATTCCGCCTTAAGGTAGGCGTCAGCGTAAAAACCATAAACTGGCACAGAAGCATTGGTGACAGTACCCGTGTTTACGGTCAGCTCTTCGGCTCTCACCAGACCAGTTATGGTCAGCAAGAGCCCAAAACTCAAAGCAATTACTTTCTTTTGCATAAAAAAATGATTTGATAATTAATAAATGAATAAAACAGTGGAGTGCACAAT
>JAEEGH010008009.1_pt1 | contig 25167 bp, 23 predicted proteins | sample 9134181 | NCBI WGS metagenome assembly JAEEGH01 (sample SAMN16246544, study PRJNA631951) | gut metagenome | biome: gut microbiome; feature: rumen; material: DP-attached | host: Bos | place: Iran: Karaj | collected 2018-10
CCTAAGGCTGAAAACAGACATAATCTTTGCGAGCCCACTACCGACCCCAATAAGTTCACTTACAACGGACTTCTGGGTTCCAACTATGACATTTTGTATGATCAGGAAGTTCTCGCTCATTATCCAACCAGCACGGAGTCTAACACCACCAATGTTCTTCGTGAGGATGTGATTGGTAATTTCCACTGGCACAACCTCCAGGTGGGTGTTAAGGTCGGTATTCATATCAATGCTTGTGGTCAGGTAGAGGATTCACCGCGTAAGAAGTTCTACAAGAAGATGACCGAGGCTGCTCAGAAGTATCTGGATGACACTTGCAACGCTTGCGATAGAAATACTGAGTACATCTACATCGTTCCTTCTTGTCCTGATAGTAAGGAAAACGGCGATAAGCTGACCAAGAAAGAGCAGAAAGAGGTGACGGCTTTGGCTGAAGACCTCGAAAACATCAAGATTTTGTTCGATTTGGACAAAGATGTTCCGAAGATCAATGAGAGTGGCGACTTCATCGACAAGGCCGCTACAAAGCTCAAAAACAACCCGAAACTCGGTCTTGTGATTGAGGGTTACACCTGCAAGCTCGGCCCCGAAGAGCATAACCGTGACCTTGCTCAGAGAAGAGCTGAAAGTATCAAGCGTCTCTTCGTTGAAGAAAAGGGTGTTGATCCTTCACAGATTGAACTTCACACATACACTAACGCTGATAAGGAGAATAACGATAACATCACTGATCCTTCATTAGAAGAGCACAGAGCTGCTATCATCCGTATCAAAGTGATGGAGTAGATTTACTAAGATAAAATGCAAGGGTGGTCGCAAGGCCACCCTTTTTTTATTGGTGTAAGTCGTATTTTAAGTGGGGAGGGTATTCTTTTAATTCGCAGTTCGCATCATGAGGATGCTTTTAGGGATACTTTACTTTGGTGAGTATACCATTGATAATCACCAAATGTTGGGATTGTAATAGAGTGCAGAAAGGTGGAATTTTGCCGCCGAAATTTTATTATAGCAAAAAACGAAAAATAAACTAAAACAACAAAATTATGGATTTAAAAATAGGTGATATTCAAGAAACTGCATTGATAACATTGGCCATCCGTGCCAGCGAGACAGACCGTCCCAATGCGAGAATAAAAGATCTCAAGGCGAAGGAAATCATTGATACGCTGGGCGTGGATGTGAGCCAGTACGACCCTTTTATGTCGCATGAGGGTGTCGTAGCGAGAACCATCATGTACAGCAACCAGTTACAGGAACTTATCCAACAATATCCCGATGCTTTATGCATCAATTTGGGCTGCGGATTTGATGATAAATTTGTGCAGGTGGATAATGGTGAAATCGTATGGTACGACGTGGACTTACCCGATATTATGTCGGTTCGTCGAAAAATATATCAAGATCGCGAGCGTTGTATAATGAGGGATGGAAGTGCTTTGGAGTCGGATTGGACAGAAGGCTTGCCCAAACGCTCTACGACGATTGTGGTAATGGAAGGAGTGTTGGAATATTTCACCAAAGAACAGGTAACTACTTGTCTCAATATGTTGTGCGACTCGTTTGAACATGGCTTTCTGCTGGCGGAGCTTCACCACCCCATCTTGGGCAAAAATACCCAGCATCATGATGCGGTGAAACACACCAATGCCCAATTCCACTGGGGAACGAAATCAGGGAAAGAATATCTTGATTTAGAACCTCGTATGAGTCTGGTTTCAGAACGGAGTTACAATGAAGAAATGCGGAAATATTCTATCCGTGCCAAGCTTTTCGCATTCTTCTTGCCGTTTTTGAACAATCGGTTGGCGGTATATAAATGGTAAATTATGAATCACTTTTTACAATCATTTTTGGAAATTACGAATGGGATGAGCCCTTACCTTTTGCTGGGCTTCCTCATTGCTGGCGTACTGCACGTGTTTGTGCCTAAAAAATTCTACCACAAATACTTGTCACAGAACAACCGGATGTCGGTGGTGTATGCAGCGTTGTTGGGGATTCCGTTGCCGTTGTGTTCGTGCGGCGTAATTCCTACCGCCATCGGACTGAAGAAAGAAGGAGCCTCCAAAGGAGCGGTGGCCTCGTTTCTGATTGCCACGCCGCAAACGGGCATCGACTCCATCTTGGCCACCTTCTCGCTGATGGGCTTGGGCTTCGCCATCATTCGTCCTGTAGCCGCCTTGATCACCGGCATTTGCGGCGGACTGCTGGTCAATCGTTGGGTAAAAAACGACGAAGCAACGGCCGTTGTATCAGATACTTGTGCAATAGAAAGAGGCAATCCCTTGTGGCGTGTGCTGAAGTACGCCTATTTCGACATGATGCAGGACATCGGTCTCAGGCTCTTCATCGGCTTGCTGTTGGCGGCTCTCATCAATGTGGCGGTCCCCGACGAGTTTTTCCTCACTTTCGGGCATCAGCCTTTGCTGCAAATGTTGGTTATCTTAATCGTGGCGGTGCCGATGTACATCTGCTCTACCGGCAGCATCCCCATCGCGGCCGCGCTGATGCTGAAAGGGCTCTCGCCCGGTGCCGCTTTGGTGATGCTGATGGCAGGCCCCGCCGTCAATATCGCCTCCATTTTGGTGGTGCGCAAATCATTGGGGAGACGTTTCACGTGGATTTATCTGCTCACCATCGTCGGTTTTGCCGTGCTTTTCGGACTGCTGATCAACGCGCTCGGAATCAGTGCTTTCGGCCTGACTGAAAATTGTGGGATGCATAGCGCCTGCTGTCATTCGGAGGCCGTTTCGCCCAGCGTCTTTCAAATCATCTGTTCGTCATTATTATTATTGTTCATCATAATTGCATTGAGTATGAAATTTTTTAGCCGATTCAAAAAACAACAGGATATTCCGGAAGGAACGGTAGTATATACCGTGGAAGGCATGCATTGCAGCCATTGCAAGGCTTCTGTGGAGCAGGCGGTGGGAAGCCTCAAGGGAGTGACTTCCGCCGAGGCCAATCCAGCTGCCAAAACACTTGCCGTAACGGGCACTGCTTCAGCAGATGAGGTGCGCAAAGCTGTAGAAAGCGTGGGGTTCGTGTTCAAAGGGGAATCACTATGAAACGAATTCTCACCTTGATCATCCTCATTTTATGTGCTTTTTGCGCACAGGCTCAATCTTTCATCGGCACCATGACGGTGGACAGTTATACCCGAAAAAATGTGACCGTAAAACTGCAATCCACCTCTTCTTCAGAGACCTGCTCCATCACGTTGTACGATGTTAAGTTCTCTTGGCTGATGCCTGTAACTGTGGATGTTACAATAAAACCTGTTACAAAGAAAAACGGGCAGATAACAGGAAACAACATTGTGCCCACCAACGACGGAAAACGGTACGAAAAGTACACCGTGCGACAACTGAAGGGCACGGTCAGCAACACGAAATTGCAATTCTCCTGTCAGATGGGCAGCAAACGGCTGTCGTACGAAGGAAAGAAGAAATAGGGTGTTTGATTTACTGTTGTTTGGAGCGTTGCAACTCCCTTCTATTTCTCCCGATATAAGTGAAATAGAGTGCCAGGTCGGTGGCGACCAGCACGGCGTTGAACACATAGAGCCAGATCACGATGTCGTGACTGTACAACGCCTTGTGGATGATGCCGAAGATGTAGCCTAAGATGATGAACGACATAAAGATTGGGCTTTTGCCAATCACGATTTTGGTGCGCAACGATTTGGCGATGGACAATGGCCAGCTGACCGCGAAACAAAGCAGGAACAAGACTTCCCAGATGCTGAAATGTGGCATAATGTTAGTTTTTTTTCGGAACTCACAGCTGCGGGCATACCCCCTGATTTTCAAAGGATTACCTATTAATCGGTGAGTGCCCGATTCCGGCGGCAAAAGTACGATTTTTTGTTGAATTCTTGATTCGTTTTGTTTTACAACCCCGTCTTGATCTTGCTGCGGTCGTCGCTGTCGGGTTTGGCCGCGCCTGTCTTCCGGTAACCGTTGAAATTGTAGCTGATTCCCAACCATACCATCCGGCTCTTGCCGTGCAGTAGGTTGCTCATCCGGTAATAGTCGGTGTCGGAAAACACCTCCCACTGGCGGGTGTTGAACACATCGGTGAGCCGCGCCGACACAGCCAACGCCCCCTTCAGGAACGTCTGACTGATGCTGATGTCCATGTAGTGCGAAAGGCGCGTGGTGAACTGCGGGTAGTATTGCGGCGTGTTCAGAAAATACTGTAGGGCAAGGTTCATCCCCTTGATCGGACGGAACTGCAACTTGAGGTTGCTGCTGTTCACCCAGCCGCAATAGTCATTGTCGCCCATAAGGTATTCATATACGTAGTAGGTGTCAGCCCCTAAAGTCACCAACATCCACTTCCAAGGGTTCATCGTCACCCCCACATTTAGCCCTACTTTGTTTCTTTGTAAAGAATTTATGTAAGTAATTTTCAATATATCCTCCTTAAAAATAGCCACTTGAGTGATATAATTCATGATATGGTTGTAGTACAAACTGGCAGTGACGTTCCACTTCGGTCGCTGTTTGAATTGATAGAGCAGCTCCACATTGTCGGCCTGTTCGGGCTTGAGGTACATATTGCCTTGCTCGAAGTTGTGCGGGTCGATCATGCTCATGTAAGGGTTGAGTTGCGGGTAGGTGGGACGGGTGATGCGCCGCGAGTAGGTCAGCGAAAGCGAATGCTTGGGGTTGAAACTGTACTTGCACGACAGCGATTGTCCAACGAAGAAATGGTGGATGGTACGGTCGAGGTCTTCCTTGTCGCTGTGCAGCTGCACCAAACTGTATTCAAGGCGCAGACCGGCGCTCATACTGAATTTTTTCCAATCGGAGGAGGTGAACTGCATATAGGCGGCGGGGATGTACTCGCGGTGCAGCAGGTCGCTGCTGAAGCGTTCGGACGAATGCCAGCCGGCACTGTCGCAATCGTAGAAATTGTGGTAGATGTTGTTCTGGCGGTACGAGAACTTCGCGCCCGTCTGCCACGTGCCGTACTTCCGCATGATGCGCCAGTCGGTCTGCGCGGAGGTGAGCAACGGACTGCCGCCCGACACCGATTGGCTGACCGAGTCGCCTTCCAGGAAGTAGTACGACGGGCGGTGCCCCCAGATTTTGGAGACGTTTGCCTTGATGGAGAACGAAAGCCGTTGGGGTGTGATGACGTGGCGGTAAGCAACCGTTCCGTCGATATTCTCGCGGTTCCATGTCACGTCGCTGCGGCGGTGCTCCAGCGTGCTGACATTCTGGTAGAACCAGTCGTTGGTGAGGTTCTGCACGGTATTGAGCCGCGGCAGGATCAGCCGCACGTCGGCATTGAACTCGTTGCGCATGTCGGGCTTGACGGTGATGCCGAGGGCGATGTTGTTGTTGAATACCGTCCGGAGGGCGTGGATCTGCTGGCTGAGACTATCGCCGCTTTCGCGGTAGTAGCGGTAGAGCCACCCGTTGTTGACCTCATCCTCGTATTTCACTTGGTAGGAAAAACGGAAGGCGAACTTCTGGCCGGTATAGTTGAGGGCGATGTTGCCATTGACGAAGTGGTTGAACCCGTAGTTGGCGGCCACCATCCCGGTAAGCCCTTTCATTCCGCCTTTTTTGGTGACGATATTGATGATGCCGCCGGTGCCTTCCGCATCGTAGGTGGCGTTGGGGTTGGTAATGATTTCAATGCTCCCCACGTTGGAGGAGGGGATGGCGTGGATGGAGCCGAGGTTGGTGGGCACGCCGTCGATGAGAAGCAGCACATTGCTGTTGCCACGGAGTGCGACATTCCCGTCGGGGTCAACGGTCACCGAAGGTTGGCCTCGAAGCACGTCGGCCACGGTGCCACCCATCAGATCGGTCGGTTCCGTCGGGGTGATGATGGTATGTTCGCCGTACACAATGGTCTGTGTTTTTTCAGCCGAAACAGTCACCCCTTCCAGCGTTTCGGCAGAGGGTTCCATTAAGATTGTTCCTAATGCTATATTGTTGCTATCGGTCTTAAAATCAATATATTTTGTTTTATAGCCCATATAAATCACCACCAGTTGAAACGGTTGGGACGATTGTTGAACTTCCATTTCAAATTGGCCATTGTTTCCTGTGAGCATTCCTGTAATGATGCTGTCTTGTTGCTGAATATACACGGAGGCATACGGCAGAGGAGTATTCTCGCCCACTACCACTTCCCCTGTGATGCGGCACCAATTTTGCTGTGCGGCAGCGGTACAGCAGAGGAGCAGGAGGCTGATGAAAAGCGCGAGGCGGCGGGGCATAGGTGTTTTATGAAAAATGATGGGGCAAAAGTACGATTTTTTTTGAGAAACCCAAGCCTCCGCCTCCTTTTTCCGTTCTTTAAAAGAAAAGATTATGCGATTCCGGCTGCTTTTCTTCCTTCTTTTTATAGGGTTGATGACGATGGGGAACGCCCAGCACATCACCATGAAAAACTACCAGCAAAAGGTGCCGCCCAGTGGGCTGGTACGAATTTCACAAAACGCGTATAGGGACCGCAATCCCATCACCAATCTCGACTGGCTCGAGTACCTCTATTGGTTGGAGAAAATTTATGGAAAAGAATCGGAAGAATACCGCGCCGCCCAGCCCGATATGCAGATTCTTCTCCAGCAGCTGCCCGACAGCATCGCCACCTATTATTTTCGGAATCCGGTGTACAACTCGTTTCCCGTGTTGGGCATTTCGCCCCAACAGGCCCGCGCCTACTGCCAGTGGCGCACCGACCGCGTGGCAGAATGGATGCTCGTTAAGTTGAAACTTTTACCCAACTACAGTGACTGGTCTCGTGAAAATCAATTTACCATTGAGAATCAGGAGATTCCGAAGGATTTGAAAATCCTCTACTTCTTCCTTCCCACCGAGAATACGGAAACCCGCTACGGGTTCGTCTGCTTCGCGGAGTGGCGGTAAAATCAGCACTGGATTGATTTTTAACTATGGCGAATTCGCCATAATTAAAATCTAGATTGTTGCGTGCCCTCTGGCACGATTTGACGGATGTGTATCATTTTGTCACGCCTTTCAGACAAATCGTCAGCCTTGACGGACAGATTGTCGCCATTTGATCATCAAATGGGCGGGGTACCATTTTGGCACGCTCTTTGCAAATCCTATTAGCGGTTCGCCAAGGCGAAAGCGGAGGCGGCCGAAAAAAAAACAAAATGTCTAACAAATTAAAAATGGAGGTGTATTATGCTACCAGTAATGTTTAAAAACAGTTGGTTTCCGACAGTGTTTGAAGATTTCCTGAACAATGATTTTATGCCTCGTGCCAATACAACCGCACCGGCAGTCAATGTGAAGGTAGATGACAAGGCCTACACGATGGAGGTGGCCGCTCCGGGTATCAAAAAGGAGTTCTGCCGCGTGAGCATCAATGACGAAGGCTACCTGCATGTCGCCATCGAAAACAAGGTGGAACACAAAGAGGAAGAGAAGAAACACCACTATCTGCGTCGTGAGTTCTCGTACACCAACTACGAGCAGGCTTACACGCTGCCCGAGGATGTGGACAAAGACAACATCGAAGCCAAGGTGGAGAACGGCATCCTGACCGTCACCCTGCCGAGAATGCAGAAAGAGGTGAAGAAACTCGGCCGCAACATCAACATCGGATAATCTTCAACCCAACACCCAACGGAAAAGCCGCAGCTGAACAGTTGCGGCTTTTTTTTCGCCAAAATATTGTATCTTTGCATCTTCAACTTTCACCAACATTTTCGATATGGAAAAACACCGAACCGTATTGTACCTTCATGGCTATGGCAGCGATAAGAACTCCTACACGGGCAACACCCTCAAGGAACTTTTCCCGCAGCATCGCTGGGTGCTGGAGACCTTCGACCTGCTCGACGTATTCGCCACCCGTGAGAAACTCCGCACGCTGATCGATGCGGAACAGATTGATACTGTGGTATCTTCGTCGCTCGGCAGTATCTACAACCTTTTTATCAAAAATCCCATCAACCCCAGCCGTGTCATCAACAAGGTGCTTATCAATCCCTGCTGTTTTCCCTCGAAAGTGTTGGGCAATATCGCTCCTCTCACGCAGGAACAACTCGCCGTGTGCAGGGCTGTGGAAACCAATGTCTATCAGATTCATCGCGAAAACACGCCGCAGAATTTGTTTGGCATTTTCGCCAAGAACGACGAACTGCTGCAGTACCACGACTTCTTTGTGGGCCGCTATGGCAATGCGGGGATCAACGGCCGCATCACCGCCACCAATGCTCTGTGGGTAGAGGGCGGCCACCATCACCTTTCGCCGGAGGTGCTGCTCGAGGCCGTCGGTGAGGCCTTCCGCTACTTCGACTCGGTGGCTGTGGAAGAACCTGCCGCGCCCCAGTCCGAAAAGCCGATTCTGTACATCGATATGGACGGCACCTTGGTGGATTTTGAAAGTGGCATTCAGCGACTTACCACGCTGGAGCGACTCCAATATGACGCCTACTTTGACGAGGTGCCCGGCATTTTCGCCCGTATGGAGCCGATGCCCGGGGCTGTGAACGCCCTCGCCCGACTGTCGAAGCAGTACGATGTCTATATTCTCTCCACCGCCCCGTGGCGCAACCCGACGGCCTGCAACGACAAGCTGCATTGGATCCACCAACATTTTGGAAAAGAAGAAGATAGCTGTCTGTACAAACGGCTGATTTTGTCGCACCACAAGGATTTGAACAGGGGAGAGATTCTGATTGATGACCGTCCCCACAAGAACGGGGCGGAAAAATTCCCCCGCGTGCTGCATTTCGGCGTGCCGCCCTACGACACGTGGGAGGCGGTGCTGAAGGCGTTGCTATAGGGGTAAATACATTGGGGGGCACACTTATCGTTATGTCTATTTTCTTTGCTTGCGCCCAAAGAAAATAGACGAAAAGAAATGCGCTTTGCCGCTGTGCAAATTCTGGCTAAAATCGGACATCTCTCGCTAAACGGCGAAAAACTTGATGAGCTACATTCCATTGCGCTCATCTTCGGACAGTTCGCCGTTCTTCACGCTCGCTCCGCCCGATTTCTTCACGCCTTCATTTGCAAGGCGGCGGTGGACTGACTCCGCACCGCATTTATCTCGCGTTTCGGAGAAACGCAATCTCAGTAACCCCTGACAAACGGAACAAAGTGGAGTGCAGTCTGGGGTACGGCGACCACCCGCGATAAAAAGCGTCTCGAAGAGACGCGACTATTGACCGCCGTCCAATACCTGCGCCTGTCGAAGGCACCGCGGATTGCAATGGCTGAAAGAATTTTCTCCCCCCACCCCCGCTACTTCCCGAACGGCAAGGTCAACTGCGCCCCCACCTCGAGGTGCGGACAGTCAATGGATTCAACGGGCGGAGCAATCAGCCTGCTGATGCGATATTGGACGTAAACCGACACGATGTCGTAGCCCAATCGCGCCCGCACGCCCCACTCCAAACGGTTGACCACATGCTGCTCGTCGCGCTCGCGCACACGGATGCCTTTGTCGCCGATGGTTTGCTGACAGCCAAAATTCCATCGGCCGTAAATGCCCGTGTCGAAGAATACGCCATAGCCGAACAAACCGCCGGCGGCCAAACGGAACCGCTGGTAGATTTCAGCCGTAAGATGCCCCATGCTCAACTCATAGAAAGGCCACAGCTGTTCGGTATGAATGACTTTGGAAGGAAAAGCCGGGTATTTGAGCCGGTACCAGGTGCCGCCCAACTCCAAGTTACCGCCCAAACTGTACCACTTGCAGAAGTTGTGCTTGTAGCGGATGCCTGCCACAAAACTCACCGATGAACCGCCCTTTACAATGTCCCCCATATTGGTGCTCATTCTTCCACCGGTAGGCACCGGAAAGCCCAACGAAAAATAAGGTGCGAAGTTGTAGCGGGCATTCACCCCGCACACCCGCGGCTGGTCGATGGTGGCGGTGTGAATTTCGGTAGAACGCCAGTAGATACGCTGACTGTATTGTTCTTTTGGAAAAGGTTCGAGATGGTCTTTATCAGAATGATATTCAATAGTATAGCCATCGTAATGCGCCCGCAAAACCCATCCTTCAATGTTCCGAAAACTCGACTTTTGAATCTTGACAATGTTCTCGCGCTCCTTGATGAGAACGGTTCTGTATTCTACCAGCCGTCCATCAGCCTGCGCGATATGATAGAGCAGATTTTTGCCCCGGATGCACTCGTCAGGCACCACAATAAAAATGGCGGAGTCGGTTTGGTACAACTTGACGGTAGGGGATTTCGGGGCGGGAGAAGCCTGGGTGAAGTAGTCGGCTTGGGGCACGCCGTAGCCATATTGGTAGTCGTAGTAGGGATAGAGGCTTCCCGACTTTTCAATTTCGGCCAACAACTGCTGGCAGCTCCATTCGCGGTGGGTTTGCCACGCGCAGGCGGCGAAACCTGCCGTGAGGGGGCTGGCGAAGGAGGTGCCGGAAGCCTTGGTATAGAGTTGTGAGCGCGAGGGGTTGGCCACATCCACGCGGCTGCCCATGGCACATACGTTGGGTTTGAGGCGCCCGTCGGCACTGGGGCCCAGCGAGGTGAAGGAGGAGGGGTTGCCGTCGCGGTCGATGCCGCCCACGGCCAGCACGCCCTCCGCATCAGCCGGGGTGATGATGGTGCGCCAGGTGCGGTCGTCGCCCTCGTTGCCCATCGAGTTGCACACGAGGATCCCCTTCGCGGCGGCCATCTGCGCGGCCTTCGCCACCAGCGAGGTGCCGTCCATCTGGTCAGGGTTGTAGCGGTCTTTGCCATAGCCCAACGAGCTGTTGATGATGTTGGCGCCATTGCGGTCGGCCCACTCCATGCCCATCTGCCACCACACCTCCTCAATGCGGTTCTCGAGACCGGTCTCGGTGCGCGCCAGCAGGAACTCGGCGCCAGTGGCCAGCCCTAACGGCCGCCCGTGCTCGTCGATACCCGCAATGCAGCTCAGCACCATGGTGCCGTGCGAGTCCCAGCCATACACGTTCTCCTTCTTCAGCGGGAAATTGTAGGTGGCCACAATGCGATGTTCGTCGCGCAGGTGCTGGAACGCCGGATGCGTGTCGGCCATCTTGAAACCGCCGTCCAAAACAGCAATACGGAGCCCTTTTCCATCAATTCCCTGCTCGGTAAAAGCCTCTCCTTTCATCAGATAGAGCTGCTCTGTGAGCTGGGTGGGGGTGGAGGTGTTGCCCTCGGCCATGTCGGTTTCCACCGCGGCGGGCAAGAAATCACCGTCAATGCGCTGCACATTTTTCACAAAAGGCAACGCAAGAATATCTTCTATTTGGAAAGTTTTGACTGCCAGTGCGTTGAACCATCTGCTTTCGCCCATCACCTCCTCCGAAAGAGCGGCAGTTTGGCTCTTGTACTGTGCGTTAAGCGGGAAGTCGGTGGAGTCGCAGAGCGGAAGCCCCTGCTGTAGGCGTCGTTCGATGGCTTTGGGATGAAAGTACGTGGCGGGGTCGAAGGTGGTGTTACTTTTATCCCTAAAAAATATCCAATAACACTCCTGTGCGGAGGTGGAAGGAAGGGAGAAAATGAAGATTAGTAATGGGAGGAAGACAATTCGTAAAATTCTCATTTTTTGATTTTTGAACGAACATTGATGACATAGTCGGCGATGGCTTCAATATCTTTGGCATCCAAAATCAGAGCGACACTGGGATTGTACGGGAGAAAACCATCGTAGATGATATAAGGGTCAAGCATCCCTTCTTTGATGGCCAGTTCAAACATCCTAATGGGAAGATTTTTCTTGAGCTGCTTCTTGTTGTAACTGGCGTATGTGCAGAAAAGTGCCTCTTTTTCTTTCAGCATCTCATTATTGTTCATGCTTTCGGCATAGCCGGGTTCGTATTTCCAAACGGCATATACCAAGGCGTAGGCCAACCAATCTTCGTGAAATTTGATGATGACGACATCTTTATCTCTATCTTCGTCATAATCGGTGGAGATAGCGAAAAGGGGATCCAGATACCAGTCGGTGTAATTGACCTTGTTCAATTTATAGATGCTGTTAAACATCATATTGATATTCTGATTGTTACGGTCTAAAATTTTGGTGATGGTAATCTCTTTGAGTGCACGTTTCAATTCGCCCGTGTAAACGCAGGCGTGCGCCAGTCCCCAGTGGGCGAGGTAGTCGATATAGTTGGCTTCGATGGCCTGTTCGAACCAAATCACCGCGCTGGTATAGTCTTTTTCGTAAAGATAGGTCTCCCCGATGTAGGTGATGGCGACATAGAGGCTGGGATCAATGGCCAAGGCATCCTGATAGGCTTTGCGGGCGCCGGTGAAGTCGTAATCAGAGAAAAGCTCCTCGGCTTTGTCGAACATTTCCTTCGCTTTTCCCTCTGGCTCAAATGCTTTCACCTCGTAGGTAGAGTCGTTTTTAATGCGATAATAACTGGTGCGAAGAACCTTTTGTGAGAAATCAGTGGGGGTGAAGTTGCCTGAAGCGAGTGAGTAGGAGATTTGGGAGTCATCCATAATTTTGACGATTTCCGACGGAGTGTGAATGTTGGGCGACTGTGCAGAAAGGCATAAAGTGGTCGCCAGACAAAGGAGAAAAAGTGATAATTTTTTCATGATGTGAATGGGTTAAATTTTTAATAGGGCAAAAATACATTTTTTTCTTTTTATAAAAGAAGAATATTTGATTTTTTATGTAACTTTGCCGAAAATAGAATTTTCTTCTATTGAAATTATAAACATAGTATAAATCAATAATTTACAAAATATGAAAATTCCAGCATCTGAATTACCGCTGACTCCTGACGGCAGAATCTACCATTTGGGCATCTTTCCTGAAGATTTGGCCGACTATATTATTGTGGTGGGCGACCCGGGGCGCGTGCCGGATGTATCGAAATATTTCGACACGGTGGAGTTCACCCACCAGAACCGTGAATTGGTGGTACACACGGGCACTCTGCGCGGAAAGCGCATCACCGCGCTCTCCACGGGTATGGGCACCGACAACATCGACATTGTGATGACCGAACTGGATGCCCTGGCCAATATTGACCTGAAGGCGATGGAGGTGAAGCCCGAGCACCGCACGCTCAACATTGTGCGTATCGGTACCTGCGGCGCCCTTCAGAAAGAGATTGATGTACACTCCTTTATCGCCGCTGAGTACGGTTTCGGCCTGGACGGTCTCATGCACTTTTACCAACATGGTGAAGGCTTTGATGATGAGATGGTGAAGGCCTTTGTGGCACATACTGGTTGGAACGAAAAACTTCCCTATCCTTACTGTGTCAAGGGTAGCAGCGTTCTTTTCAACCGCATCGCTTTCGACATGGTGAAAGGCGTGACCGCCAGCGCCCCCGGCTTCTTCGGACCGCAAGGACGTGCCGTGCGTGTGCCACTGGCTTACCCAGACCTCAACTCCAAAATCGACTCCTTCCGCTTCGGCGACCGCAAAATTACCAACCTCGAGATGGAGACCTCCGCGCTCTACGGCTTCGGTCAGATGATGGGTCACAATATGCTTACCATCTGCCTCGCTATCGCCAACCGCGTCACCCACGACTTCTCCAAAGATTATCATCCCCACATGGAAAAACTCATCCAGACTGTGCTCAACCGTATTTTCTAATCTAAATCCAACCCGATATGAAACGTTCTCTATATCTCTTCGCCACACTCCTTCTTGCTGCAGCGGTCTTTACCAGCTGCCACCGCAAAGCGGAAGAACCCGAGAAAGCCCCCGAAAAGATTGTTTCTCTCGACCTCTCCGACAGCACGGCTTTCCACGAGCTGGTGCACTTCTACATTACTAACGACATCATTCCGAAAGAGGCTGTGCTCTGCGACCATGAAAAGAATGGCGGCATCCACACCTTCGCCTGCCTTGCCGAAGATCTTGAGCTGTGCGCCCCCGACTATCTTCAAGACTCTCTGCATGGCACTTTCTTCCAAGAAGTGGTGTATAATCCAGGCTCCTCAGGCGATAACAACATCTATATCTGTCAAAAAGATGAAAAGGGATTTCACCTCCTTAAATCGTTTGTCGGCACCACCGACCCTGACCTTGGTCCGCAAGACGAAATCATCAACGGATACAAAGTGCTTTACTTCCAAACGGAAGATGCCGCCTACAAACTTTACTACGACGGCAAAGATTTTGTCACTGAACCCGTCACCGCTCCATCATTAGCTACCAAATAACCGCCATGCAGTTTACGCAACCGCTATTTCTTATCGGCTACGCCGCCATCCTGATACCCATTTTGATTCATCTTTTCAATTTCAGAAGGTATAAAACTTACTATTTCTCGAATGTGAAGATGTTGCAGGATGTGGCGCAGAAAACCAAACGTGAGTCGCGGGTAAAGCACCTCATCGTGCTGCTGCTGCGCTGCCTCGCCATCATCGCCCTCGTCACCGCCTTCGCCCGTCCCTACTTCCCCAACCATAATACCGATCAGAAAAGTGGCAACCTCGTCACCATCTACCTCGACAACTCCTTCTCCATGGAGGGCAGCACCCCTGAAGGAACCCTCTTTTACGACGGCATCGAAAACGCTCGCCAGATTATCAGTCACTTCGACTATGCCGACCAGTTCGTCCTCTATAACAACGACTTCACCTCGCGGCAACGGATGAAACTCACCAAAGAGGAGGCGCTGCAAGAACTCAACGGCTGGGACATCTCGCCCAACAGCAGAACTTGGAAGGAGATTATTCCTTTTGAAAAAAGTGCTTGTACCGAAAGTTCCGATCGCAATATCTATCATTATTATATTTCTGATTATCAAAAGAATAATTTTGATTTCAAGGATTTTGCAAATACAACTGGCGGGGCATCCTACCTCATCCACAAACCCGCGAAGAGTGTCAGCAATGTGTCGATTGACAGCTGCTGGTTCCTGTCACCGGTGTTTCGCGCCGGTCAGCAGGTAACGCTCACCGTGCGGCTGCGCAACTGCGGCGACGGCGAGGTGGTGAAACTGCCGCTGAAACTGCATGTGAATGGCGAACAGAAGGCCATGGCTGCCGTGGATATCGCCGCTGAAGGCACCGCCGAATACCAGCTCAACTATACTTTGGCTGACGATGCCGTGCAGTGCGGCATCCTCTCTATCGACGACGCGCCCATCACCTTCGACAACACCCTCTACTTCACCTACCGCGTGTCCGACAACACCCGAATCACCGTCATCGACGAGAAAGAACAGAACCGCTACCTTAACGCCCTGTATGGCAAAGATTCCATCTTCGAGTACAATGCCATGCCTGCCGACCGCATCAACTACGGCAGCTTTGCCGCCAGTTCGGTCATCGTGCTCGATGAGGTCAAGAGCATCTCATCGGGACTGGCCGACGAGTTGGGTAAATACATGAAGAGCGGTGGTACCGTGCTGGTCTTCCCTGCCGAAGAGATGGACAAATCCTCATGGAACAACTTCCTTTCGGGCATCGGCGCCAGCCAGTACGGCAACCTCAGCCAGCAAGAACTGAAGGTGGGCACCATCAACTACGAAAGTGTCTACTTCAAGGGCAGCCTCGATGCCAGCAACGAGCGTATCGACATGCCCACCGCCACGCAGTATTTCACCTTCAGCGACTTCCACACCGACGAGACCGTGATGTCTTTGGAGAACCAAGCTCCGCTGCTGACCGTGAACAAGGTGGGCAACGGCCGCATCATCCTGTCGGCAGTGGCCATGAACGACCGTTTTGGCAACATCCACAAGCATGCGCTTTTCTTCATCCCTCTGCACAACATCGGCATCCGCACGCTGATGCAGCAAAAGCTGTACAACACCATCGGCATCGACCATTCGCAGAGCGTGGCCAAACTCGCCGAAGGCTCCGAAAATGTGCTGTCACTGAAAGCACAAAAGGGCGGAAAAGAGGTCATCCCTGAACAGAAAAACCTCGGCAGCGAGACCATGCTGTTCTTCAATGACCAGCTGTCGGAGGCAGGCATCTACGATGTGATGCACGACGGCGCGAAACAGGATGCCGTTGCTTTCAACTACGACCGGAAGGAGTCGCAACTCACTTACTATACCGACAAAGAACTGCGCGATGCGGTGAGCGACCAGCCCAAGGAGAGCCATGTACAACTCATCACTGGCGACTCACAAGACATCAGCGGACAGATTGTGCAGACCATCCACGGTCGGCCGCTCTGGTTTTACTTCATTCTCTTAGCCTTAGGCTGTCTACTGGCTGAAGTGGCCATCCTCCGATTGTGGAAACATAGAGAGAAACCTCAAAAATAAAGGATATAAATCTTTAAAATAATATAGTATGAAAATGACAGAATTAGAACCCAAAGCGATTTTTCATTATTTCAATGAAATCTGTAAAGTTCCCCGTCCCTCCAAGAAAGAGGAACGCATGACCGAATGGCTGCTGAAAACGGGTAAGGAACTCGGTTTGGAGAGCAAACGCGACAAAGCCGGCAACGTGCTGATTTCCAAGCCCGCCACCAAAGGCAAAGAGAATGTCACCCCCGTAATTTTCCAAGCCCACATGGATATGGTGTGCGAAAAGAACAACGACACGAAATTCGACTTCGAGAAGGATGCCATCCAGGCCTACGTCGATGGCGAATGGCTGAAGGCTAAAGGTACCACCCTCGGCGCCGACGATGGTATCGGTGTCGCCATCGCCCTCGCCTTCTTGGCTGACAAGAAAATCAAGCATGGTCCTGTGGAATGCCTCTTCACCGTGGACGAGGAGACGGGCCTCACCGGTGCTTTCGCCCTCGAGCCGGGCTTCATGACCGGCAAGATTCTCCTCAACCTCGACTCTGAGGACTGGGGCGAGATCTTCATCGGCTGTGCTGGTGGTAAGGACACCGTGGCCACCTACGAGTGCGAGTACGAGGATGAGATTCCGGAAGATTCGGTCGCTTATAAAGTGACCGTTGGTGGTCTGCTGGGCGGCCATTCTGGCGACGACATCAACAAAAACCGTGGCAATGCCGTGAAACTGCTCAACCGCATTTTGTGGAACGCCTATCAGGAATACGACGCCCGTATCGCTGACATCAACGCTGGCAACCTGCGCAACGCCATCGCCCGCGAAGGCTGGGCTATCGTGACCATGCCGAAGGGCAAGGCTGCCGCTTTCCGCAAGTATGTGGCTAAGGTGGATGCCGACTTCAAAAACGAGTTCCACACCAGCGACCCGGGCGTGTATGCTGAGTGCAAGAAAATGACCAAGATGCCGGAGCGCATCATCAACGAGATGCTGCAGATCGACGTGATGAACGCCCTCTACGCCTGTCCTCACGGTGTGCTGGCCATGTCGCAAGACATCCCCGGCTTCGTGGAGACCTCCACGAACCTCGCTTCCGTGAAGCTGATCGACGACAAAATCGTCATCACCACCAGCCAGCGCAGTTCGGTGGAGAGCCGCAAGCAGGATGCCTGCGACCACGTGTCGTGCGCCTTCTACGCCACTGCCGCCGACGAGGTAACACAAGGCGACGGCTATCCGGGCTGGAACCCCAATCCCAACTCGCAAGCCCTCAACTTGTTGGTGAAAGCTTACAAAAACATCTTCCACGAAGAACCCGCCGTCAAAGCCATCCACGCCGGACTCGAATGTGGTCTTTTCTCCGAGAAATATCCCGAACTCGACATGGTATCCTTCGGCCCCACCCTCCGCGGTGTTCACTCCCCGGATGAAAAACTGGAGATTGCCACTGTTCAGAAATGCTGGGACCTCATCCTCGAGTTCTTCCGCCTTCTGAAATAACCTATTTCTAATCAGAGGAGGATTTGCTACAGCAAATCCTCCTCTTTTCATCCATTAATCTTTCATGAAACACCTTCTCCCCCTCCTTTTCCTCCTTCCCTCCCTGCTCATCGCGCAAGTCTATCCGCAACATAAGCCGGACAAAAATCTCAATGAGTTGAGCACGGAAGAGTTGAACCAGTTGTTCGATGAGGCCAATTTCAGTTACAAGACCAAAGCCGTGCAGGCCCATGCCGACACGATGTGCAAGAAGCTCAACGGCACGCTGCTTGTCGCGCAGAACGATGTGGTGCTCGCCCGCAAGGCGGCCGGCTATAAGGTGCTGGACAAGAAAGACCAGCCCCTCTCCGAAAACACCTGCTTCGAGTTAGCCTCTGTCTCCAAGGAGTTTACTGCCGCTGCTGTATTGCTGCTGGTGAAGGAGGGTAAAGTCGCTCTCAACGACTATCTTGGCAAATACTTTCCCACGCTGCCTTATACGGGCATAACGGTACACAACTTGCTGTGCCATACCTCCGGACTGCCGGAGTATTTCAACTTCAAGGAGTCGTGGTGGCCGCAGGGACGGCTCACCACCAACCAGGATGTGGTGAATGTGTTGGTGAAATACCAGCCCAAAAGGATTTTCGCACCGGGCACCAATTACAAATACACCAATACCAATTATGCCTTATTGGCATTGATTGTGGAGCAGGCTTCGGGAAAAAAATTCGAGGATTTCGTCAGAGAAAATATCTTTGAACCTGCTGGCATGACCTCCTCTTTTTATATCACGGAAAGGGCTTCCAAGATAGGGTTTAGCATTGCAACAGGTCATAAGGCTGACCGTATTCCGCAGGTTATCAAAGGGTTGGATGGTACGTTCGGCGATAAGGGAATGTACTCTACCATTTACGACTTGTTGGCTTGGAAGAAGGCCTATTTCACCAACTATACCATTCTCCCCAAGGAGATGGTGGAGATGGCCACCACGGCACAAAACCAACTCAAAGGTAGCAGTACGCCCTCTGAGGACTATGGCTACGGATGGCATCTCGAAGAGAATCCCTATTATGGTCACATCATCTATCATGGGGGACTATGGCATGGCTTCAATCATGTGTTGCTCTATTATCCCGAAAAGGACATTTTCATGGTGTTTCTGAGCAACTACTGCAACCGTGGTCATCGTGGACAGACTGCCAATGTGCTCCATATTCTTTGCGGTGCATAAATCTTTCTTTTTCTTCTGAAAAATCAAGTATTTTATAATCAATTATTTAATAATTGAAATTTTTTTTCTATAATCTGCTGAGGGTACAGATATTTTTTCTAATTTTGCACACTTGATATTAGAATAAAACCGTTTTCAGATATGAGCGAGAAAAAATCACCTAAGGTTGACCTTGAATCCAGATTAGTCAACTTCTTTTTGTTGGGTTGCGCCATTGGTCTGACCCTCTCACTGCTGGGCCTTGACATCTGGGCCAGCGTGAAATCCAATGCTGGAGCTTCTATCTCTACAGAGGCAGAGCCTGCTGTGGAAGACCTGCAGATGCCGAACACCGATATCGAGACGCCTCCGCCACCAGAACCGGAACAGGCTCCTGAACAGGAAGAGGTGGTTGAGCAGATTTTGAAGGAGACGCAAGAAGAGGTGGCTACCACGTTTGAGTTCAGCATGGAGGCCGACGAAGAAACTGCTATTGAAGGCGACGATGAAGAAATCGATGCCAACACTGAGGTTGTTGAAATTGAGGAACCCATCGAGCGTGTACCGCAGGTGAGAGCTGAATTCCCCGGCGGTATGGCTGAGTTGAGAAAGTACCTTTTCGACAATTGTCAGTATCCCGAGTCTGCCCGTCAGGCCGGTTGGCAGGGCGTCGTGATGTTGGAGTTCGTGGTGGAGAAAGACGGTCGTATCGGTCAGGTGAATGTGCTGAGAAGTGTATGTCCGGCTCTTGACGAAGAGGCTATCCGCGTTGTGAAGGGTATGCCGAAGTGGAAAGCCGGTGAGAACAACGGTCAGAAGTGCCGTTCCTTCTTCCAGCTCCCTATCACCTTCTCGCTGCAATAAGCAGTCTCATTCTGAAAAGCTACTGCCCCGTAAGTTATTACGAGGCAGTTTTTTTTATGTCTTTTTACGAATGAATAAAAACTTGTTTTAGAAACCCCACAGGTCGTTAACGGCCATGTCGTCGGAATAGAAATCGAGGATGTCGTAATCTACCTCATCAAGGTCATTCTCATCAAGATTTTCGGAGATGAACTGGTCGGTGGCGGCATCCACCGGTGTGGTGGCTTTGGGCGTGGGGGTGCTTTTTGCCATGGGCTTGGCCTCGGCTTCGGCCGTGGGCGTGTAAGCAAGTGCGTCGTCTAAACTTAACGTGTTGCTGGCAGGGGAGGGAGGGGTGGCTTTTACGTGAGCCACCTTTTCACCCGTCAGGTTTTCAGGACTTTGCAGTATGTTGAAGACATAGATGCCTGTGCCCATCAGCAGTCCCGCGCAGGCGGCGACAGAAGCGATGCGCACCCAGCGGCGTTGCAGGAACAACTTCTTGCTCGGTTCAGCAGTCACTTTCGCCAATACCGCATCCGGCAGTTGTGCGAAATAATTCTCAGGAACGGGATAGCCCTCGTTGGTGCGGTGAGCCTCCAAAAGAGCCTGCATCTGAGCATCCTCTTCGGCAATGCGCGCCAACACCTGGTCGGGAAGACTATCGAAATAGCCCTCCGGCACTGGTGCCTGACGATTCTTGTATTGGTCTAATATCTCTTCCATTGAATTTTTGTGAAACGTTCTCTTGACGTGAGGGTTGCGTAAAAGTTTAAACGAATTTGAAATTTTTTTCAAAAAAGAAATAAAAATTACTCCAAGTCTAAATGCTTGATGGAATCCTTATCGACTTTGACCTCGCCCCACACCTTCTTGGTGATTTTGAGGGCTTCGGCGGTGGTGAGTTTGTCAGTCTGTTCGAGGATACGCTGTACGAAGATGCACTGGCGGATGTCGGCCTGGTTGTTGACCACGGCTTCGGCGAGGGCCTTGCAGGTCTGGTAGCCGCAGATACGGCAGTCCACCTTGGGCAGGTCGTTGGTAATCTCGAACACCTTCTTCATCTTCCGCATAGCCACGGAGATGTTGTCGTCGAGCTTGTCCATAGAGCGGGGCTGCACTTCACCCACGGCCATATTATCTTTCAAGTAATCCTTGTAATTGAGGATGTTATTCTCTTGCGGGGTAACGGTTTTGGGCCGTTGTTTGGCGCGTTTGCGCTGGCGTTCGGCGATAAGGAAGCGGTTGCCGGCGCACAGAATGCCGCCGGCGCAGCTCTCGTCGCAAGCACGCAATTCCAGGAAGTCGATGTCGTCAAGATCCTCATTTTCCAATTTGTCGAGGAAGGCGGAGACGTTGTGTACCTCGTCGATGGCGAGGTTGCGGCCGGTAGGGATGTCTTTGATTTCGCCGCCGGTGAGCGACCAAAGGATGCTGTTTTTGGAGAGGGGATGGAAGTCGAATTCGTCTTCACGAAGCGTATAAACGCCCTGCTTGATAACACGGAACACCTTGTTGTACAGGTAGTTCATGTTGATAACGCCATCAATATTGGACTTTTCTTCGCCGACGGGACTTTTCACGGCAGCAATCTTGGCGGCGCAGGGGGCCACGTAGAAGATGCCGATGTCTTCGGGTGCGACACCGCGTTCCACGAGCACTTCGCGGATGTACAGGGCGGTGACATCCAACGGGGGCTTGGTGAGCAGCAGGTTGTCCACCAGGGAGGGGTATTTCACCTGGATAAGGCGCACGATGGCGGGACAGAAGGTGGAGATGATGGGCTTTTCTGCCGATTCGTCTTTCACCTTGTCGTTGATGACCTCTTTCAACACATCCACGCTCTTCTCCACCTCATACACGAACTTGAAGCCGAGGTGGTAGATGGCGGAGAGGATGGCGCGCTGGCTCACCTTGTCGGGGAACTGCGCGCTGAAGATGGAGGGTACGAGCAGCACCGGACATTTGAGGTTGTATATGGTATCGAAGTCGTCCTGCTCAATATAGATGGCGTTCATGGGGCAGGTCTGGTAGCACATTCCGCAGTCGATGCAGCGGTTGGCATCGAGAATGGGGTGGCCGTCCTCCACATGGATGGCGCAGGTGGGGCACACGCTGGTGCAATGCGAGCAACCGATGCAGAGGTCATATTTGAACTTGAGAGCGTGGTGGATGTTTTCCATAATGGGTTAGAAATAGTTGACGATTTCTACTGTGGTTCCTTTTCCGACAACCGAGTTGACCACCAGCTTGTCGGAGTTGCTCTGCATGTTGGGGAGGCCCATGCCGGCACCGAAGCCCATCTCGCGCACTTGGGGCGAGGCGGTGGAGTAACCCTTTTGCATGGCCTGGTTGATGTCGGGGATGCCAGGGCCTTCGTCCACCAGCTTGATGCTGACGCTGGTGTCATCCAAATCCACATAGATGACCCCGCGGTAGGCGTGGGCCACAATGTTGACCTCAGCCTCGTAGAGCGCCACTACGGTACGTTTCACAATAGCCGGGTCCACACCCAGCTGTTTCATCATTTTCTTCACTTTGCTGGAGGTGGTGCCTGCATTGGTGAAATCGCCACCTTCCACATTATATTCAAAATGCATAATTTCAAGATTTTAATAAACTCCAGGAAGCCCCGCATTGAAAAGGGTTCCTGATGTGCGATACAAGGAAAGGTCAGTGGTGATGAGCAGCATGTCGTTGTCCTCGGCCAGCTCCATCATCTCTTCGGTGACTTTTTTGCCCCGTACGAACATCACCACTTTAATGTCGGACATCTCGCACGTTCTGATAGTCTGCGTGTTACATAGTCCAGTGATGAGCATTACCGACTTGTCGGTGCGCAGGGTGAGCACGTCGCTCATCAGATCTGAGGCAAAAGCACAGTCGATATCCCTGTCGATGAATGCCTCGCCTTCAACGACAGTGCCTGAAATTAAGGATGTAATCTCTTGAATTTTCATAGGTTAAGATTTCATTAAATCGGTTGCAAAGATACAAAAAAAAGAGATATTCGCAGCATTGCAGCGAAACAAACTTTCTTGGCGTCATCCGTTATAACAATGAAAAGTTATTGAAAATGAAGAGACTCCTCCGTCTTCAGCTTTTGCTCCTGAAGATTTACGGCACGACCAATGAAGATTTTGTGTATTTTTGCCATTTGAAAATATTTTCAATATGAAAAACAAAAAGAAATGGTTTGCCATCCTCCAATTTGTTGACCATTACTCTATCTTTATTTCTAATATTCAAGAAGTAATGCATCTTCCTTTCCGTAATCTTTGCAGATTTGCAAAAATGTATGCGTAGTCTGCGGGAATCATCATCAAAACAACTACCAACAGTGAACTGGACCATCATCATCGTTGAAACCCTGATCATGACTGCCGCTTTCACGGCTGCGATTCTGATTCCGCTCGTGAAGAACCCCCTGTGGTGGCCGCAGGCGTGAGTATTTACCATAAATCCCCAAAATATGAATATTGAAGAGTATCGTGATTATTGTCTGTCGCTGGATGCGGAGGTAGAAGAGAAACTGCCGTTCCAGAAGTTCAAGAACGGAGAGGGTGTGCTAGTGTTCTATATCTGCGGCCACATGTTCTCCTTCTTCGACTGCAACGACTTCTCGGTCATCTCGCTCAAATGCCAGCCGGAGCGCATCGAGGACCTGAAAATGCAGCACAGCTGTATCGGCGACCCGTACAACGAATCGTCCAAGCACTGGATTGGCATCGACCCGAACACCGCCCCCAGCGAGCTGCTCCGTGAACTCACCTGCAACTCCTACGAGATTGTCAAAGCCAAATACAGCAGAAAAAAAAAGATAAAACTACCGATATGAAACAAGAAATCAACCCCGAAGAGACCAAGCGGGCATTCGCATTCGAGATGTGGCTGAATGCGCCGATGCCGATGGTGACATTGGTGAAAACGATGGATGTGAGCCGGTTGGCGCGACTCAGTAGGAAGAGCGGCGTCAAGTTCAACACGCTGATGTGCTGGTGTATCGGCAAGGCGGCCACGGCAACCGAGGTGATAAATCAACGGCGAGAAGCGCTATTTCAAAGGATTGGAACGTGGCGAGCTGGCTGGCAACAGCGCCCCTATCCACTTACGGGAAAGGGCGTCCCGACTATTCTCTTTGAAGGAGAGATTTCGTAAGTGACTTAAGTCGTCTGGTCGCTCCCGGAATCCTGGGACCCCGTTGGCGTGGTCGGTTGATTCTTGTTGTCTTTGTTGTTGTCTTTATTGTCGTCGTTGTAGTCGGTTTTCTTCTTTATGAACTTGCGAATCACAAAAGTGAGTGCACCAAAGAGTATGACCAAGAGAGCTGCCCAGAATTTTTCAAATTGCTTTCCGGCCTCGCTCCCCAGTCGTCTCAAGAATTTCTTGAAATGCCCAATGTTATCCACCGCCACTTTCACGACCACCTCTCCTGAGGCCACAGGAGTACCTATTCCTGTACATTCCTGGTTGTCAAACAGTTCTATTTCAGCGCTGACAAGGAACGTGCCCTCTTGTTTGGGTTTTAAAGTGAATGTTTTCTCCACACCCGTGGAGACTATCGGCACAATGATGGATTTTGGCTCGACTTCGAAATCGGGCGCATTGGGTGTGATGCGTGCATAGGTGGCTTTGACAGAAGAAAAAACAATGGTGTCATGAGCCATTGTATTATTCTCTTTTGGCCGATATTTTTCAGACTCTTTCTCTTCCCCAATCCAAATTTTCAGCTTGTTCGTTTCCTCCAGCGTCATTTTTTCCTGGGTGATAGTGGAAATCGCCGTGTAGTCTTTGGCACTTTCAGAAGAACCGGCGTTTTTCACAGTAGGTTCGTCGGAAGAGGCCACCTCATTCTCGTCAGTAACAGTCTTGTTACCTTCGTCGTCTTCAGAGGGAACAACGACCTCCTCTGCTCCTACCACCTCTTCTTCTTCCTTCTGGGTTGTAGTATGACCACATCCGAGCACGAAAAGAATAAAAAATGCTGCTAAGAGTATTCTCTTTACGACATTGAACATGTTTTCGTAAATTTTTATCACGATATTCGGTTTATAAATTTCTGATAATAACCACTATTGGCACTAAGGTTTTTTTAACGTATGGATCTGTTTTTTTGTTACATTTTTCATCTTTGTCGTAAGGGAATGTTTAAGGGCATTTGTATAAATAAGTGATACTTATCACGTGTTTTTGCCGCCTAAAATTTCTTGACGATACAACCCTCCCGAATCTGCTTCCGGCCGTGGTATTAGCCGTCGGCTTCACGGTGCGCCACCTGATTTTCGGGGTGGTGGATTTTGTCAACACGGAATAAGAATCCGCTCTGATATTTCCCGAAAAAATAGTTTTTTTGCACTCCTAAAAATCAGGGAATATGAGTATTTTCAAGAAAAAAATGGGTGTTTTATCTCGTCGAATTTGCCATCTTTGCCGTTGCGAACTTCTTGATTGATTGGCTGTG
>JAEEGH010008010.1_pt1 | contig 25162 bp, 12 predicted proteins | sample 9134181 | NCBI WGS metagenome assembly JAEEGH01 (sample SAMN16246544, study PRJNA631951) | gut metagenome | biome: gut microbiome; feature: rumen; material: DP-attached | host: Bos | place: Iran: Karaj | collected 2018-10
ATCTTTTGACCGGTCAGTTGAAGTCGGACGGCCTTGCCCGCACGGGAGAGGTTGTCCGCGACGCAAAGCCCTTGCCGATTCATCATTCGGGTGCCGTCGTGCGCCACCATACGGCAAAGATGCCGCGTATTCCCAAGGCGAAGGCCAAGGGATAAAAAAATCCGACCGCGCATAACGGTCGGAAAACATTAGTTTGTCCGAGGGAACGCCCGGGTTATTTCAATTCCCAGGTCGTGCCTTCCTTGCTGTCCTTGATGACCACGTTCATTGCGGCGAGCTCGTCGCGGATGCGGTCGCTTTCGGCCCAGTTCTTGCCCGCACGGGCTTCCTTGCGGGCGGCAATCAGCGCTTCGATCTTCGCGACATCCACGCCGTCGTTGGCGCCCTTCTTGGCATATTCTTCACGGGGCTCGTCGAGCTTCAAACCGAAAATCTGGTCGAAGTCGGCCACGAGTGCAGCCTTTTCGCCATCGTCGATGTCGCTCTTGAGCATCGTGTTCATGATACCGAGGGCGCGCGGCATGTTCAGGTCGTCGCCGATGGCTTCCTTGAACTCGTTTTGGAAAGCCTTGGCAGCTTCGCTAGTGATACCGGTAGCCTTACCGATTAGCGGGTCCGTCTTCTTGTGCAAGCTCTTCAGGCCTTCCTTGGCGCCTTCCAAAGCTTCCCACGTGAAGTTCAGGTAGTTGCGGTAGTGGCTGCCAATCGCGAAGAAGCGGTAGTCGAGCGGGTTGAAGCCGCGGTCCATGAGGAGGGATACCGTCAGGAATTCGCCGCTGGACTTGCTCATCTTGCCGAACTTCTGCTCGGTGGTGCCGTCTTCCAGCTTTTCTTCGCTAGCGGTGCGCAGGAACTCACCGTGCATCCAGAAACGTGCGAACGTGACGCCGTTGGCGCATTCGCTCTGGGCGATTTCGTTTGTGTGGTGCACGCGGATGTGGTCGGTACCGCCGCAGTGGATGTCAAGCGTCGGGCCATTGTACTTCATGGCCATGGCGGAGCATTCGATGTGCCAGCCGGGGAAACCGACGCCCCACGGGCTGTCCCATTCCATGGCGCGCTTCTTGTCCTTCGGGCTGAACTTCCACAGAGCGAAGTCGGTGGCGTTGTGCTTTTCGCCCATGTCGATGCGGCTACCCTTGCGGAGATTTTCCACGTCGAGGCGTGCGAAGTCCGCGTAACGCGGGAACTTGAGGCTATCGAAGTAGATGCCGTCGCTGGTGCGGTAGGTGTAACCCTTTTCTTCCAAGGTCTTCACCAGGTCAATCTGTTCCTGGATGTGCTGCGTGGCTGGCGTCCAGCGGGTCGGTTCCTGGATGTTGAGGCGGTGCCAGTCTGCCATAAAGGCGTCGGTGTAGAACTTCGCGATGTCCCAAACGGACTTGCCTTCGCGGGCGGCTCCCTTTTCCATCTTGTCGTCGCCGGAGTCGGCGTCGCTGGTGAGGTGGCCCACGTCGGTGATGTTCACGATGTGGTTCACCTTGTAGCCGTAGTACTTCAGCGTACGCACTAAAAAGTCTTCGAAAATGTAGGTGCGGAGGTTGCCGATGTGGGCGAAATGGTACACCGTCGGGCCGCAACAGTACATGCGCACGGCGGGAACGCCTTCGGGGAGTGTGAAAATCTCTTTCTTACGCGATGCAGTGTTGTAGAATTGAAGTGCCATTTTAAGCCTCCGGTTAAATGCGGCGCAACATGCGCCGTTCATTCTTGTGTGCGTGCAAATTTAGAAAAAGTGGGCAATGCGAGAAAGTGGTAAAAGTGTTTTTTTTACCACTTTCTCGCAGCCACTACGGACGCCGAAGGCGAACTCTATCATAAAAGATTGCGGTAGAATGATGCTCTGAAATGTGCCTAACAAAACAAGCCCCTGTAGGGGCTTGTTTTGGTCGAAAAGTTAATCAGTTTGTGACCGTGCAAATCATTTGACTTGTTTCCGCGCAAAGATTTGAATAAGTAATAGAACAATTGTCAGGATGATCGCCGTCGCAATTAGAATCAATACTTAATTTGACGTCTGTTTTCCCGCTGCATTTTAACCAAACATCAGGTTTCCAGTGTGGGTTGTCCCAATTCATGTCGACATCAACACATGTTCCACTGGGGACGATGTATCTTGTTCGTATTTCGGTCATTTTCCCGTTTTGGAGCGATCCGCTCAAACCGCAATCGTCAAGATAAATTTGTGATAATCGGCATTTCTTAGGGAGGGTTATCCTTATGGAATTCGCCGGAGCCGGGATAGTTCCTATAGTTTGATTATTTCCTGTCGCTGTCGTAAGGGGTACGTTATTCCAATTTATTGATTCTCCTTGACAGTCAATCAAAGTCAGTTGGAATTGTCCTGAACATATATAATTAGGCATATCTAAAATAAAGCAATCATTATTCCAATTTTCATTATCTTCTGGGGTGGGATTCCATGATCCTCCGCTAGTATTACCGGGAGTTTGATCCGGGGCGTGAGTCCAGGTTGCTGTTTTGCAACCATCTGCATATGTCACACTGAAAGTGCAGGATTTTGAATCGCTGCTTGTGGGGTCGTAAATAGTAAGGGTGTAGTCTTTTTTGCCCGAGGAGCTGGCCCCGGTAAAATTGATGCTACTGCCGTCATAGCTACTCTGTGGCGTACTCAAAATGGAAGATCCGTTAAGAGAAATGTCATAGGAACAGTCGGAATTACAACCACTTACCTGGTAGGGAGTGACTGTTACTGTACTGCCTTGCGTCACATTGGTTTGGTTTGCGATAGTATTTCCGCTTCCACTGTTGCACTGAACATCGAACGAGGGAGTGGTTGATGTAAACCGAATCTCGCAAGATGCTGTGGCATAGTCGGTGTCGGACGATGTTCCGCGAGTAAGTGTCAATGTGTAGGTGGTGCCGGCCGAGGCTTCAGAAATAGTAATCTTGCCATCGGTTCCTTCTGTAACCGTTGCGCTGTTATTTACGCTCCAACTGCATGTGGAACCTCCGCTGCAGCCAGCGATTGTTGGTGTAAATTCAACTGATGTTTCCGTGGCTGTAGCAGGGCAGTTACTGAGCGACAATGCGTCTGGTTCTGAACTTCCGGTTCCTTGGACAGTCCAGGTAGGGGCGCAATCTGTAACTGCGGTGCCGTTTAAGGTCATGTTGACATAGTATGTCGCATCAGTAGCTAGAGCTGCTATCGAGGGCAAATCAACTGTCCAGCTGCTAGCAGTGCTAGACGAAATAGACTGCGTAGACCCCGTTACCGTATTTCCGAGGGCATCGGTTACAGCGATGGCCGCTGACCACGCGGATCCGTCGTTTGCAGGAGTTATAAGGGCTGTAAATTGTCCTTCGCTAATGGAACAAGATGTTACCGCAGCGGGTGACGGTGCAGATACGGTAAAACTTCCGCAGTCTTCAGATTTTCCCATCGCCTCAATGGAGTATGTGTAGGACGCTGTACTGAGAGCGGTTGTCGTGTTTACTGCGGGGGTCCATGTATCGTTGCCCCCGGTTTGTGTTCCTTCGGATGTCATTGCCGGAGTCGTTGACAGGGACAACGTGTAGGGACATCCTGAACTGGGACAGTTGCTGATGGAGTACGATAGTGAAGGTACTCCCTGTCCTTGGATTGCAGTTTCGGACGCTACGCTACATGTAATGTTTATTGGAGAATAGCTTGCGGTCGCTTCACATGTGAGTTCTTCTTCCTGTAAATTTAATGCTTTTATGGTAAATGAAACTTCCTGGGTAGAAGAACCTACGTTTAGCCTGGTGAAAAAGTCCGCATCTGGTATAGAAAATGTTCCGTCCTCAGGACAAGTTATTCCAGAAAAATCGCTGACATCAATATCGCTATTCTGTGTCAAAATTGTACAGCCGTTTGGTTTTGCTCCGTCAATATTATTGATTGTACTTGAAATAATCCATGAAGTTCCATTGTAGGTTGCGGAGCAGTTCGAAATGCTGAGTGCATACGGACAGGTTGTTCTTGCCGATTTCACTGTAAAGCTTACATCACTGCTTACGACGATGGCTACAACCTGTTCCGGATTGAAACCCTCTGTGTTGGACATAATGTCAATGCTCAAACTATGCGTGGTATTTGAGGTCATTGTCGAGGGCAAGCTGTAGTGTCCGTCAGCATCCTTTAGTCGGATGGTTACCTGTTTTTGTATGGTCAGGTCAGCAATTTCCACAAAGAGGGTTGCCTCTCTCATATTAATTCCGTCTGTACTGACGCTTATTTCGTTTTCGTCTGCGGAGGCGTAATATTCGGTGTTCAACAAACTGGAATAATTCTGAGAACAATGAACAATGTCACCAACCCAGAACGAACCGCAACTTGTGGCGTCGTTACCGAGACTCGTGGAGACCCCTTGCGGACAAGTCACCGTAACCAAAGCGTCCTTGTTGTCGGGGCCGTGGGTTCCTTCTTCAGAGAAATTGTATATGGAGCTGTTCAAGTGGTGTCCGTAAGTATCGTCTGAAGTTTGTGCGGACGCGTTGTCATTTCCGGTGTAGTAATAATCGGGGGTACAATTGTTTTCACTAAACCAGCTAGACAAATTGATCCAAGGCGTTACGTCAGTATTTTGAGGTACGATTCCTCCCAGGTAGTTGGCCTTGAATGAGCAATGGACAGTCGGTACCGACCAACAGCCTTCGCTCGGATAAGAGGCGCTTTCCCAGCCGATATCATAAAGCGAGAATGCGTCGTCGGACATTTTCATACCTACGTACTTGTTTGCGGTATTGCTGTAACCAGCAATATTCAATACAATCGTTTCGGTTTGGCCGTCAATAGTTACGACGGCCGTAAGCGTGTTGTCGTTCAAGGTCATTCGAATTGCTGCATGGGAATTGCTGGAAACATTCAGGTGGCTGAAATTTCGTTCCATACAACCGCCATTGGCGTTGTTCGTACCTTGTCCATTTTCTTTACAAACACGGATCCTCAGTGTTCCGTTCGAAAGGCCGTAAAGATTAAGAATGGAATAATCAGTGGCGTCTGAATTGGAACGGAAAATCAAACCTGAATTCAGAAATTCGTTGATCGTGGCGTTTGCGTTCTTTTGTGATATGGGGACTGTTACGAATGCGCTCATAGTGCCGTTTGCTCCCGCATCCTTGGAACTTAGGACTAGGGTCTGTCGACCATTGCTGCTGTTATTGTTGCCTCCGCCAACATTGCCTTGTGAAATAGATCCTTCGCTGGTATTTATTACAGGTGCAACGTTACTTCCATTCCCATTGCCATGATTGCCATAAATTAGCATCCAGTCTACGGTGGTGGAATTCGATATGGAGCAATGGTTGTTCGCACAATTTGCTATGCAGTGGGTGTCATCGCCTGTGCAGAAAGAACTCAAATTTGCAAAGTCTTCGTAGAAACAGTGCCTATCGGGGTCGTTGAATTTTGCCGTTACAGAATTGTTACCTGTTACTTCTGGTAACGTATAGGAAATTGAATGTACTCCGTTCTTTGATGGGCAATTGGTGCCTGTACAGCTCCAATACGCAAAATTATCGTTGGTGCCCTCCTCGTATTCGACTTTGGCATAATATCCGGAGTAAATACTGTAGGTGCAAGTGTTCTCCGAGCATTCTTCGTCTGCTGTTGAGCTGAATACTCCATTAGGGCTGAAGTATACTTTAATTTTTGTGTCGTTAGATTGGGCTCCTTCCTTATTTACGGTGAAGGTGTACACCTTGCGCTTTAATGAAGCGTATAGGTAGTATGTCTGACCGTTTTCGGCCTGGGTAATGACGTTATTTGCAGTCGGAATAATCAATTCGCAGTAGCTAGGTGCGCTTGAGGCTCCTACGAGGGAAACAGAGGTGTTTGTACCGCAGGTCCAGCTATGATTGGTTATTTTTGTTCTGCAGTTCAATCCGCGCGCCTTGATCCATTCACCAGAAATGATATTGTCGCAGTCGGGCAAGTCGGCCTTTGCCGCATAACCATTGGCCGCGCATTCTTCAGTGTAGGTGCCGCAGTATTCCGAAAGAGTCTTCTTGACGAAGTCTGCGTAACCAGTCATAAATACGTATTCGGAACTGGGGCTGCCGATGGTACAACCTTCACAGGGAGTTATCAACTGGAAGTTGACTCCGCCATTTACGGCGTTCGGTCCGGGAGAGACCGTAAAGATTGGTTTGACAGATGCTGCCGCGCTAGAAAGGGTGGCCGTGACCTTGTAAATGGCTCCGCTAGCTCCTTCACGAGCTTGAACTCCAGCTTGTGGCGTAACCGTCCAGCCTGCAGGAATCGAAGAAACGAGAACGTCGACTTCAATATTGCCGTGGTTGGACTTGGGCAAATCCAGCGAAACCGTGACGGGTGCTCCCCCAGCAGTTACTTCAGCCTTGTCCGTAGTGAAGCTGACCGGTGGGGCGCCACCCGCTAGACCTGAAACATAAAGATAGAATTTATTGTCTTCGTATTGGGTGCTCTTGTATGTGCAGGTATGAAGACCTTCTGGCAACTTGTTGCCATCCTGATATAGTAACCCGATTGTATTGATTGCGCCCGAAGAGCACGTTACCTTGCTGGCTTCTTTGACTTCTGTAGCTCCATTCAAGTTTATGACATTGTAGTAATCGCTTAACTTGCCAATAGGATCTCGTGTCAAATAAATAACGCGGGGGAGTACCAACACCGAAGATACGATGGGGTCGAAATGGTCGGTTGTAGGAATTTCGGATTTGGCTGCGATACGTTGCGATTCCAAAGAAATTCCTAACTGCGGTGCCGCCGCGATATGGAAGGTGTCAAAGCCGTTTTCTTCGTCAAGAATCGAACTGCTTGAAGATGCTGGTATGCTGCTTGAGGAAGACGATGTTGTTCCTCCGCAAGTCGATGCATTGGCATCGCAGAGTATTTTGGCTTTAGATAAACTATTCAGTAGTTCTTCGTTGAATTCAATCCCTTTGTTGAATGTCATGTCAGCAACAGATGCGCAATTCTTTGCTCCCGAGGTTTCGTCGGCAACTGCGGCATAAATTGCACCTTTTAGAGGAGTGTTGTTGAACAGGACATTGCTGATATTCTTTTTGGTGTATATGAAATAATCATATTCACCGGTGCTTGTAGCTGGCTGTAATGTGCCTGAAAGACCTTCAGCAAAATAAAGGAACGTGTACTTTCCTGGAGAGGTCGGAGGTAATTTTACTTGATCGTTTAAGTCTCTGTCAAATATGAAAATGAAATTTCTAGACAGAGTTCCTGTGGAAGAGGTGAAAATGTTGTTGTCGGAAACCCTAACGACGAGGTAGCCGTTATAGAGACTAGACTCGGGTGCTTCGTCGTAGCAGGTATTAAACTGGTTGAAATCAAAACTATTTTTATCAAGCGCTAATAAATTGGTTACGCATGTGGTATTGTTTGCTTTTGTCGAAAAGGAACTTATGCCCGTTTTTAGAATGTCGGGAACTATATAATTGGTTGCATCGCAACCGGTTGTTGGTGTTCCTAAAATATTCTCGCAATGTTCTTTTACTGATTCTGCACATGCGATGGATTCGGGTCTTTCCGGAGGGAATATCGTCTGGAAATCTCCCGCAACAGTAAACCAAGGGGCTACACCGCATTGGGGTTGCCACAATTTATTGTCGTCTGGATTTAGGATGCAATAGGGCGATCCTGTTACACTTGTCCCGTTGTGATTTAAATAACGATAATGTCCCTTGCCTGTAATATTAACCGGGTGCATTCCGTCGCTGTTTGAGTGTCCGGAATTGGTAAATGCATAGGCCTTGCTCTTTTCCGTGAAATTAATGAAATAGCCTGTAATTGTTGAAGAGTTGTTATAGCTGTAGCATCGTTTTTCTCGAAGCGTAGTACTCTCGCGGAAATTGGTGCACCATTGCCAGTAGGGGTCTTCATAAGTTCCGAATCCAACATCCGTTGTTCCAGGTGGCATATAATAGAGGTAGAATAAATTTTCACCAGACGGGGCGTCTTTATAGGGCTTGTAATCTTGGTCATCCCATCCGTTATCAATATGGCTGCCATCGGAATCACATAAATGAACTCCCGCAGGTGCTGCATAGCGATAGGCGTAGCCTCCTAAGCAGGCTCTCGGTTTATTGGCGTCTTTTGTTTGCTTGAAATTCTTCGTTTCTTCGGTATTGCCTTGAAGCATGGAGCTATAGTCGCTCAAGGGATGTGCGGTTTTTATGTATACAAGTTTTCCTTCAGAACCAATAGAGATCTTCGATGCATTGTCTGCGTTTTCTGTTCCGGTCCATAAGGGGTATGTGGATTCCATCCAGACGTTTCCGCCTCCCTGAAATGTTCTGGACATGTCGGGGAAGTTGATTTGTCCTGAAGGGCCTACGCATAGGTCACCTCCAACACTCGCGGTATAACCACTGAAGTTTGTTGTCCATGTTCCATTCAAAGTAAGGTTGCCGGCAATGTCTTGATTACCGTTTGCTTGCTCTATGTCGCCATTGACATAAAGATCCCCATAGATTTGGTCCCCTAAATTAATAGTACTGCCGTTTTGTGTTGCAGTGAGGGGTCTGATTTTAAGATTGGATAGGTTGCCGTTGACATAAAAACTGTTTCCGACAATTCCATTGTTGGCGTCAAGATCTCCACCGATACAAGCATTGCCGTTAACAGCGATAGAATTACCGCTTACCACGAAATCGCCGGTAACAATAAGGTCTTCATCGATAGAGGCTGGGTTACCGTCTACGAGGTTCCCGTTAATAATCATGGATTTCGCAAATATTTCACCATGATTAATTGTTGTGCCCCCAAAATAGTTGGGAATAGGGGGGGCAGGAATCGCCTCATTGTCTGCGGGAACGTTTACCTGGTATAAGCCTGTTACATTCAAAATGGCGACTTCACTATGCCGGGACCCGTTTCGCGCCTCTCCTGAAGATAAAACCTGTATCTTGTAAGAGCTATTTTCTACGTGTACGCCGGTAAGCCATACTTCATAGGTTTGTCCCGCTTTGGCTAGGGGTTGCAGAACAGGGGTCAGCCTAACTGGTCTTTTTTGTTTTAAGTATTGGGTTACAATCCCGCCGATATCGCTTGCATGGTAAGTCATCCAAGCTCGAGCGTTCTCGATGCCCGCTATGGAGCTTTGGTATGCTTCTCGTTGCAACATACGGCTAGCACTGGATCTGCTCTCGCTGGTAATCCATTTCCATGTAGCCGTAGCAGCGATGGTTGCTATGAGCATAAATAGCAAAACGGTGATTAAAGAAACACCGGTTTTTCTTTTGTTGGATATTTCAAAAACCATAAACATCTCCTAGTCTCTAGGGCCGTTGCTGGGGGTTGGTACAACCAGGGTTACATCACCTGTTTCACCTCGTCCGTCACCACGTGCTCCGCGGCTAACGCTTAACCTTAAACGCATTGCCTTGACATTTTTCTTTTCCGTTGTCGCGATTGTGGCTCCGTCAAAATTGTAGTTTGCCGATTCAACCTTTTTAAACAGAAAATCAGAGAAACGTATAGTTCCGCTTGCTGCTACGGGTGAGTATGTGGCGAAAGTAATGGCCATACATACGTCTTCAAGGGCTTCTTTTACGGTGAAGCGCATGGAACGCTTGATGCTTGCTACGTTGGATGCTGGAGGGAAAAACAGAAAGTCTTCAAGCTGGGAAGGCCTCTTGCCGTCGTCCATTTTTCTGAACCCAATCGAAAGATGGTCGCGTCCGGGGACAAACATTCGCGCGGCATCGTTGGAATATGGCATAGAAAAAGCAATTTCGTACTCGATGTTGGGCTCCAGTGAAAATTCATGGCACAGAACATTCCAGTTTCCCGATGTTGAATTTTTTTCGCCTATAAAGACCTGGTTCCCGTTTTTATGGTCAAGCAAGGGAGCCTCGTTTTCGAAGTCGTAGTTGGTGGCTAGTCCGGTTAACGAGACTGTAGTTCCTCCATCTGATGGAGAAACCGTCACGAAAAAGAAGTTGTCTTCGCCGACTCTAGGAATTAGTCTGAATTCCTTGTTTGCCGGTGCTGGAGGCGTCGGTTGAACGGGGAAAATGATTGATGTTGCCTCTGTGGCTCCGGGAGTTGCTGGTGTAACTTTGAATGTATCTACATCGGTGGCCATTTCCACACTCAAGGGATCGTCATCAGGGCAATCCTCTGTTGCCGTTCCAAATACCGTTTTGCATGAGCGGTATAATTTTTTGTCAATAGTTTCCCAAACAACAGAATCGATAGCCTCGTAGGCTCCATTATTGTACCGCACCCTTTTAAATGCGATTTTGTCGTGCGCTGGATCTGTGGCTGTTATCGAAAAAGACGATGAATCTATGTTGTCATTATCTGCATTGGCGGGATCCATGTACACGCGAGGATAAAATCCGTAAGTTGACGCACTTAAAGTGGCTTTCGCCCCCATTTGCGCAACATCTTCCTTAAAAAGCATCCCGACATTTTCGGCTTCTTGCGAAGCCTTTAGCATATTTTGGGTTCGTATGCGGAACTTCGTGGAATTGCTGAACGCCTCACCGGCAATAAGCACGATGATTCCGAGAATGGCCATGTAGACCATCAGTTCCATAAGGGTAAAGCCTCGTTTCATCTGATTACCCCCGAAACCGTAATGGATTGCGTTGACTGTTTGAACCGCCAGTTGACTTTAACGTCAAGGCGTTTGGCATACACATGTGAAATGGTTTGTTCGGATGTTTCACTTGCGTTGTCGGAGTATTGGGTGGTGTTGCTTGACAGGTAATTTGCGTTAGGCGAAACGGTAACTACGGCCTTGTATTCTACTGTCATTGTATTTGGAACGATTCCGGGTTGCCCTTCCCACTTGCGGGAGACTACGATTGTGTCGGGAATTTTTGTGCCGTCTTCGCCGATTTTTGCCAAGGTAAGGCATCCCGTTCCGCAAGAAACCAGGTTTTCGTCTGTCAATCGGGCAATTCCCAGAGCGCCGAGTGAATCAATTAGGTTTTGGGCCACTTCGGTGGCCCCGTCGCGGCCGCGGATGCGCAGTAGGGCATCGCGATTGCCACTTTGCAAGTTAAGAATTGCCATGTATAAGAAACCAAGCACAGCCGCGGCAATCAGGACTTCCACGATACCGAAACCGCATTTTGAATGCGACTTCGGGCTCCTATTTAATTTTCCACATACCTTCATAATGCCACCTACAATTCTGTCCAATTACTCCAATCGCCGTTTTGTGTAGCATCGTTGCCAACTTTCCACATCGGAATCACCCTGTTTTTTGATCTCTCCTTGCGTACGGCACCGTAGATATCGTCGCCTCCGTACTTGATGCAGATTCCACCTTCAGGAGGTGTCGCTGCAAGGCCGATGGTTTGCGGATTGAACTTGATGGGAATGTTGTCATTGGTGTTAGGGTTTAACCAGCTCGCCATAGATGTTGGACATCCTTCGCCGTTCGGAACGAATTGGTTGGGGGAGTCTATGGTTAATGATGCTATGGTGCCTCCAGAACAGTTTCCTTCATCGCCGTCCCTGACTACTAAAAGTGTTCGAGGATCGGATGTTGTTGTATATCCTAGGCATAGAACTTCGTTGCGCTGACGAGACAGATTCGCGACCTGTTCAATAAAGGCGGCTGAGTTGATTGCTGCGTCTCTGATGCGCGCGTTGGCGACAGCTCGTTGCAGGCCGACAACACCCATAGATGAGAGTATCCCGATGATACTCACTACTACTAGAACCTCTACTAGGGTATAGCCCAACACGTTGCGTTTTGCATGTTGCATTGCGCTTTCCTTTATAAACCTTGTTCAAACCGTTTTTCTGAAACTAAAATAGCTTGAATGTCCGAACGGCTCCGTAACAGGCGCTTTACGCGTCTGTGTGCATTTTTTGGGCATCGATTATGGCCCTAGAGGGCTACTCATCTACTGCGTCTACCCACTTCAAAAGATCCGCCTGCAGAATATGAGTGTATATGTCTAGTGTCATGGTGCTAGAACTGTGACGCATCAGTCGCATGGTTATTCCCACGGGACAGTTGCGAGCGGCTAAGTTGGAAGCGAAACTGTGACGAAATTTATGGTTTGCAACCCAGCCCTCGATATGGAGCTTTTGACATACTTTTTTTAGCTCTCGGATAGACCGCTGTTTGCTGATCAGCAATCCAGACCCAAGTGGACCATATAAAGCAAGTTCTTCGGATAGCCTTTTCCCTATGGGAAGTACGGCGAATTTGTCTCCCTTTCCCACCACAAGAATGGACTTGCCGCGAATATTGTCATCAGTAAGGTTGGAAGCTTCGCTTATTCTAAGCCCCGCATAAGCCATAAGAGCCCATAGCATTCGTAATCCCTTGTCAGGAGCGCTCTCGACGATTCGCCGTACTTCTTCTGGACTCCACGAGTCCCTCACAGTTCGAACGGTCTTGCGATATTCAATAAGCTTGAAAGGGTGGACTCGGTCTATTCTGTTTTGCTTGTAAACCCAATTAAGAAAAATCCCGCAAACGCGGCATCGCTGCCGAGCAGATTTCTTGTGGAGTTCCAAATAATATTTTTGAGCATCTTCCACTTCGATTTTAAAAACATTATAAATCCCCTTGTTTTGGCACCATGTTGTAAAATGTTCCAAGATTCGGTTGTATTGTTCTGCACTGTCCTTTTTTAGCGATGGTCTAGAAACGAACTCCTGGGTCAAGGAGCCCATGTCTTTGGGAATGGGATTTTCCCAAGGAAGAGCAAATCGGAGTACAAGGAGACGTTGCAGGCATTGTTGCGCCACCGATTTGTTTGTTGTGCCCAGGGAACGGTAGTGGATCTGTCCGTGGCTATTTTCTCGCAGATACCAGACTTTGATTCCTCGGCTCTTATGACGCTGGATAATTGAAAGATGGTTCCATGATTCAACGGGACTTTGCCCCGGTGTGCACGGTTTGTTCATCAGAAAGAAATCCTTGTAATATCAATGTTTTGGGGCCATCAAAGGGATTCCCAAATGTATTTTACTCCTTTATCAAAAGGCATTTTCAGTTAGAACAAGGATTTTTTTACATAAAATGTAAAAAATTTCTGCTAAAAAAGCCATTTTTGTCGTAAAACGGGCGCTTTTTAAATTTTTTGATACATTTGAGGAAAAAAAAGCTATTTTAGTTTCGGGTAGTTGTGTTCCTGGTAGAATGTTTAACGGATGTTGCTCCCATGCAGAGAAAGCATAGAAAAAAAGAAGGCTATACATTGGTCGAAGTCCTCGTGGTGGTGTCCATTATGGGGATTTTGTCTGCTATGGGCGTGGCTGGTTTGCAGCGGGCTGTCGCCAATGCCCGAGTCAAGGATGCCGCGGTGAACACGGCTGCCTTCGTGGAACGTGTGGCAAATCTGGCAAGCCAGCGTAATGAAGTGCTGTGCTTGAAGATTGATCCAGGGTCTCCACAAACGGTTATTGTGGTTCTTGATGATGGAAAAAAGGATTGTTCGTCGCCTAAAAATGGAGTTGTTGCAGAATATTCGATAGAATCCCCTGCGAAGTATGTTCAACGGAGTGCGGGATGTCCGTCGGTTATGATGGATTGGTTTGGACAAAATGCTCAAGTAGCCTTTAAGCCTCGTTTAGGTCTTGCTGCAACGCCTCCTGAAGGTGGAATTTGTATCCAGTATGGCGGTGACGATATTTATGGTGCTGTTCGTAAAGACAGAACAAGAAATAGGGTAATTCCGATGTGGAAAGTCGGTAACGATGGAACCCAGAATAACAGTTGGACCAACTGGACGGAATTGTAGGTGGTGTTATGGTGAAGGTGTATGGTAAATTAAATTGTTGTCGAAATACGCGGTTAAAACATGGTTTTGGAATAGTTGAAGTTCTTGTTGCCGCCGCCGTATTGGGCTTCCTTTATATGGCGGTTCTTAACCTGCAATCGGGTAATCGTGATGCGTTGTTGCGTATCCGTGGTCGTGATGGTGCTACGGAAGTTGCGCAGAACATTATTGATTCGTTAGGCGCCTTGGGTATAGCTGGACTTTCTGATGATAAAATGCAGGAGTGTGACGAAAATGCTAGTACATATTGCTCGTGCGAACCGGGACTTCGATTGCCGAATAAAATTGTGACATCTAGGACTTGGAAAGGTCAGCCGGGCGCCATTGAAAACGATATGAATGTTGAATATACTGCTACCGTTACGGTGTCTCCAGATGCCGATTACGTAGCGAGAACTTCATCAATGCTTTTGGGCTCCGACAGCATTGAACATGTGTACGCAAAACGTCTTGATGTTAAAGTCTGTTGGCATTTTAAAAGTTCCGTTCAGTCCATTAAAGTTTCTGGGGTTATCAGATGATGGATCTATTCAAAAAAAAGAGTTCCCTCGAGGTAACCCATAAGTGCGGCTTCACGCTTATGGAATTGCTTGTTTATATGGCGATTGTGGGCATTGTTGTCGTTATTGCGGGTGAAGCCTTTAGTAATTCGACCAAGTTTCGTATCCGCACCGACAATATGATCAGAGCTACGCAAGAAGCCGAGAACGTAGCGATGCTTCTCAAGGAAGATGCCTCGCAGATGGGGGCAAAGAGTGCCTTGGACGAAATTGTCGAAAGTGGCAATGATGTCTTCAACGTGTCGCATATGTCCGAGGTCTATATAGATCCGGAGAATGTGATTGTAGAAAATCGAGATTCGTCTTCATATCGAATGGTTTATGGCAATAAGCTTGACAGCCTGGTTTTTAGAAAAGTACGTTACGACACTTCGGGACATTATGAGGCTGTTGAAGAAGTCGCCTGGTTCTTGGAATATGAGAGAAAAATTCCCGGAACAAACGATTCCTTGTACCAACTGAAAAGACAATGCGTAATTATTGATAAAAAATCGTCAGATGTAGAAGATTCTCCCTGTGCGTCCAAAGGTTCGACGGGGAGCTCAATCGGTGATTCTGCTGTTATAATGGCTTCGGAGGTTAGCGCCTTTAGAATACTTCCGGCTATTCCTCGTGTTCGAAGCAATTCGGATACATTGGAATATCGAAAGGAACAAATTTTTCCTCTCGATGATGGCGATGTATTCAGGTTTTTCTCTCGACATTCAGAAGCGGATTATGCACCTCTTACAACGAGTGCTGGCGGCTCTTCTGTGACGTTAAGCGGCTTTTTCTCAAACTATGACCTTGTGAATGGACAAATTTTGGATGTTCCCAATAGAAGGCGTCATCAAGTGATTGCTCTTTTGAATGATGGTAACAGCGGGTCTTCATGGGCCGGATTGTGCGCTAGTTCGGGGAACAATTTTACGTTCAAGCCTAAGGAAGAATACGAAATATCGTTCAAGATTCCGTATTCCACAAATGGTGCGGATGGTGGAACAGAAAAAATGCAAATGTTTGTTCCGGGGCGAGACGACTTGCATGTGGGCTTTATTGACTTAAATGGACAAAGACCTGCTGAAATTGAAGATTTTATGTTCTATCCGCCGACAAGCTCCAATGCGAGTAGCATTGAACGTGTGATGCGTTTCTCTGTGCGAGATACGGTGAAAAGGGTTTGTCTTGCGTTTACTTTTGCGGTGTATTCTCCTGTGGTTGGAAATGGCAGTTTGACCATATCTAATCTTAAAGTGAAACGGGGACTTCATTCGAACTACCGTTTTGATGAATCCAAACTTGAACTTCCGATTCAAGACAAGAAAAATGTCAAGGCTCTAAAGTTGCAAATGTCCGTAAAGCGTGGTGTGAAAAACGGCAACAAGGGTGAAACAAGCAACGTAGAGTTGGTCATTCCCATTCCGAGTAATGGTCCTAGAGATTAAGCAAGGAGTTTCCTATGCAGACGAATTTATATAACGTCATTAAGAAAGGCTTTGCCCCAAAAAAATCTATGAAAGCCGGCGTTTCCTTGATCGCTGTGCTTTTGTTTATGTTGATGGCGACGATTGCGGCAACGGCAACATGGAAATGGATTACCAGTGAAGGGTTTTCAAGTCAGAGCCGAATGATAAAACGAGAAGCGTCTCAATCTGCTGAGGCTGGCATCCAGGCGACACGTGCATGGATGACTTACCATGCAAATGATGTTGGCGCCTTGATTAGGGAGTATCAGTCTAAAGAAAATAAGAATAAACCTATTAAAATAGATAATCAGTTTGCGGAGTTTAAGAAGGCCGGACAGGAATATGATGTTTGGCTTACGGGTGTTAATACGGAAAATACAACTTATAAGTTAAAGATTCTCTCCAAGGGAAAGGCGCGTAGCGGAATGGGTTATCATTCCGAGGTGGCGATTCTTAAAGTAGATGGCTTGTATAAGGTGAAAATACCTTCTGATAAGAAAACGGCTCATTATGATTTTGATTATTCGTATTTTGGCGGGTCAACAGAAAACCATGGTAATATGAATCCGACTTCAATGTTGGTCAATGGAAACTGGAAAGGAAACCCCAATACGGTGACAACCACTTTTGTTGTGACTGGTAATGCGGAACTATCAGGAAGCAATTTACATGTCGGAAAAACGGCTTGCATTGGAGGAAATCTGTCCTCGAATAATGGCTTTACAGGACAGGATTTGTATGTTGTTGGAAACGCCTCCAATTTTACGGCGAATCTATCTGGCAACGTATATTTTGGGGGCAATGTAAAAATGGGCTCTCAGGCGAATCCAGGATTTAACATAGGTGGAAGTGTTTTTCTTACGGATACTATGACTACAAGCCAAGGTGAATTTGGTCCTGTAATTCATGGAAACTTTTGTACAGATGAAAATGCCTTGTTGCTTTCGAATGGAACGAATAATCCGTTTACGGTAAAGCAAAATGTTTGGTTGCCGGGACCGTTTAACGTAGCTTTTGGTAGCTTTGATTGGAATACTGGAAAGTATAGCGTTGAAGATGATGAGTATGTTGATCAAAGGTATAATAAAATCCTTTTTGCTGATAGTACCGGTACGGCGTATATAAAATATGGACGTCCTTTTAGCGACTATACCCAGTTGCGTACAAGCGACCGCTTTTTTACTCAAAATAGCAATGGAAACAAAAAGTGTGCTGAGGTCTCTTCCGGTTACGGATACGGTAATCATGCTTATTGTGCCACAATGGACAATGGAGGCTGGGGTTGGACCTGGGACTGGAATGATGAATGGACAAAGTGGAATGCGGTTGAATACACTCCTTACAAATGGGAACGGTCTAGTGGCGAGAATAAATTCTTCTTGTATGACACTCGTAAAACGGATGTTGAGTATAGAAGTTATACGCGCAATGATTTGCAGTCTTTGAAGGGCGTGCATCAGGGAATGCCCCAGTTTGGTGCGTCAACAATTTATGGATATTATGTGGGGGGTGAACCGTTTTACTATCAGGATGTAAGCTATACCACGACAGGAAGTGGACTGTGGGCTTCGACAACGGTTTCTTTGACGGATCGATATACCTATTATAATTATAATTGTACTGGAGTTAATTGCGACTACGAACGAAAATTGGCTATTGGGTCTCCGTATTGCAGCCGAGATCAAATATCGAGTGGAAACGATCTTCGCCCCTTCTGTTCGGTTCCTTCATGGTTTAAAATTACAAGCGGAGCCCTGAGTAACCAGGACCCTGTCAATTTGGAATGTGGCGAAACAATCAAGGAGGTTTGTGATACCATTTGGACAAAAAAACAGGGGTGTGATGGAGCTAAGTATAAGGTAGATGATGTTTTGAAAAATTCTTATGACGTGTTCCATCCGTATGCGTCCAAGGGATGTGCCGCAGATATTACGACATGGAGTGATGACGTTGTTACGAAACTGAATAATTGCTATTCCGAACTTTCTACTGGAGGATTGTCTTCCGAGAATCTCTTCAACGGTTATTTGGTGGTTAGCGTTCGCGGTGAAGGGAAAAAGGATCCTGAAGGTACACTGAATGGAAGGTTTATTATCATATTTGAAGATGATCCTGGACAGAATTCTTTCCCGCCGACGACGAATGATTCGTATGTGTTCCTGTACCTGCGTAGTGGTGGAACCGGGTCGTTGCAACCGACTGTTGCGGGAAATTATAATTACTTTATTTTTACCGATGCTACGGTTTCTCAGCTTTTGTTCAATAATACGGCTGAATTGCATGGCTCGGTGTATGCCAAGGCTGATGGTTGTGCAAAGGTCAGTGACATGACCATTGATAAGATTACGACTAATCAGGCATTGATTAATGATCTTATTGAAAGTGGGGTCCTGTGTCCGGCAGATGCTGATGATTGTGGAACACCGATTTCTCTCAAACCGGCGTCGTCATCGTCGTCAGGAAGTGAGGATATCTCTGTTAGTGTTTTTGGTTCTGCAGATTCGTTCTATGTGGCGAGTGCTCCGCAGTTGAAAATTTCGTTGGAATCCCAGTACAAGAATAAAGAGTCCGAATCGCAGTTAAAAAATACACTTGAATTGGGAGGCTCGTTTATAGTTCTTCCTCGTGTAATTTACATAACGAGAGACCCTGTTGGTGAACTTAAAGATTATTATGGACTTGTTGCGTTGAATAGTAAGCATCCTGCTGTTCAGAGCTCCATCACCTGTGATGAAAGTACTATTAGAACGTCTGGAAAACTCCATGACAATACTAGTGGCTTAATCAAGGAAGGTTACCACACTTGTGTGGTAACAGGTTCTGTTGATGGATCCGTAAGTAAGGTACCGTTTTATTTGATTGTGAAAGGGAACCTCGCAAATACAACTGAAATAGGCTTCTTCCAGACTAGCGTTGAAGTAAATAACAATGGCTCTACAACTCCGACACTAGTGTTGTCTAATGGTCCTGCGACACAGTCATACTCGGTAAATGTTACGATTACACCTGAAAGCCATGACGGCTGGGTAATTACACCTAAAGATGGTGTAGCCTGTGACAATGCATCGAATCCGACATCCTGCGTTGTGACGATTGCGACTGGTGATGCGTCCAAGCAGATATTTGATGTCGTTAACAATAATGCTTCTACAGGGTCGTTGCAACTTCAGGTCGTTGGTGGTGATAATTATATTCCCGGAACAAACAACAATACAGAAACAATCTTTATGGCGACATCGGCGAACGTCTTGCTGGAAAACCTTGCAACTTATTGCCAGCGGTTTAGCTGTAATGATGCGCTCCAGAAAAAGGCGAATTCCTTAGAAGTTCCTGATTGCTATTCTGCGAATGCGTGGGTGAGTTTGCATGCAACTGGTGGTGAATGTCAAAATGTAACGCCGAATCAAATGTGGATCTGTGATGTCGATGCAAGCATAAGTTTGTCTGCAGGAACGGCGCCAAGCGGGTGCGAAATTGTCATTCCTAGCGAGCATAACAGTTATGCAGCTCCATTGACTCCTAATGGTCAACATTACTTGTATGCAGGACTTAAAGCGATTAAGCAGACTTTGACTTATGGCTTTACTGGAGTGGCGGACAATGTTTCTGAAATGGTTATTAAGGTAGAAATCGAAGACCGTAACGGAAACAAACGAGAAGGCACTTGTACCTATTCCGAAATATCTTCTGCAGATAAATCTTGTACAATTGATGTTTATCGCGGTTCTGCGGTGACGCTTTCTTTGCCCAATAGTCCGAAACAGTTCAATCGTTGGACATGCGAATCGGGAGAATGTAGCTTCCTTACGAATGCGAACCAACAGACGATTGCGTTTACGGCAACAGGTGGCGCAGATATTAGAGCGCATTTCAACGAAAATGACAAGCACTGTTTCTTTGATGAATTTAAGATGGAACAGCTGTCGTGCGGTAGCGAGAAATATTGTGTATGTTCTGGTGCAAGTTGTGGCACGAATAAAAAATGGAAAGTGGTGCACGGTAGTATCAGTGATCTAGAATTGGATGCTGTGGCGGACAAAATTAGACTCTCTAGAAGTTCTGCCAGGAATAAGAAAGAATCTGAAGTGAACGATGTAACGGTATTGAGTTCTGTAGAGGCTGGACTTTATGGAACATTGAAGGCCCAATTTAAGATTCCGAAAATTGATGCCAGGAATAATAATATTGCACGGTCTGCTGTGCAAAATTCTGGATTCTTGCTTCGTTCAGGGAATTGGTCGCCCGATAAAAAGGCTTTGTTCCTGAATGTGTTCTTGAACGAGTTCAATAATGTTGTTGCTCGAGTTTGCATAGATGGAACGTCAAATTGCATGGAATCCACTTTGTATAATGATGGAACGGCTTCGTATGCTAACGATAATTCGATAGTCCTGCTGAGTGCTTCGCTAAGAAATATCCTTACCAATAGTGATACTCTTATTGTTTCGGTTATTCCGAGTACATGGAGCTCGACGACTTATAGGGCTACGTTTGTTTTGGATGATGAACACTTGAATGGTGTCGAGGAACTTAGAGATATGGTGAACCACCAGTCTGTTGGATACCGTTTGAGTTCTCCGGATATGGAACTTTATGGGATTGGCTGGCAAAGTGATGACTACAATGCGGAATGCTGGGAAAAACCGCCTACTGTAAAGTGCTCGTTCAAGGCTGCGTATCCTGGTGGAATTATTGAAAAAGGTGCTGAAGTTGTTCCGTGGGTGGGCCTTTCCGCTTGGTTCAATCAGGCGTATACTTGTACTCCTCATTACTACTATAATGGCGATGACGCAACATGCAATGGTTCGGTCCTTGAAGGTTCGTTTAAGGAATGTACCTCGGGAAACTACACATTCAGTGCTGTTGGTCCACATGGTACATCGAATAGGGTGGCGAAGGCTGCCGTAGAAGGATGCGGCTTTAGTGATGAAAGTCGCCAATGGGCGAATGCCAGTGCGGAATGTGGTGAATTCTGGGTCGGAGAGAAAAATCCCTGTACCGAATCAACGGTGTTTACTTTGACGGATAACAGCAGCTCTGGTGGAGAATACTGGAATGCGGCTTCTTCTACAGTGAATTTGCGCGATGTTGTTTTGAATATTGAACTTTATAACCCGACGCAGAAAGAAATTGAAATATATCTGTTTAGTCGACAAGAAGAGGACTCGTATACATATGGAACCGATGCAATCTATAGTAAGTCCTTTAAGACGAATGCTAATGGACTCATATCTCTAGACATTTCTGAATTTGCAGAGGTTGAGGGCTTTGATCCTGAACATGTAGGCGGCGTCTATGTACAGAATGTGACTGATGGATCAAAGGCCGGGGTTTATAGTCCGAGTTCGTCGCTCGAGGGTACGGTCAAGAGCATTGTTGCATCTTGTCCTCACGTGCTGAGCTTTGCTGGGTGCTATGCAAGCTTCAGTTCTTCGACCAATAAATGGACTCTACGTGCGATAGTCAATAATTCGGATAGAGCGGGCAAAATTGAAGTGGATGCGAGCGGATCGGCGAGCTTGTCGGCTGTGGATCCGTCGATGCCTATGGTTTGTGGCGATGGTGTGACCGCATGTTCGTTTAGCGATGTTATGGGACGAACGGCCGTTGTGTTTACGCCATCTGACAACCCCTATGCAGAGAATACGGGGAAAAACTACGTGTTCACTTTTAATATGCAGTCAAATGATAATAAGCAGTCTGTTGAGCCCTGCGTAACTGATCCGTATACAATTTCGACGATTAATGCTGAGTGTAGTTTGAATAAAAATTCCGTAATCGTCGGTGCAGGCATACCTGTGGTAAACTATTCCTTGAGTGGTTGCCCTGATGAAAAGTGCGGTTACGAAGTTGTTCTTGTTGAAGCGGATGTTACCTTGGCAGAAAATAATGCAACAGGAAATTTTGCCAACTATACAACATTGACAAACAAGGCGAATACCGCAGAAAGTCCGCTACAGAAGGATGCCTCCTATACGATCAAAATGAAACAGAAGAATTCCAGTCGTCCTTTCAGTGATGTTACTTGCGGAACGTTTACCGTAAACGATGTAACCTCGCAGGAATCTGAAATTCAAGCGGGCAGTTGTGCCTTTGACAATGTGAACATTAGTATTGGGCAAAGCACGACGTTCAGGGCCTCCAGTTTTAGTGGGACGAATCAATCTGCAGCGGTTCGACTCTTAGACGATGATGGAAACGAAGTGTCCTCGAATGCGACCTTCTGGACCGGAGGAAATTATGAGGTGTATGGCATACAGCCTTCCAAGACCGGTTCGTTGACCTATACCTTGATTGTCAATGGTGGCCGCTCTTGTACAGCTACGTTGAATGTGAGCGCTCCGACTGCAACGTGTGAAATTCCTTCGTCGGTTGAACAGTGGGAAGATTTGACCATTGGCGTTAGCAATATCACTCCTTCTAATGAAAATATAAACTTGGTTATTTCGGAGAATGGAACGGAGAAAAAAAATACGACTGTTTGGTCGAACAACGGTTATTCGGATTCGTGGAATATGAGTGCCACAGGACAGTATGAGTACATTGTAACACTTGCTGGCCATGAAGTTTGCAAGGAGACTGTGACGGTGACCGGGGCTGTTGGGACTGCGCAATCTTGCAAATTTGCAAATACGTCAAGAGTCTATGGTGAAAAGGTCAAATTCCAAGTGGAAAAATTGAAAGTGCTGAAGGATGCGACTTGGGAACTTAATGACCCGAACGGCACGAAGGTTGCTGAGGGAACATATAATCAACGGTACAACCAGACGTTCTGGGAGACAGGTGATATAAATGTGAAGGCCTCGGGAACATATACATTAAAATTGAATGGCATTGAAGCGTGTTCAGCTGATGTGTCTGTTACTCAGCCGAGCGCGGAAAATTGTAGGTTGGATGCAACTACGATTCCAACGGGAAGTACTACGAAGTTCCGCTGGGATCTAAAGAATTGTAAGGAAAATCAGTGCTCTTATGAAATTCGCCGTGATGGAGTGCTGTTTACGAGTGGCGCAAATGTGCAGGAACAAGATAATCGCCAATATGATGTAAATGATGGTGGCGAATATGTTGTCTGGCTCAATGGTGCTGCGACAAACTGCAAGAAAACACTTGCTATAGCTGCGGGAGGAACCTTGGCTTGTTCTGCTGATGATGAACTTGCTGTGGGATCTCAGTGGCAACAGATTAGAGTCACTTCCACTCGAGAAACAGGTAAATATGATTTGTGGATTGACGAAAGCATTGGTATCGGTTCGAATGGCTATGAAATGTCTAATTTTGATATTAACAAGAATGCTGTAAATGTAGGCGTTGGTGGTTTTACTTGTATGTCCGCTGGGTCTCATTCATATAAGATTACGGCCCATGGGAAAGCCGATGCTTTATGTGAAGGCTCGTTTAATTGTCGTGTAATTTTTAGTCATGGCGTAATTCTTCCGACGGGAACGTATTCGCTTGATGAATGGGAGGATTCGTGGTGTGGAAAACCTGAAGTCATAAAGGTGGTTGATCAAACGAATGGAAGCAAAGGTGACTGCTTGGACTGGATTGCTGGTACGAATAAAACATATGGCGAAAATGGGCAATATAACTGTTATGGAACTCTAACGGTGACATATCCTATACAAATAACTGTACCGACAGGAAAAATGCTACAAATTAATTGTAATACGAATTAAAAAATAACAGAAATTGCGTGGAGCGGATTGTTGAAGGCAATCCGTTCTTTTGCTTTTAACGGTCTCTCGTTTAGTCTCGCTCCTACAACCTGAACCTGATCAGCCTCCAGATGTTCGTCGGTTTCCCGGAATGGGAAAACTACCTGCACACGATCCGCCTCAAGAACCAGGACAACGAGCGGCCTGTCCCCGTTCCGGAGGGTTCGCTGTTCGCCCTCTTGCAGAAGAAGGCCGAATTGAGTAAATTTACGGAAGAATTTCTTGTAAGCGAGGCTATGCTTATGGATAACGAACCGATTGAAAAAATCATTAAGTATTCGGGGCTTTCTGAAAAAGATATGCTTGAACTTCGCCGTTTGCAAACGGATCCGTCTAGAAAATAGCCGTTCAACCAGCAAATTGATGTGGCAAATAGCTCAAAAAAATGCAAATCTGATCAAATTTGAGGGTCCCTCTGTTTGAGGGCCTTTTTCGATGCAGTTTTTTGCGACTTTACAAAAATCTCCCCAAAATCTTACATTTCGGTTTTCTTGCTCGGTTTGCATGGGGTGCCTTTTTACATGTCCTGTATTTTCTAAATTGTGGGCGAAACTTTGAAAGTGCGGTTTAGCCGCAGAGGTATATATAATGTCTAAGACGATTTTGCTTTTCCCGGGCCAGGGTGCTCAGTACGTGGGCATGGGCCAGACGCTCGCTTCTACTTTTGAACCGGCCAAGAAGCTCATGATGCAGGCCGACGAAATTCTCGGTTTCTCGCTCTCCAAGCTCATGGCCGAAGGCCCCGAAGATGTCTTGAAGAGCACCGATAACACGCAGCCGGCTTTGTTTACCGTGTCTGCCATGGTGATGGAACTCCTCAAGTCCGAAGGCTTTGCCTTTGACTACGTGGCCGGTCACTCCCTCGGTGAATACTCCGCTATTTATGCCGCCGGTGGTTTCAGTTTCGAAGAAGGCCTTCGCCTGGTGCGTACCCGTGGCGAACTCATGGCCTCTGCCGGTTCCAAGAATCCGGGTGCCATGGCTGCTATCATGGGCCAGGACGAAGCCAAGATTCTTGAACTTTGCGAAGCCGTGAAGGATGCTGGTACCGTGGTTCCGGCAAACATCAACTGCCCGGGCCAGATCGTGGTGTCCGGTGCGGTCGCTGGCGTGAACAAGCTCGTCGAAAATTGCGTTGCCGCCGGTATCAAGGCCATTCCGCTCGCCGTGTCTGGCGCCTTCCACAGCCCGCTGATGCAGTTTGCTCAGGCAGGCCTTGCCGAAGCCATTGCAAAGACCAAGTTTAACGATGTCGAAAAGCCCGTGATTGCTAACGTGATTGCCGAACCGGTTACGAAGGGTGCCGAACTTGCCGAACTTTTGGTGAAGCAACTGGTATCTCCGGTCCGTTGGAACGATTGCATGAACAAGGCTATGTCCTTGGGCGTCACTCAGGGTGTCGAAGTGGGTTCCGGCAAGGTGCTCATGGGTCTGATGCGCAAGATCAGCCGCGATGTGAAGGTCACTCCGGTGGAAACGATCGAAGCATTCCAGGCTCTGAAAGGCTAATTTTAACAACTAACCACAGGTAACTACTATGGGTAAACTTACTGGTAAAAAGGCAATCGTGACCGGCGCCTCCCGCGGTATCGGTCTTGCCATTGCAACCAAGCTCGCCAGCGAAGGCGCTGACGTCGCCATCCTTTCCACCTCGGTCAAGGAAGATTTGGCCGCCAAACTTTCCGCCGAACTTGGGGTGCAG
>JAEEGH010008011.1_pt1 | contig 25162 bp, 20 predicted proteins | sample 9134181 | NCBI WGS metagenome assembly JAEEGH01 (sample SAMN16246544, study PRJNA631951) | gut metagenome | biome: gut microbiome; feature: rumen; material: DP-attached | host: Bos | place: Iran: Karaj | collected 2018-10
TGGCGAAAAATCAAAAAATACAATTACCGATTTTCTCTACACCCTCAAAACTTGGGAAAAAGGCAAATCACTTTTCTCGGCGGTATCCTTTAAGGACAACGAGTATGTTCAAATCAACTGGCCTACAGATGTCTTTGAAGCGTTTACGGCGTTCAAGACGTTAAAGGATTATCTCGGTTCGATTAACAAAATCCTGATTAACGAATTTCTGGTGACGCAGGCGCCCGTCATTTTCGATGAATGGCAGAACAAAAAAATCGAAATGAAGTGCCAATCGTTCAACGATATGATTCTCTCGGTACACCGCGCCGTTCTTGACAAAAGCAGCGGAGAATCGTCGCTTAAAAACAGGCTCCGCGCGCAATACACATACGCCATCATCGATGAATTCCAAGACACGAACCAACTGCAGTGGGATATTTTCAGTTCTGTATTCGACAAGATTTTCGTCGTAGGCGACCCAAAACAATCCATTTACAGTTTTCAAAGTGCCGATGTGAACGTCTATCAAAAAGCGATTCACGAAATCAAAAACGGCATGTCACTACAGACAAATTTCCGTTCAACCACAGGGATCATCGAAGGTTGTAACAAGCTTTTTGAAGGTGATTTTTTCACACCAAACGAAGGCTCGAACAAACTCGTTGAATTTGAACCTTCGTACCCTCCGCAAAATTCGAAGCAAGTCAAGGTTCCTCCGCAAATCAGAGGCAAAGAAATCGCCCCGATTTGGATTAGCTACGAAGACATTTCCGAGGTCGATTTTGCGCGAACCGCCGTCACCAAAATTGTAGAATGGTGCTCTTTTGTTGATGATAAAAAAACAGCCTTGCAAGTGTTCGAAAAAAAAGACTGCACCAAACTCCGAAACGTCACATTCAAGGACTTCGCCATCCTTGCTCGAAGCCGCAGCGAAATGGAATCCATCGAAGACGCCATGCGTTCTGCAGGAGTCCCGTTCAGCCGCTATAAGGACAGCAACCTTTTCAGCAGCCGCGAATGCGCCGAATGGATAGCCATTTTCAAGGCCATTGACGCGCCCGATTTTTCCGCATGGAACAGACGGCTTTTAAGCGAAGCCCTCATCACGGATTTTTTCAGAATCGCTCGACAAGACATCTACACCGTCGAAAGTAATTCATTTGACGATCCGAACAACCCTGAACGCCAAAAACTGAACATTTGGAGAGACCTCGCGCAAAAACGCCGATACGCAGAAATGCTGGAGCGCATTTACAGCGATACGCAAATCGAAGAGCGTTTGATGGAAATTTCCAAATTGCAGAACTTGGCAAAGCTCCGTCAAATCGGTAATTACTGCATCGAATATCTCTACAACCACAACTGTTCTGTCGAAGATCTTGTTCGCCATCTGGAGGCACTCGCCTGCTATAACGACAGCGCAGACGACGAAGACGGCAACCTCGTCGAAAAGAGCACTGACTACGACGCCGTCCAAGTCATGACGATTCACGCCTCCAAAGGTCTCGAATTTCCGGTCGTGATTTCCGTAGCCGGTCTCGCTGGAAAAAATCCAAACTCGACAGGCCCCTATTTCTACCACGAAAATGACGAATTACGCCTTGGATTCAGCGATTACGCCAAATCTATCCGTGATCGAGAAGAACTCGAAGAGTGGAAACGGCTTTTTTATGTCGATTTCACACGCGCATCGTCCATTTTGATTTTGCCCCGTTATGAAAAATGGAAAAATACCAAAGGCGTCAAAAAAGAATTCCAGTTCCTCGAAAGTTCCATTCGAAATCTCGTCGATTCCAAAAGTTCATATACAACGACATTACAAACCATCGATGAATGGAATCCGAAACAATTAAGCAAAGATGTCCGCACGAACATCCTCAAGCCGCTCAACGCCCTCTCCGGAATCGGAAAAACATTAAGCCCTGACGAAATTTCAGACAACATTTTACAACAAAGAAGTTGCATGTCCAACTTGCAAAGAAAACTTGCTGACGCAAGCATCATGCAATATTCTTACAGTTCGCTCTCCGGAAAAGCAGATTCGCTCGTCGATACAGACGATGGCGACCGCCTCAACCCTGATGGCAGCGATTTTGCAACAGCACGTACGCCGACAGTTCTCATTCGCGACATCGATACAGCGGCAGTCGATTGTTCCATTGCAGCCAACCCATCATTTGATTATCAAACACACTTGAACGAGACGGCAAAAAAATTTCCACGCGGTTCGCACGCCGGTAATGCGCTCCATCGCATTTTTGAACGTACAAAATTTCATCAGTTCGGTTTGGAACTCAAAACGCTCGAAGACGCCCTCGCCGATTCGCAGACAAAGAACGTTATCGAAGAAGAATTCAAGCGAGAATCGCTCCCCATCTGGAATCACAAAGACGAATGGACGACGATTGCCACGCATTATGTTTGGAATACGCTGAATGCGAGACTGCCGGTAATCGCGGGTTCTTCCGTTGAAGATGAACCGCAATCTAGTGAAAAAATGCCACGGACATTCGCACTCGTCGATATTCCGCTAAGCGACCACAAGCCCGAAGTGCAATTTAACCTAAACGCTACGGATTCGAACGATGAAAACGAAAGTTGCGCACCCAAAGACATTCTCAAACGGTTCTGCAAAGGCTTTATCGACTTGATGTTTGTCCGTACCGTTAATGGTCAAAAGCGCTATTCGATTCTCGACTGGAAATCGGACATGTTCGAAAACAACACCTACACGCCCGAAGCAATCAAGGAAAAAGTCGATAACGATTATTCCATCCAGCGAGTCCTTTACAGTTATTGCCTAGTGCAATGGCTCAAGCAGTTCTACGGCGAAGGCACTGCAGAGAACCTGAACGAAGCCGAGATTTTCGAGCGTCACTTCGGTGGAATCTATTACGCATTCATTCGCGGAACCGAAGCAGGTACATCCAAGGGTATTTATGCACAAACTTGGAATAGTTTTGCAGACCTCGAAAGCGCCTACCAGAAAATAAAGAAGCTCATGACGATGCCCTCCAGCAAAAAGGAGGAAAACCAAAATGGATAAAAAAGTATTGGCCACCGAATCTTTGGATGAATTCATTGACGCTCTCATTGAAATGCATGGGCTGAATCCGCTCAACAGATATTTATTGAATCTGTTGTTTGAAATCAAGAAAGATATTCCGCTCCAGACGAAAAAATTCTTGGCACTCTGCTTGTCGCTCCTCGATGACGGTAACACGCGCATATCGCTAGACGCGGCACAGTTCACCGCCATGTGGACAAAAAAATGGAACGGACTCGTGATGCTCCGCATCAGCAGCACCGATGAAGAAATGAGCGAAAACGATTTTGCAACATCAGACGATTTCGCAGGAATCATCAACGACGGCGTTCAGGACATTTTGACGAACGACTTTTCGACCATCATGGAAAACCGCGAAACCGACACGACATCGGCAGAAAACGCATTCGGGAAGCCATTCGTGCTCGCCAAGCGCCCAGGCGGAGCGCATCTTTACTTCACCAAACATTTCGACGCCAAATGCGTCATCGAAGAATCGGCAAAGAATTTATTCAAAAACGGGCAAAAGCCGAGCAAAGACGAAACCGAACAATGCATCAATAAAGTAGCAAGCATCTGTAAGCCATTCGGCGACAAAAAATTTACCATCAAAGAACGCCAAGCCGAAGCGATCATTCGCGGGCAAACGGAAAATCTCGTCATCACGGGAGGTCCTGGCACAGGCAAAACAACCGTCGTTCTCTACATTCTGTGGAACCTACTTGAAAGTCATAGCGAAATGCTAGATTGGAACATCTATCTTGCGGCCCCGAGCGGCAAGGCTGCCGACCGCATGCGCGAAAGCCTCATCGACGGGCTCTCGAGAATCCGCGACGAACAAAAGACCGGCGAAAACACACGCATATTCCGCAAACTGAACGATCTCGAAAGCAGCACCATCCACCGACTGCTGCGATTCTCCAAAAGCAGAGGCGAATTCACGTTCAACCGCAACGAACAGTTTCCGCAAAAATCCATCTTCGTCATTGACGAAGCAAGCATGATCGATATCGAAATGTTTGCGGCCCTTTTGGAAGCTATTCCCGCAGGCGCTCGGCTTTTCATTCTCGGAGATCCGTTCCAGCTCCCATCCGTCGAATCCGGAGCCGTCCTCGGAGAAATTCTCAAGGTGCAATCCGGAAAAAATTTTTCCGTTCAACTGAACGAATCCAACCGTTTTGACGACAAATCGAACATAGGCAAACTCGCCAACGAAATAAAGGTAGTCGCAGAGAACAAGGACAACGCAAAATTCGTTCCGCATAAATTCACAAGCAAAGAGGCCTCTGCGGATAGTTGCGACAAAAGCGACACCGCACCCGTCGACGAGATATCCGCAATCTCCAGGGATAAAGTCTTCTACAAAAAAATCGAAACCGACTCTGTTCCTCTTTCGAAAAAAGAAGAAGACAAACGCATCGAAGCACTCATTACCGAATGGTCCCGTGATTTTGCAAGACTCCCCGACCTTGCCGAAAGCATCCACCCAGAGCGTACAGGCACCGAAGTAGATGACCCCGACCACTGCGAAACAGCCCGCAGAAATGAAATTTGGCAGCTATCATTGACCAAGCGCATCCTCTGCGCTGAACGCCGTGGCCTCCGTGGCATCGAAAATATCAACAAGAAGGTTTGCAGCAAAATAAAGAGCCTCTGGAAAGCGCAGAAAAAAAGCCAAGGAAAAACAGTCGAATGGAGCGATACCGGCTATTTTCCAGGACAACTTCTCATCATCACGAAGAACCAAGAAATGTTCAAGCTCTATAACGGCGACACGGGAATCGTCATTTTCGACGGGAACACCCCCTGCATCATGCTCAAAAAAGCGCCGCCCCGTAACAGCAACGACGAGAGCGCCAAACGTCGCGACGATTTCATCTTTTATCCGCTTTCGGTACTCCCCGAAGACGCCATCACGACCGCATTCGCCATCACCATCCATAAATCGCAAGGTTCCGAATACAATCACGTCACCATGTTCCTGCCGACAAGAATTGGCCACCCGCTTCTCACGAATCAAATTCTTTACACAGGAATCACCCGCGCCAAAAAAAGCGTCACAATAATCGCAAACGACGAGACTTTTAAAGCCGCCGTCACGACCGTCAGCGAACGCGACACGGGAATTTCGCTCTAGTTTTCAAGTTCCATGTTCCCATAGCCTCTTTTCTGTATATATTTAAGTAAGAAATAAATAAACAAAGGAAGAAATATGGCAACAATAAAAGAACTCAAAGCAAGTGGAGCCCCTCGTTTTAAAGTTCCGGGCAAAGAAGCAATTTATGACGCTTTCGACCAGTTCCTCGCAGAGAACTTCCTCGGCGAGACCGTAGAAGCGGTTCCCCCCGCCCCGACCGGCGAGAATGCCGAATTCGCACCGCAGGTTGTCAAGCTCTACGAACTCGCCAACACCACCAAAGGGAACGCAGGACTCTGGAAGGCAGGCACCGGCACATCGTCCAAAAAATGGGACATGAGCTTTTTGCAAGGCATTTTGAACCAGTTCTCGACACTTCCGGCAGCCACACGCGGCAAGACTGTTTCGGACATCAAGCTTCAGCTCGAAGACTTCGCCTCCAAGAAGTTTGCCAAGAACCCGGCCAACGCCCGCAATGGTCTCCTCCACCTTTGCAACCCGAACGATTACGCCGCCATCTACTCATTTGCGGACAAACTCGCCATCTGCAAGGAACACTCCCGCCTGCTCGAAGACTTTAGACTTTCGAACCGCTGGGATAGCGGCCTCTTGAAATTGAAGGTTTTCCGCAAAGACGGTTACATCGCCATACACACGGATGAACAACTCTGCTGGATTTACGACAAACTCGCCAACATGCACAAAATCGAAGACGAAGAGTTTGACGTATTCATGAAAAACTACTTCACCGCTCCAAAAAAGACGGCCCCGAAAAAGAAGTAATCCAATCACGTCGCCCCATCGGGCGACTTTTTTAACCTGTCATCCCGGACCCGGAATCTTTTTCAATTCTTCTTTAAGCTGATGAGCGCAAAAACAAGCGAGACGGCAACACCGATAAGCGGAATGTAGTTTGGAGTTTGAATTTTTGCAGTTGACACCAAGATAGCCGGGATGAGCCCAAAGAGCCCGCCAACAATCACGCCTGTGTACCAAAGCGATTTTTTGATATTGAATTTTTTATGGGCGATAATGGCAACAGCGAGAGGAGCCACAATTCCTGGCGTATAGACGGAATAAGCCATCGTCAAAAGCCCAATAATATCCTTGCCTTGAAGCGCAAGGAATGTCGCAATGATGCCGATAGCGACGACAAGCAAACGCACGACAGAAATGCGGTGCGTATTCAAGATGTCACTTCCGAAAATGGCGGCAGAGTTGATAAGGCACGTATCCGCCGACGAGAGCAACGCAGACAAAAGTCCAACGGACAAGAGAGCCGCAAGCGGGAGCGGAAGTACATCTGACGCGAGTCTGAACAGCGGATTCATCACTGGCCCCGCGCCATGTCCAGTTTCGGGGGCGTAAGTCGCGGTCCACATGCCAAGCAAGACGATGACAACACTAAAAACCAGGATAGCAAAACTTCCGGCAACAACGGCTTTGCGGGCAGACGATGCATCCTTGGCGACAAGGTTACGCGAAATCACGTCAGGGCCAAGAAAATAAGCACCTCCGACAGTGAACAGCATCATCGCCAAATCAGTGAAGCCAAATTTTTCGTTCAAGAGATTGAAATTTCCGAAAGTCGCAAGCCCAGCGGACTGCACGGCAGTTCCATTGGCAAATCCTCCGAACAGATAAACCGCGGCGGCAAAAAATCCAAGCGTCAAAATTCCAAATTGCAACGCGTCAGTACGGACAACAGAAAGCTGGCCGCCCAAAAGCGTATAGACAATGACAATTCCCGCCGTAATCAAAACAGATTGCGTTCCCGCATCGTGCCCCAGCACAAGCCCAATGAACCCGGCAACAGCAGCGAACTGCGCAGCGATAATTCCAATCCACGAAACGGCGATAATCAAAGCGACAAGCTTTCGCCCTGTTTTTCCGACCGTCTTTTCAGCGATTTCGGGAAGCGTGCGCACATCGAGATCGTGAACCGGTTTGCTCAAGAAAGCCGCTTGAAACCAGAATCCAATCGCGCCAACAGCCAGCCACCAGAAAGCGGCAAAGCCGATGTTCTCAGCGCGGGCGGCGATGCCCACTGTTGCAGAAGCCCCAAGAACCGTCGCCATGAGGCTCATGAAAACGAACGGGCTGCTTTGCTTGCGACCTGCAACAACATAATCGTCAAAATTCTTGACCTTGAATAAATCGCGAATACAGATGAATCCAAGGACAAGAAAATAGATGATGAGAAGTTTCATGACTTAAAGTTAGAATTTTACAAGTTGCCGTATTCGCCGATATCAGGGATGAGAGCGCCCGATTTCATGTGGTAAACGCGGTTGCTGTAACCGAATGCATTTTTGTCATGCGTGGCGATAATGACAGAAACGCCCGTCCTCGCCAGCCGTGCAAAAAGGCGATAAACCTTATGACTGTTTTCTTCATCAAGATTGCTCGTCGGTTCGTCGGCAATAATCAAATCAGGCTTGTTCGCAAGAGCCCTTGCAATGGCAACACGGCGTAGTTCACCACCAGAAAGATTTTGCGGATGTTCGTTTGCAAGATGTGCGATACCAAGTTTATTTAACAGCGCTTTGATATGTTCCTTGTCAATTTTTTTGTTGTACAAGGTCGAAGTCAAAGTGATGTTTTCGACCACTGTGAACGCAGAAAGACTTGCAGCATTTTGCGGAATGTAACCGATACGCTCGTTACGCAAATGGGCCAGTTCCTCGTCGTTGAGCGCATAGATGGGCAGTCCGTCTATTTCGATGCTTCCCGACGTGGGCTCGGTAACGCCTGCGAGCGCGTTCAAGAGCGTACTCTTTCCACTTCCAGATTCGCCGAAAATGACGGTGAAGTCTCCAGACCATGCGAAGAAATCGGCGTTGTTGACTGCATTAAACTTTTCGCCACGTCGTGTATATTGCTTTGTTATATTATTTCCATTAAGTATCATTAAGCGTCCTCCTTTAATGCGGTGTAAACATCGATTTTCCCGACTTTTTTAGCGATGTGGTATGAAGCTCCAATCCCTGCAATGGTGGGGATAAACAAAGCTCCGACAATCGTTAAAAGAATGGTGGATGCGTTAGGGAGTGAAAAAGGTATCTGCAAGTTTTCTTGAATCAAAAAACGTAATGAGAAAATTGCGACTGTTCCGAATAACGTTCCGGCGATAGCTCCGCTTCCACTTGCAATCAGGGATTCTCCAAGAACGATATTGGTGAGTTTTTTACGGGTGGCTCCAATAATCAGGAGCGTCGCAAATTCACGCTTGCGTTCGTTTGTCGAAACCGAGAATGCGATGTAGATGACAGCAATCACGAGGAACAGGAAGAATCCAGAGATAATCCAGACTGCAATTTTGAAAGAGCCTGCGGTTGCAATAACGCTATCGAACATGTTTTTGCGCGGAATGACATGCAAGTTGTCGAAATGCTCGTGAATCGTTTGCGAAATTTTTTCGAAGTCAGCTCCTTTTTCAAGGTTGGCAAGAATTGCGGAGGGTTCCCCTTCGGAGATGAAATTGTATCCGACTTCTGCGGCGGCCTTGCGTAGAATTTCGATGGTCTCAACATCGGCGAAAACTGCTTGGTCTAGCTTATTGCCTAAAGGTTCAAGTGTTCCGACAACAGTAAATTCCTTGCCGAAAAACTTGATGACGCCACCTTCTTCGATGTTGATATCGTTACCAACAATGACGGAACCTGGGACAAATTCTTTTTTGTAGGTTTTGCGGATCCATGGCTTGATGGTAAAATCAGTCTTGGGATCAAAACCGATGATATTGACTTTTTTGTCGCAGCAGCTTGCACTGAGCGTTGTAAAGTAGAATTGCGGTGATGCTGCGCTTACTCCTGGAAGTTTACGGGTGAAGTCCAATACTTCGCGTGGAAGCGTTTTGTGGCTCAAGTCGCCTTGCAAAAGAACGGACTGGTTTTTAGCTTCGCTGCCGAACGGGACGACTAGCAAATCAGCGCCCATGCGGGAAGAAAGCTGTTCGAATCCGGCGTCAAGACTTTTTGAAAAAATGACACCAGAAAGCAATGTTGCCGAAGCGATTGCTGTCAAAATAACAAGTCCAAGGCTTCGTGCAGGATGGCTCCAAAAATTGGTATATATAATTTTAAACGTTGTGTATTTCATTAGTAAAATCCTCCGATTCAAAGTTGCGGCTCGCCAAAAAGGCAATATTAGCCACACCAAAAAGTGCGATAACGATTCCAATCAATTGAAGAACTGGGGACGAGATAGAATGACAGTGCATGTGCGGGTGCGAACAAACGCCCACAATGGCTGTGGGGACGAGTGAAGTGAGAACTCCCAGAGTGATTACGGCGTAGGTTAATACTTTACGAGCCTTTGGCAAGAGCAAGTAAGCAATGCCAACAAGTGCAAGTACAATGCCTACGAAACCGTCAGCGATGGAGGTGTAATGGCATCGCATGACGAAGTCCTCCGTAGGCTTGCAAAAAGGAAGCAAAATGAATGAGAGTAACGAAGTAATGGTGCCTAATAAAACTGTTATAGATCCAAAAAATAAGCCGTTTGTCATAAAAACCTCCTTGTCTTTATTCGAAGCCAAATATAGAAGGCGTTTATGAGTTTGTCCAATACTTTGTTTTTAGAGTGAATTATAGAGAAAATCTATAATTAAAGAGATTCCCGATCAAATCGGGAATGACGCGTTTTCTGTCATCCTGGAGGGCAACGATAGAGTCTATAACTTTTTACTGCAGCGACGTGGCTTTCTGATAAATGTCTTGCATCACAAGACCGGCAATCATAAATCCGAAAATGGCGGTGGCGTGCGCCATGGTGCCGTTGATTTGAGCCTTGGTGCTGCACCATTCATGATTTACGAGGTCGGCGTTTTGGAGTTCTGCTTCGCTTCGCTCGTGACGGACTTTAGGGCACATACAAGCGTCTGTGCCGCAAGCCGATGTTTTGCCACGGTTTTGCAAAAGTTCGTCGCTATAGACGCACATGATTTTCTTTTTCGGGAAAAGTTTTTTGCGCTTGCATTTGTCGCGGAGTGCGCGTCCGAGGGGGCATCCAGAAACTTTCCAGAATTCGGCGACCTTGATTCTCGTGGGATCCATCTTGAGGGCGGCTCCCATCGAAGAAAATACGGTTGCTTTAGTTTTGGACGCGTGATACAGCAACTGCATCTTGTTTTCGAGACTGTCGATGGCATCGATGATGTAGTCGAATGTGTCTAGCTCAAATTTTTCAGTATTCGCAGCTTCGTAGATGTCTTGCAGCGCGATAATTTTGGCGTGCGGATTGATTTCGAGCAAACGATTCTTGAGAACTTCAACTTTAACTTGGCCAACGGTTTTTGTGGTGGCCATCAGTTGGCGGTTTACATTGGTGATGCAAACGCGGTCGGAATCCACGAGAACTAGTTCCTGTATTCCAGAACGGATAAGGCTTTCGGCACACCAGCTACCGACACCGCCGAGTCCAAAAATGATGACGCGCTTTTTATAGATGTTTTCCATGACATCGTCGCCGAGCAGGAGCGATGTACGGTTAAAAATGCTAGAACTGAGGGACATAAAACAATTATAGAAAATCCCGGTTCATAGAACCGGGATAATACTACTGTTCCGAACGATGTTCAGAAGTGTAAGCGCTTAGGTATTCTTCCATCTCGCGGATGTAAATGCGACAGATCGTGCTGAGCATGAAGTTCTTCTTTGTGATGTAGCCGATTTCCATCTTGCGGTCGTTTTCACCCTTGGCGTCCTTGAACGGCACAGCCACGTAATCAGAACCGTTGATTTCTTCGCTTATAATGCCGGAGCAGAGAGTGTAACCGTTGAGGCCCACCATCAAGTTCAGCATGGTTGCGCGATCGTTTGCCTTGATTGTTCTGTGATATTCATTTGTACTGAGAATTTCTTCGGCGAAGTAGTAGTTGCCGCTTTCGCCCTGCTCAAAAGAAAGGCACGGGTATTCCGAAAGGTCTTCGAGATTGACGTAGGGCTTTTGGGCGAGTGGATTATTTTTCCACATGTAGGCGTAAGCGTTGCAATCAATCAACTTCTGGAAAACGAGATCGTGTTCTCTCAGCAGGTAGGTGATGTACTTGCGGTTAAAATCGCTCAAGTAGATGATGCCGATTTCACTGCGAAGGCTTGTTACATCGTCGATGACTTCTTTCGTTTTGGTTTCGCGGAGTGCGAATTCGTAATCGTCGATATTGAACTTTTTCACCATGTTCACGAAGGACTTGACGGCGAAAGAGTAGTGCTGCGTTGAAACGGCGAAACGCTTTTTCTTCTGTTCTTCTTTGCTGTAGCGTTCGAGAACGGAAGTGTAGTGGTTGTAAAGTTCGTTTGCACGGGCGATGAATTCTTCGCCTTCGGGCGTAAGAGTCACACCACGACTCGTACGATTGAAAATCGTAATGCCGATTTCGTCTTCGAGATCGTGAATTGCCGTTGTCAGTGAAGGTTGGGATATGAACAAGGATTCGGCGGCCTTGTTGAAGGAGCCGACCTTTGCGATCCCAATGGCGTAACGTAATTGCTGTAATGTCATGGTCTATCTATATCCTTTCTTTGGTTTGTCATTCCCGACGTAATCGGGAATCTCCATTGGGAGTGCTTAGGGCAAATATAAAAAATTTAGCATTGTAATCCTATACGTATTGTAGGAATATTAAAAATAGAAGAAACCCCCAGGTGGATTCTAGGCTTCCCGGGGGCTTCTCGTTGTGCGTCGCCTATGAATCGAACGCAGTTTTTAATCTGTTGAGAGCCTCGACCAGGATACTTCGTGGACAAGCTAGATTTAGTCGCTGGAACCCTTCCCCGGTGTTTCCAAAGAAAATCCCGTTGTTGAGCCACAGTCGTGCTTTGTTGCGAATGCGATCCTGGATTTCGTCTGGCGAAAGTCCGGTCCCGTTAAAATCAATCCATGCAAGGTAAGTCGCTTCCATCGGCACAAGTTTAACTCCGTTCAGATTTTCTTTAATGAATTTATCTATAAATTCAATATTGCCTTTGATGTACTTGATGAGTGCATCGAGCCAGACTTCACCCTTGCTGTAGGCGGCTTGCGCCGAGACGATTCCTTGGATGCTGACTTGGCTGTAGCCTGTCGCAAAGATTTGCTTGCGAAACGCGCGACGAATTGACGGATTCTTTATGAAGGCGTGTGCAATTTGGATGCCGGCCAAGTTGAATGTTTTCGTCGGCGCGGTAACGATGATGGAGTTGTTTGCCAGTTCTTTGCTGATGGAAGCGAATACGGTATGCTTTCCTTCAAAGACGAAATCGCTGTGGATTTCATCGCTCACGACGATTACATTATGCTTGAGACAGATTTCTCCGAGGCGTGTCAGCTCTTCGCGAGTCCAGACGCGGCAAACGGGATTGTGCGGGCTGCAAAGCAAAAAGAGCTTGATATTGTTTTCGACAATTTTCTTTTCAAAATCTTCAAAGTCTATATGGTAGCGGCCGTCTTCTCCGTAAATGAGATCGTTGCTCACGACTTTGCGGTCGTTGTTGACGATGGCATCGACGAAGTGCATATAGACCGGCTGCTGGATGAGTATAGCATCGCCTTCTTTCGAAAATGCCTTGATGGCCATGCCAAGTGCAAACATCACGCCGGGGATTTTGATAATCGATTTGCGATCTTCTATATCATAGTGGTGACGGCGGCGGTAGAAATTTTTGACAGCTTCGTAGTAGTCTTCTTTGGGTTCACAGTACCCGAAGATTCCATATTCGGCAACACGAATCAATTCGTCCTGAATAAACGAAGAAATCTTGAAATCCATGTCAGCAATCCAAAGCGGGAGAAGACTGTAAGGATCTTCACCCGGCTTTACTGCGCGTCTCTCCACCGCGAAATCATACTTGAGAGAATTCGTGTGGCGACGCTCAATAACGGTATCAAAATCTAAATTGCGTTCTTTGTTTTCTGACATGGTGGAATATAATATAGAAGGATATGGTACTATTGTCCAATATTATATTTCTAGCACCTTTTATAAATTTTGACTATAAGTAGTATTCTGGTTCCGGAATTTTTCCAGCAAAGTTGAGAATTTCAAGGATTTTCTTGCGGTAAAGTACAAAGGTGTCTTGCGTTCTTGCACGCGGGAATGGGAGTTCGATTTTAATGACCTGCTCGATTTTTGACGGACGGGCCTTCATAACTACAACGTAATTGCTGAGGTAAAGGGCTTCATCGACATCGTGCGTGACCATCACCATCGTAGTCTTGTACTTTTCCCAAAGACGGTGGATTTCGTCTTGCATTGCCATGCGCGTGAAGGCGTCCAATGCACCGAGAGGTTCGTCCAAAAGGAGAATATCCGGGTGGCCGACAAGCGCTCTTGCAAGGCTTGCGCGTTGATTCATGCCGCCGGAAAGTTCGTGCGGGTATGATTTTTCAAATCCCTTAAGCCCGACCGTTTCGATGAATTCGTCAACGTCTTGCTTGTGTTCCTTGTACACGTGGCGGGCCCTGAGCCCAAGCGAAATGTTGTCGCGGATGTTGAGCCACGGGAAAAGTGTTGCCTGCTGGAATGCAAAACCGCGATCGGCACCGGGCTTCGTGATTTTTTTGCCATCAACGAATACGCCGCCCGAAGTGGGTTCTGCAAGTCCTGCGATTTGCCTCAAGAGCGTTGTCTTTCCGCAACCGGATGGACCGATAAGGCTCACGAAACTGCCTGCGGGAATGTCGAGATTGACTCCGTTCAATGCGGTAACGGTATCGCCTTCGTTACTGATAAATGTCTTTACAAGATTTTCAATGTGGATTGCGCCTTTCGCGTTTTCTTTATTTTCTGTTACCATTTCAAAGTTCCCTTCTGCCAATTCAAGATTTTATCGCGCAATTTAAAGAGCAAGGTGAGTATGAGCATGCAGTAGACTGCAATGACGATGATTCCTGCATAAACACCGCTGTAGACGAGCATGGCCTTTTGCCAGGAGATGTACCAGCCGATGCCGTATTTGACGCCGAACATTTCTGCGGTCATGAGCGCCAAGAATGCACTGATGATGCCGTAGAATACGCCAAGGAAAATGGAGGGCATGGCGGCCGGGATGCCGACTCGGAAAATCTGGAATGCACTACTTGCGCCAAGCGTGCGTGAAACTTCAAAATAGGCTTTGGGAACGGCCTGTATTGCAGAACTCGTCATAAGCGCGACCGAAAACCAGACGGAAAGAGCGATGATGAATACGCTTGCACCAAAAGTTGTCGGAAAAATCGTCAGCGAAATCGGAATCCAAATTGTTGCGGGAATCGGGCCTATCAGCTTGATGTAAGGGTTAATCCAGTAATTGAACTTTTTGTTGAATCCAAGGAGAACGCCTGTGACAAAGCCGAAACCAGAACCGTAAAGGAATCCTGTAACCAATAGTTTTGTCGAGTGCCAAATGCACTTGAGGATGATTTCGTAACCTTCGAAAAACTGGGCGAGAATGTTGTCGTATTTTGGGAAAAACAAGACGGGGAAAAGGGCGAATTTTCCGATGACAATGTCAATGATAGCGACGACGATTCCGACACCTCCCCAAAACGCACCAGAATATTCCAGGCTTTTCTTCAATTTTTTGATAAAGGTGGAGACGATGCCGAGAATGAACGTGGCTACCAAAAAGAAATACAAAATCCAAGTGTAGTAGGCCTCTTCGGCATCGGGGTGTTCGTCGCTGTCTTCGATAAGTCGGTGGATAGCGAATGCGACTACAACACCTAAAAAGGGTAAAAATCTTCTCAATGTATTTAATATTTTGTTTTTCATTTAAACTCCTTGAATAAAAAAAGCTCCTCCCCCTGTGAGGTCATGGGAAGGAGCTTGTACACAATGAGTCTTACTTCTTCAGAGCGTACACTTTAGTGGAAAGGTATTTGAATCCATTGTCAGCCGTGATAACAACAATGTTCTTTCCTTCGTTTTCTGGACGGGCTGCCACGATAGAGGCGGCGTAGACGCCTGCCGCACCGGACGTTCCGAGGAAGAGACCTTCCTTTTCAGCGAGCTCGTGAGCTACACCAGTTGCCTGCAACGTGGAGACTTCGATGTATTCATCGTAAATCGAAGAATCCTTCAGAAGAGGAGGTGCTTCCGGGACGTTTGCGAACGGAGCTACGCCATCGATAACGCCGTATTCTTCGGCTTCTGGGGTAAAGAAGCGGGAATCAGGTGTTGCCTGCACACCGACGATTTTCACGTTCGGATTGTGTTCGCGGAAGTACTTGGAAAGACCGTTCAACGTACCGCCTGTACCTGCCATGGAAACGATAAAATCTACCTTGCCATCGGTATCGGCAACGATTTCCGGACCCGTGGTGTTGTAGTGGGCAAGCGGGTTATTTTCGTTTTCAATCTGGTTGATGAAGAATGCGCCATGCTCTTCGGCGTACTTCTGCACATCAGAAAGCAAAACGCTTACGGAGAAGTTGCCTTCGTCGATGAGCTTTTGGACATTCGGAAGTTTGTCGTAACCGTAGAGCGTTGCACCGTAGGTCTTGATGACCTGAACGCGTTCTTCGGATCCGCCCGGTTCAAAGAAAACGGTGAGCTTGTAACCGCGAGCGGCGGCGATGGCGGCAAGGCCGATACCTGTGTTGCCACTTGTGATTTCAACGATTTCTCCACCCGGTTTGAGTTTGCCTTCGCGTTCGGCGGCTTCAATCATGCTGAGGGCGGCGCGATCTTTCACGGAGCCGGACGGGTTGAAGTATTCGAGTTTTGCCAGAATGTGGCCCTTGGCGTTGTGATTCTTCTCAAAATTGTGGAGCTCCAGCAGCGGAGTGTGGCCGACGAGCTCAGTAATGGAATGGTGAATATTGGACATTGTTACCTCTCTTTTCTGTTAAACTTTTTTTGTGTCACCCCGCCTAAGGTTGGTGAGTCTGCCGAACCATGCCGGGGTCGCCCATGTTTATTTCTTCACTAATGATTCCGGTTCTTCGTAGGTCTCCGTGAATATGTCGGTGGCCTTGTCATAGGAGTAGCCATCCGGAATTTTGATACCCTTTGATTCAAAGTCGGCAAAGTGACTCTTGACGAACTTTTCGATGTTCAATTTTTTCTTCAAGACTCCCGTCTTTTGAAGCTCTGCAGCAACGATATTGAACGTGCGGAATGCGGCCTTGCGGGACGGAATGTGACCGTAGCTTTCGAGCAACTGGGCGTTAAATTCTTCGCTGCCAGAGACAACATCCTTCGAGAGCTGAAGCCTTGCGGCTTCGCGCGGATTGCTGTTCACGAATGCGGATCCGCGAGCGACGGCGCGCGTGTAGGCGGCGGCACCTTCCGGATTTTCCTTCCAGAGCTTGAGCGTCACGAATGCGACGCAGCAGTATTCTACGGCGAATTTTGGGTCGATTGCGGTGTCGAGCAATTTGCGTAAGCCATATTCCTTTTCGGCGGTTGCTGCGGTCGGATCGTGAAGGGCGATGATGTCAACAGCTCCCTTTTCAAGAGCTATCGGCAAGTCGCTTGCGCCATAGACAATGAATTCGACATCCGCTTCTGGACCGTCTGCGACAATACCCAAATCGCGGAGCTTGCGTCTGAACGACATCACGGAACTATCGGATAAACCGATAACGCCCACCTTCGTTTTACGTCCCTTCAGGTCTTCCAACTTTTGAATCGTCGATTTCTTGGTGACATAATACTTGGTGCAACCCGTATGAACGCCGGTGACAAAGACGATAGGGAGCCCATTTTGAATGGGCTGAAGTTCAGTGGCGAGCAAGTCGTTCCCTGCATCGACTTTGCCTGCGACAATGAGCTCGTTCACAGAATTCTTTCCGGCATCAACAGGAACCATCTCGAATTTCTGTCCAATCTTTTTGAATTCCTCGTCAAAGTAACCTTTGAGCCAAGCAACATGAACCGGAGCACTACACAACACACCAGTATAGTGCGCGATTCGGACTGGTTTGAAATCGGCAAAAGCGCTTGTTCCGAGGAGGAGGGCGCTTATAAGCGAGGTCTTAATGATGCTTCGTAAATTCATTTTCGTTTCCCTATATTTTATTTCTTGGAAAAGTAAAAATCACTTTTTCTAAATCAAAGATGTTTTGAACGTGGAAAAACAAAATAATTCAAAAATACTTTGTTCTAATTCTATTCGTATATTGGACGCTATAGGCTATGGTTATATAAACCTAGTTGCACCCCTACTTTTTTAGTTCTCAACGATCTTTTTCGCTAAGGTCTCCGGTTCTTCGGTCGTTTCTGTAAATGTGCCCGTATCCTTGTCGTACTTGTAGCCGTCAGGAACGTGAATCCCCTTAGACGCAAAATTGGCAAAGTGGCTTGTAATGAACTTTTCGATATTCAATTTTTTCTTGAGCACGCCCGTTTTCTGGAGTTCGGTGGCGACGGTTCTGAATGTGCGAATCGTCGCCTTGCGGGATGGAATGTGGGTGTAGCTTTCAAGCAGTTTGGTGTTGAAATCTTCGCTTCCAGGGACGATGTCTTTTGCAAGCTGGAGCCTTGCAGCTTCACGCGGGTTGGCGTTGACGAATGCGGAACCGCGAGCGACTGCACGTGTGAATGCGGCTGCACCTTCCGGATTTTCTTTCCACAGTTTGAGGCTCACGAATGCGATGCAGCAATATTCTACAGCAAATTTCGGATCGGTGGCGGTGTCCAGGAGTTTACGGAAACCGTATTCTTCTTCGGCTGTTGTCGCTGTCGGATCGTGAAGGGCGATAATGTCCACGGCTCCCTTTTGGAGTGCCAACGGTAAATCGCTTGCGCCATAGACGACAAATTCGACATCCGCTTCCGGGCCATCGGCGACAACGCTTAAGTCACGGAGTTTTCGCTTGAATGTCATAATCGAACTGTCGGACAATCCAATGACACCAATTTTGGTCTTGCGTCCTTTCAGGTCCTTGAGTTTTTTGATGGTCGATTGCTTAGTAACATAGAACTTAGTGCAGCCTGTGTGTACGCCTGTCACAAAAATAATCGGGAGTCCGTTTTGGATAGGCTGAAGTTCTGTGGCGAGAAGTTCATTACCTGCGTCCGCTTTCCCGGCAACAATCAGGTCGTTAACAGAACCGGAACCTTCTGCGATTGGAACCATTTCGTATTTCTGCCCAATCTTTTTGAATTCTTCGTCGAAAAATCCCTTGAGCCATGCGGTATGAACCGGAGCACTACACAACACTCCTGTGTAATGTGCGATTCGAACTGTTTTAATTTCGGCGAAAGCGCTTGCTCCGAAAAGCAGAGCGCTTATAAGTGTTGTTTTAATGAGGTGTTTAAAATTCATTATTGCGGCCTCCTTTTTTAGAAGCTGAATGTGGTTTGGAAGATGTAGCCGGATTGATAAGCGCCATGTGCGGCGTATTCAACATCGGTGAAAAGCGTCAGATTGACGTTCTTGTTGACATTGTAAGAAATGCCGGCCCAGAAAGAAATGTTAGAGGCTCCCGTTCCGGATTCGGATTTGTCTTCGTTCTTTGAATCTGTCAACTGGCTTGTAAATACAAAGCCTGTAAACGGAGAGACCCCGGAACTGAATGCGTAATAGAATTCAAAACCGTAATCAGCAACGAGGCCTCGCTGGACCCCATCATGCTTGAAAGGAACGGTCAAACCAAATTCGTTACCGATACCGAACTGTTCGGAGATGGGCAAGAACCATTGAACACCGCCCTTGAGGCTAAATTCCTGGCTGGAAATTTCTTTTTTGCCAGCGGGAATGTTGGCATCCAAAAAAACGGAGAAGTTGGGATTGAATGCGTATTTTGCACCCACGCTAAAGTCCTTGAATCCGTCACCTTCTTTTGTTTTGTCATTCGGATCGGCAAAAAGCTGGTAGCCGAGACCGGTGAGGCTCAATTCTAATCCTTTGACGACTGTATAGCGGGCGTTCAAGTCAAAAGATGTGGAATGGAAATCTCCATTGTACCAGTAGTTTGCCTTGATTCGTGCTTGACCTTGATGTTCGTCGAGAACGGTGTAATAATCCCATTCTGCAAATGAACTGACAGAGGCAAGAGCGATAGCGGAAATAATTTTTTTTGCATTAATATTCATTGATAAACTCCTTGTTTGTTTTTAATGTCGGATTAAAGGTAAAAAGCGCTTTTACGCAGTCAAAGAGTTTTGTCAATTGAAAAGACAAAATAATTTAAAATTATTTTATTCTAATTTTATTTGAGTATTGGGTGTTATCGTTCGCAAATATACGTATTGATTTATGTTATCGGAGTTTATAAAAAACTCCTTCCAGCATTAGCGAGAAGGAGCATTAGGAGTTTTATGCGATGAGTCTTACTTATTCAAAGCATAAACTTTTGTGGAAAGGTATTTAAACCCATTATCGGCTGTGATAACAACTATGTTCTTGTCTTTATTTTCAGGACGTGCCGCGACAATTGAGGCCGCGTAAAGGCCCGCTGCACTTGATGTGCCCAAGAAAAGCCCTTCGTGTTCGGCAAGTTCGTGCGCAACGGCCTTTGCCTGTAATGTAGAAACTTCGATGTATTCATCGTAAATCGAGGAATCCGTCAAGAACGTGGGAGGTTCTGCGACGTTTGCAAATGGTGCGACGCCGTCGATAACGCCATTCTTTTCGGCTTCTGGCGTGAAATAGCGAGAGTCCGGAGTCGCTTGCACACCGATGATTTTAACATTCGGATTCTTTTCGCGGAAATATTTTGAAAGTCCGTTCAGTGTTCCGCCTGTGCCTGCCATCGAAACGACAAAATCTACTTTGCCATCGGTATCTTCCCAGATTTCAGGGCCTGTCGTGTTGTAATGGGCTAGGGGATTGTTTTCGTTTTCGCACTGGTTGATGAAAAATGCGTTGTGTTCTTTGGTGTACTTTGTGATGGCCTCGATAACGATGTTGTCGCAAATTGTGCCGTCTTCAAGAGCTTTTTTCAATTCGGGAATATCTTTGTAATCGAAAAGCTGCGCGCCATAAGTCTTGATAACTTGAACGCGTTCCTTGGAACCACCGGATTCAAAGAAAATTGTGACTTTGTACCCTTTTGCGGCTGCGATAGCGGCAAGAGCAATGCCAGTGTTTCCACTCGTGAGGTCAACGATTTCTCCACCCGGTTTCAATTTACCCGTGCGTTCGGCTTCTTCGATCATGCTGAGGGCGGCGCGATCCTTGACAGAACCTGTAGCGTTGAAATATTCGAGCTTTGCCAAGATATGGCCTTGGGCATTGTGGTTCTTTTCGAAATTGTGAAGTTCAAGAAGCGGTGTATGCCCAATAAGTTCTGTAATAGAATGGTGAATATTTGACATGTTTACCTCTCTTTGTTAAAACGTCAGTCGCATTTGATTCCAGACAACGTTTCCGTGAGTCGAATCTGCCGAAATACCTTCATCGACAAAACCAATTTTGGCGTAATAATGTACGAGCTTTTCTTTGCAAGTGAGAACAACGCCTCGTCTGCCTTCTATTTTTGCGTTTTGGACGAATAATCTCAATAGCTTTTCTGCGCAACCTTGACGGCGGTATTCGGGGATAGTGTTGACTCCGAATATCATTTGCCATGCTCCGTTTGGATTGTGCATACCGGCGTCTTCGTACATTTTGTCGTTCAAATCGGGAATATCCGTTACAAATCCGTCTACGAATGAAATCAGCTTATCGCCATCGAACATCAGCAAAAAATAGTCCGCATAGCGTTCCAGACGCTTTTGAAAATCTTCATGTTTTGCAGCTTCTGCTGGCGGAAAGCATGTTGCTTCCACTGCGGCAATCGCATTGCAATCGGATAGCGTCGCTTTTCTTATCGTAAATTTGCTTAGACTCATTTTAGTCGTTGTGATTTGATTTGAATCGTAATGCGCGTTCTGCGATTTTGTTTCTGTAAATGTTGATTTTTGCAATGGCTTCGCTGATGGGGAGCGCGATATCGAATGCGCGTACATTGAAGCGGGCCAATGACTGGATCGCTTGCGGACCAAGCTGTTCGCAAAGCACGTAATCTAAATCGGCTAGATTCTTGGCTGCTGCATACATCGATGAATGCTGAACTTCGCGCTGGCCACAAGTGCCGTCTCCACAAGAACCATCGCAATGTTCCGGCTTTAAACGGACTTCGACTTTCTCATATTTTCCGCTTGCTTCGTCAACTTCATAGATGTCAAATGCGGCTGCATGTCCAAAGTGAACATTGACATTTACTCCGTCATTCGTGGCAACTGCTACTTTGTATTTAGCCATGTAAAAAAGCCTCCTTAACGCAGATGTAAAAATGGACCACGAAGATGAATTTTCTACGTGGCTAAACTCCCAGCGTACCGGTTTAGTTTATATAAAAGAACGGTTACCTAGCGTTCTGTATTCTTTTAAATTTTTGCTTCTGTTCCGAAGTCCCGCATAATTTAAAAAGCGTAATAGGTAAATGCAATATAAAACCCTGTTTGAACAATAAATAAAGTTCGATTTTCTTGATTGTGATAGAAACGAAATGAATTGAGCGATAAGATGAAACTATAACAATGTGATAAATCGGATTTTTTTGAACGGAATGGGCTGAAAAAGTATTGAAAAGGGTAGACCTAAATTCTAAAATTCCGCAAACCTAGCGTTTCTGTAGGTATTAAACCTAAGGAGACATTTCATTATGGCAAAACGTTTACGTCAAATTGCTATTTACGGTAAGGGCGGCATCGGTAAATCTACTACGACCCAGAACTTGACCGCAGGCCTTGTAGAACAAGGTAAGCATGTACTCGTTGTCGGTTGCGACCCCAAGGCAGACTCTACGCGACTCCTGCTCGGTGGCCTCCATCAGAAAACCGTGCTTGACACCATTCGCGATAACAAGACCGAAATTCAGCTTTCTGACCTTGAAAAGGTCGGCTTCAAGGGCGTGCGCTGCGTGGAATCCGGTGGCCCGGAACCGGGCGTGGGTTGCGCTGGCCGCGGCATTATCACTTCTATCAGCATGCTCGAACAGCTGGGCGCATACACCGAAGATCTCGATTACGTGTTCTACGACGTGCTCGGTGACGTTGTGTGCGGCGGCTTTGCCATGCCGATTCGTGAAGGTAAGGCTAAAGAAATTTACATCGTCGCTTCCGGCGAAATGATGGCCCTCTACGCTGCGAACAACATTTGTAAGGGTATCGCAAAGTATGCCGAACGCGGCGAAGTTCGCCTCGGCGGTATCATCTGCAACAGCCGTAACGTCGATAACGAACTTGACTTGCTCCGCGCATTCACCAAGGAACTCAACACGCAGCTCATTCAGTACGTGCCGCGCAACAACATCGTGCAGCAAGCCGAAATCCGCAAGAAGACCGTGATTGACTTCGAACCGAATTGCAGCCAAGCTAACGTCTATCGCGAACTTGCCAAGAACATCGACGAGAACGAACTCTTTACCATCCCGACTCCGATGACGCAGGACCGCTTGGAACAAATTCTCATCGACTACGGCATGATGGAAAAGGACTACTCCATTTAGCGAGAACCGGCAGGAGGTAAAAATCTATGGCATCAACTAACATTAATTTGAATATGACCTCGGTCGAAAACCGCGAATATCGACTGGGTACCATTATCGGTTGGGACGGCAAAGCCAGCGACCTGATTAAGGAATCGGCTTATGACGAACGCAGTGCGAAAAAGCACGGTGGCTGCGCAAGTAAGGGTGCCGGCTGTAAGCTTTGCGAATTGCAATCTCCGCTCAATCAAGAGACCATGTGCTCCAACGCTATTGTGCAGTGCCAAGTGGGCAATCTCACGGACTGCGCTTTGATTGACCATTCTCCGATCGGCTGCAGCGGTGAAAACTCCAAATTCAACCTTTCTATGCATGTGGGCCTTAAGCGTCGCGGCAAGCCGTTGCAGAATACTTTGAACATCAGCACCAACCTGAAAGAACAGGACATGGTGTTCGGTGCTTCTGAAAAGCTCCGCCAAACGATTCGTGATGCGAAGGAACGCTTCAATCCCAAGGCGATTTTCATTGGCATGGCTTGCGCTACCGCTATTATCGGTGAAGATATTGACTCCGTCGCCGAAGAAATGGAACCGGAAGTTGGTGTGCCTATAATTCCGCTGCACTGCGAAGGCTTCCGTTCCAAGCACTGGTCCACGGGTTTCGACATTGCATTTCATGGCGTTCTCCGTCAAATCGTGAATCGCCATCCGACTAAAAAGCAAAATGACTTACTCAATATTGTTGCGCTTTGGGGAACGGACTATTTCTCTGAAATGCTTGCTCCGCTTGGCCTCCGCGTGAATTACCTCTTGGATACCGCATCTTTCGATGAAATCCGCCAGGCTTCTGAAGCTGTTGCAACCGCTACTTTCTGCGATACGTTGGGCGGCTACATGGCGACCGCACTTGAAGAATCCTTCGGTGTTCCGCAAATTGACGCCCCGCAGCCTTACGGTATCAAGGGTACAGACGAATGGCTCCGCGCTATTGCAAAAGTTGTCGGTAAAGAAAAAGAAGCTGAAGAATACATCGAAAGCGAACACAAGCGTATCGCTCCGAAGCTCGCTGAACTTCGCGAATTTTTCAAGGGCAAAAACGGCATCGTGATGACAGGTTCTGCTTATGCTCACGGCCTTATCAGCGTTCTTTCAGAACTCGGAATAGGCCACGATGCAGCTCTCGTGTTCCATCATGACCCCATTTACGATGGCGCTGGAAAGCATCAGGACACCTTGAAGGAACTTGTAGAAACTTACGGCGATATTCCGCACTATACTGTAAGTAAGACTCGCGCCTTCCAGCTTCCGCAGCTTTTGAAGCGTGCCAAGACGGACTTCTTGCTCATTCGCCATCCGGGCCTTGCTTCTGTTGCTGGCCACCTTGGATTCCCGACCCTCACTATGGGCGACGAGCACATTCCGGTTGGCTATCAAGGTATTCTCCGCATTGGCGAAATGCTCAAGGGTGTTCTTTCACGTACAAAGTTCAATCAGGTGCTCAAACGCAATGTGAAACTCCCGTATTCTGATTGGTGGCTTGCTCAGGACGATCCGTTCTATCTGACGCATCACCCAGAAGCACTTAACGACCTTCCTGAACCGAGAAATCTCAAGTTCAGCAAAGACAAAGAATCTAATTCGGAAAACGCATAATAAGGGAGATTTCGAAAATGTCAGAAGCACTTAAAACAAAGAAAAAAAGCAATTCTATTTCGGACCCCCGCTATTCTTGCGCAGTTGGTGCGTCCAATACGGTTGTCGGCATCAAGGGTGCAGTTCCTATAGCCAACTGCTCTCCGGGTTGCCAGCTAAAGCAAACCGCATTCCTCACTTTTGAAAACGGCTTCCAGGGCAGCATTTTTGCTGGTGCCGGCAACATGCCTAGTGCTAACTCTACCGAAAACGACATCGTGTTCGGCGGCATCAAGACTTTGGATCAGTTGATCAAATCGACGCTCAAGGTTTTCGATGGCGACCTCTATGTTGTTCTCACAGGATGCGTAGGCGGCCTCATTGGTGATGACGTCCCGAGCTTGGTGAATGAATATCGCGATTTGGGATACCCGATTGTGGCTGTGGATACCGCAGGCTTCAAAGGCAATAACCTTTTCGGTCACGAAGAAGTGGTAAACGCTATTGTCGATCAGTTTGTGGGCGACTACAAGGGTGAACGCAAGAAGGGCCTTGTCAACCTTTGGTTTGAAGTTCCGTATTACAACCAGAACTGGCGTGGCGATTATCAGGAACTTGCCCGTATTCTCCGTGGCGCAGGCTTTGAAGTGAATGTGCTCTTTGGACCTGAAAATAATGGTGTCAAAGACTGGTTACGCATTCCGGAAGCCCAGTTCAACTTGGTGGTTTCTCCGTGGGTTGGCGTGAGAAACGCTGAACACCTTGAGAAGAAATACGGCCAGCCGTTCCTTCACATTCCTGAAATTCCCATCGGTGCCGAAGCGACTGCGGCATTTATCCGCAAGGTCGTTGATTTTGCCGGAATCGATAAGGAACAGAGCGAAAAGTTCATTGAACAAGAAAATGGTATCTATTACTACTATCTGGAACACTTCTCTGAATTCTTCGCTGAATACTGGTACGGTATGCCGAGTGAATTTGCCA
>JAEEGH010008015.1_pt1 | contig 25153 bp, 20 predicted proteins | sample 9134181 | NCBI WGS metagenome assembly JAEEGH01 (sample SAMN16246544, study PRJNA631951) | gut metagenome | biome: gut microbiome; feature: rumen; material: DP-attached | host: Bos | place: Iran: Karaj | collected 2018-10
TGCTATTATCCTGTTCTTAAAACACACATCCAGTTGCGCATACGTGTCAAATCCCTTCCGCGTCAATCCCTCCTGATAGACCAGTTTGAGGTTTTCTAACTTCTCCTCTATGTTTTGGTCGTCCCCGAAAAGCACCACATGGTTCCCTACTGACGGCACCAACTCTATCTGGTTGTGTTCGTTGAGGTAGAGCTGTTGGAACTGCGCTTGGCAGAACTCGTCCTTTTGGATGGCGTTGGCAATGTTCACCATCTCGGCGAGCCGCCCGCGGGCAGTATCTCCCTGCTTGTAATGCTGGTGGATGTGGCCGTTGGCGATGGGCAGATCGTCCTGCATCTTGGCGGTGAAGGGCAGAAGACAGCCGCTGTCGTCCACGAAATACTGGTCCCCGTCCTGGCTGAAGGCGTGCAGGATGATGTGCTTCAGCGTGTAGTCAATCACTAAACGGCTGCCTGAGAAGTGGATGAAGTTCACCTCCTCCACGTACGGGTTCGCTGACAGCAAGTGGGTGATGGCCGCCACGTCAATGTCCTTCATCGGCATACCGAGAATGGCGATGCTGTCCGCCGACAACATCCGATCCACCTCCGCCTGACCGAGCACCAAGCTCTCATTCTGCGTGTGCGGGGCTACGGTTATGCTCTCGCATTGGTGTTTCGGTACAGATACAATAGCCCAAATGATAATTATCAATACGCTGATAATCAAAATAATACGGGTAATTGCTTTAACGTATCTCATTTGGCTGCTATAATACTGTAGAATAGCTACAAAAATAGCATTTAGCGGCGAGACATAAAAGGCCGTCCGCATAAAAAATAAACAAAAAAGTGTTGATAATGTAAAAAAATGTTAGGCGTTGCGTTTGTCCAATCCCCACAACAATTTTTCCCGTATAATGTTGTAAAAGTTGTTGTTATGGAAAAGGACCGTCTGGATTTGGAAATCCTCCTGCCGGATGCTCAGTCGGGTCCGGTTATCCACAATGACCTTGCGGGTGTCGGTGCAAAGGGTGAACCGTCCGTTACGGCTTTCCACCTCGATGGTGAGCGTCGTGTCGGACGGGATGACTAACGGGCGTACACTCAGCGAGTGCGGAGCGATGGGGGTCAGCACGTTGACCTGCGACTGCGGATGCAGGATGGGTCCGCCACAACTCATCGAGTAGGCGGTGGAGCCCGTGGGGGTGGAAATGATCAGCCCGTCGGCCCAGTAGGTGTTGACCTTCTGGCCGTCGGCCCACACGGTGATGGCACTGATGGAGTCCGTGTCGGTGGCCCGGATGGTGATGTCGTTCACGGCAAACGTGCCCGACAAGGCCATCGGCTCGCTGCTGTCCACATGCAGCAACGACCTCTGTTCAAGTGAGTAACGACGCTCCTTCAACATCTGGAAACACTCTTTGAAGTTATCCTTCTTGATGCCCGAGAGGAAGCCTATACGCCCGGTGTTGATGCCCACTAACGGGATGTTCAGATTCCCGACTAAATTGGCGGCGTCGATGAAGGAGCCGTCGCCCCCGATGGAGACCATGAAGTCGATGGGCAGATGGCGGGAAAGCTCCTCATGATTGTGGAAAAAAGCATGGCAACCGCCCACCTCCGGGCAGTTGCCATGAATGATTAAGTCGAATTGCTGCGATTGCAGATGTTCGATGACCGTGCAGATGAAAGCCTGTTCCTCCGCACCATTCTGGCGGCTGTAAAGCGCGATTTTCATTAGACGTAGTCTTGCACTTCCACTTCGCTGTTCAGGATCATGTTGGCATTGAGGGCCATGGCGGCCATCTCGTCCTCGCCGGGATATACGGCCACCGGGGCAATCCAGTCGATGTAGCGTTTGATGCGGGCGATGACAGGCTTTCCGTAGGCGATGCCGCCCGTCAGGATGATGGCGTCGATCTTGCCCTTGAGCACCACGGCGTTTTCGCCGATCTGCTTGGCCACCTGATAGGCGAAAGCCTCCTCTAATAACTCGGCTTTCGGGTCGCCGGCGATGGCTGCCTTCTCAACCGCCAAGGCGTCGTTGCTGCCAAAATAACCGACATATCCACCTTTGCCCACTAATATTTTCTGCATGTCTTCCTGGGTGTATTTGCCGCTGAAACAAGCTTTTAAGAACTGGTTCATCGGCAGGCTTCCGGAGCGTTCCGGAGAGAACGGGCCTTCGCCGTCCAAGGCTTGGTTTACGTCGATGACGCGGCCCTGACGATGGGCACCCACGCTCACGCCGCCGCCCATGTGGCAGACAATGAGGTTCAGCTCCTCATATTTCTTGCCGCTGTCTTTGGCGTACATGCGGGCGATGGCCTTCTGGTTCAGGGCATGGAAAATGGACTTGCGCTCGAAGTCGGGATGGCCGGTGATGCGGGCCACCTCTTCCATCTCGTCCACAATCACAGGATCGGCGATGTAGGCTTCCTTCAGACCGATGAACTTCGCGATGCTGTCGGCGATGAGGCCGCCCAAGTTACAGGCGTGCTGGCCGTTATAGCCCATCATGAGATGCTCTTTCATGAGCTCGTTGATGCGGTAAACGCCGGATTTCAAGGGCTTGATCAAACCGCCACGACCCATGACTAAGTCGATGGAGTGCAGGTCTATGTTTTCGGCTTCCAGCACCGAAATGATGACGTCGCGGCGGAACTCGTATTGGTCAGCAATCGTGGCGTAGCCGGAAAGCTCTTCTGTGGAATGTTTGATGTTCTTGACGAATTTCTGTTCGTTACCCTCGAAAATGGCTATCTTCGTGGATGTTGAACCGGGGTTGATGGCAAGTATTTTTTTCATAAAACAAATTATTGGTTATAGACTAAAAAAGCCGTGTCAAACACGGCTGCAAATATAGGGAAAAAAGTTCAATAATCAAAGGGGAGAATGTCGAATCATTTGGAAATCATTCTTCCGCTTCAACAAGCCAGTGTTTTTTCAAGATGGCATCCTCTACCGGAAACCAGACAGCCATGCTGTCAAATTCGTGGGAAAATATGATCATCGCTTGATAGTGACAAGTAAGGTCATAGTAGTTATCGCCAGATCGCAATAAAAGGTATTGCGATGCGGCTGCTTTGTCATGGTCATTTTCAATATAGGCACATTTGATGGAGTCTCTAAGTTGTTTGGCATTTATAATAAAAGCCTTGAATGCCGAATCATTTTGTCGAATCATTTCAAGCTCTTCAGCAGTAAAATCGGTGTTGTTGATTGTACTTGCATGGTTGGTTTTATTATTGCATCCTACAAAAACCAGACAGCAAAAACTAATCAGAATACAATTCTTCAGCTCTTTTAAGCATTTCCTTGTTTCTTCCAAGAGGTTCTTTTGAAATGACATTTCCATTTTTGTCTCTTTTAATCTCATAACGCAGACTTTCATTCTTTATTGATTCAACATCCTTCTTGAACATAGCTTTCATCAGATTCGGGAATGTGGCGACACCCCCTTTGACATTATATTCAAAATCCATCAGGTAGGCCTTTTCTTTTGCATTTAATTTATCCCATGCATTATATTCCCCAAATGTTTCCTTTATTATTCGATTGTATGCCGTTTTTGAATTGTCATAGTCAATGCTTAGCCTCTGATTTATTGCATTGTCTTGTTGCTCTTTTGTGATGTAGTGCAATCCTCTTCCGTCAGTTTGGCTATTATATATTTTTAGTAGTTTCGGATTTGCGGTTTCTGTGAGCTTCAGTCCATCACCTATGTCTAAAGTGAAGAAATCCTCTATAGCTGAATAAGCGTAATATCTCTGGAATAATGAATCATAAGAATACCTTAATTTAAGACATGAAGAGAATCCATAAGGAATAACACATCATATTACTACCTTGGCCTACGGCCACTCCTTCTATATAACTTATTTTAACTCGCTGTTTCATAAATCTTTGTTTCAGATTGTCTGCGGTGGTTGTTATTTTCTATTTATTATAGGTATGGCCGATTCGGTACTTCTAAAATAGAAGGGGAATTAATCCTGCGTGGCACCAATGTGCCACGAGTTTAATTAGCAGTGGTGTATGCTTGTCATTATGGAAGCAACTTCTATATTTCGCCAAAACTGATTTCTAGAATTATGGCGACGGATACATGGACGTGATACGGGATTCCTTGCCCCTACGACAGATACACGTCAATAAGCCCTTCCGGGGCGTTGATGTGCAGCGTCTTGTTGTCGCGGTCCACGCGCGCGATGAACTGGTGGTTGGCGGGGATGAGGATGTCGGTGCCGTCGTGGTCCACCACCATGATGGGGTTGTTGCTGACTTCCAAGAACTCGCGGCATGTGCCGATGTCGCCTTTTGCGGCATCCGTCACGGTGAAGCCGATGACTTCATGGAAATAGAAGCGGTTGTCGGGCAGCTTGGGGAGGTCGCTGAGGGGCAGGTACAGCTCTGTGCCCACAAAGTCGCGGGCCTCGTTGACGCCCACACCCTCGAACTGGAGGATGAACTGGTTGTTGCCGCGGCAGATGATGCTTTCGATGGTGTAGGGGATTTTCTCGCCGTCGATGTCGAGGAACACGGCGGGGAGGTTGAGGTAGTTTTCAGGGTTGTCGGTATCAAAAAAGGCACACAAACCGCCTTTCAGTCCGAAAGGTTTGGTCAGTGTGCCTAAATAGAAGAATTCGTCTTTCATTATGCTTCAGCGGGAGCGGCTTCTTCAGCGGCCGGAGCCTCTTCGGTTTGGGCTTCAGCTTCAGCGTTTGCGGCAGCCTCTGCGGCAGCGGCTTCGGCGGCTTCCTGAGCGGCCTTGGCGGCGGCAGCGGCCAGTTCGGCGTTGTGGGCGGCTATCTTGGCAGCCATGGCTTCCTTGACCTTGGTCTCGGCAGCCAGACGCTCCTTGACGATGGCGCGTTTCTTGTCGCGCTCTTCAATAGCCACATTGTTCAACTTGCTGTCTTTCTCCTTCTTCCAAGCCTCGAACTTCTGCTGGGCCTGAGCTTCGGAGAGAGCACCCTTGGCGATACCGCCTCTGAGGTGCTTCATCAAATAAACGCCTTCACGTTTGAGAATCGCACGGGCCGTATCCGTAGGCGTGGCACCGGTCTCCAACCAATAGAGGGCGCGGTCAAAATTGATGTTAAGCGTTGCCGGATTGGTCAGGGGATTGTAAGTACCAAGATCTTCGATAAAACGTCCGTCACGTGGTGCACGACCATCCGCAATTACAAGGTGGTAGAAAGGTTGGTTCTTTTTACCTCTTCTCTGTAATCTGATTCTTGTTGCCATAAAATTTTAATTTTTAGATAATTATGTTAATAATAATCCCTGTAAAGAACTCGTCTTTTTTGGGGCGACAAAAGTACAAAAATTTTGTTATCAAACCGTTGGGGATGTTGATAATTTTTTGAAAGGGATGATGGGAAAAAATCGGAGCGCTTTCTTCTTCCGTTGGTTTAAAAATCAAAGCTGTTGATTTCCCCGCGTGGGTGAATGATGATGTATTTGGTAAAATGCTCGTCGGCGGTGAACCCGTCGCCGTAATTAACGGATCCGTCGGCTTTCTTCTGCTTCACCAACACATTGGAATAGATGGTCTTGGTGCGCTGGTCCCAATTGATTTCCTCCGTTTCCAATGTGTCGCCTTGTATCACATCGCAGATGACAACATTTTTGGAGGCCTTATAAATAGCGTTGTTGATAGCACAGGCATATCCGGCAGTGAGGATGGCCTGCTTCCGACCCATCTCGTTGAACGAGATGATGGTAACGCCTTTCGGACAGTCCATATAGGTGGAGTCCCCCGAATAGCTGTTCATCAGCGGGGCTTTGACGATGAAGCTGGTTCTTCCCGAATCGCTGGTGGTGATTACCATGTTCTCCGCCGACTCGTCGGGGAAGCGGCCGTTGTATTCCAGCAACTGTTTCTCCTTGGACGAAGAACTGCAACCAACAAAAAACATCATAAGGCATAAAGCCGTTATGATGTTTTTTGTGATTGGACTTGTTTGTCGGGAAAGAGACCAAGCCGTCATATCTGATTATCTGACAGTGGTGTTTTCCTGAATCCAGCAACCAACATGGTAAGAAGAACCTGCGTTGAGACCGCGTTTGAAGAGTTCTTCCTTGCTCGGGAATCTCAGCTTGGCGCGTTGCTGGTTGGCCTTTTCAGCGCAACTCGGGTCAACGGCAGCGGCTCTGGCGTATTTGTCGGCAGCGGCCCATGCGCAGGCGGCCGGGATTTCCTCACCACCGCATCTTCCGTAAGAATTGGCATAAAGGTCGCCAATCAGGATATAAGCTTTGCCCATGTTGGGTTGTGCCTTGAGGGCAGCCAGAGCGGCGGAACGGGCCTCGGCGTAAGAGTTTTTCAGCTGATAGGCCAGGGCAAGCATGTAGTTGGCATCGCCTTTCTGCTCGTTGGTTTCGCTCAGTCTCACAGCTTCCGTGAAGTAGTTGATGGCAGCATCCAATTCGGCCGGGTCTTTTTCTTTCGTGAAACTTCTCAAAGAGAGGTTACCCATCCAGTAGGCGGAACTGCGGTTCGGGTTGGACTTGTGCAGGATTTCCAAAGCTTCCTTGAAGACAGGGCTGGTAACGCATTCGCCATTGTTGCTCTTCGACATGGTGATGACGATCTTGTTGACAGCGGAAAGGTCATCTTTGATTTGCGGCAATTTCTTACCGTAAACATCTTCCAGCACCTGGCAGGAAGCATACGGCGTGATGGACTTTTCAATCTTGCTCAACGATTTCCTGTAGTTCACGATGTATTTCATCTGACGGGCCGTGTCTTTGCCCAAAGCCTTGGTCTGACGATCGTAGTTGACACCGTCCAGCTGGCCTTTGTTGTAGAGTTCCGTAAGACTGTCGATTTCTGCGACGGCCTTCTCGTACTGCACTTGGGCGTTGTCGATGGAGATACCCAGATAGTCGGTGGCACGACCGTATGATTCAATCACGATGGAGGTGTCCTTGGTGGCCTTGGTCACCTGCTCGGCCAAGCGGAAATAGGCATCCCAGATGGCGGGTTGCGTCTTTTCCTTTTCCAATTCAACTGATTGGATGAACAGGTTCAGGTTCTCTTGGATGAGATTGAAATCTTTGGATAATTGTTTTCCTCTGTATTTCAATGTGTTGTATGCCTTGAATCCCATGCAGTAACCTTTGCTGAACTTGTTCGGGAAGTAGTTGTTCCGCGTGTCAAACGTGGCCAACAGGTCATCGATCAGCTGCTCTTTCTTCAAGGAGTCTTTTTCGTTCTTGATAAGAGCATCGAAAAGCGTTTGGGCGTTGGTGAAAATGCCGTCCCATGCGCAAGGGCATTTTTGAACGATATACTGCCAGGCCTCGTAGGCATCGGTGTAGTTTTTAGCCTTGTAAAACATGTTGAAATTAGTCATCTGTTCCAGACATTTCAACGAGTCTTCTTCCGTAGCACCGTATTTGTACGGGCATTGGGCAAACAAGGAAGTGCTGGCTAAAAGCAAAAATGCGGCTACAATTAATTTTTTCATCTCTTTATGTTTTAAAATAGGTTTATATTCAGTTTGTTTTTGTCTTTTAATCCATTTTCAACCGTTGGTACCATCTCTCCTGCAAGGTGAAGTTCAAGGTGCATCTGAAGTAGTTCTGCCGAATCAAGTTGTTGACCAAAGTTCCCATCTTTCCGTATTCTAATGCAATATTGATAGATGAATGTGTATTGAAGGTGGTCAGGGGGAATCCAACGCCGAGAGAGACTGCAAATTCGGTGACAGGTTTATTGCGTATCATAAAAATACCGGTGGAATACTTGGCACCCAAGCGGAACGACATCCGCTGTACGAATTTGGTGGACTGGGCGTTGGGCACATATTGGACCCCCACGGAGGATATGATGGCGTTTTTGGTGGAGTCGCCACGACCCATCAGGCTGTATTTGGCCCAATTCTGCCAAGTCACATCGGCGGCCACGGTCAGCTTGTCCTTATAAGTATAGGAAAGTCCGCCGCCGATGGCCTGCGGGAGGACAAGTCTGCCCCCCTTATGCTCGTCCAAAAGGAGTGTGTCGTACGTGGTGGTAGTGCTGTAATCGCCTGTGTAATAGTTGATAAACGTCTTTTCCTTGGCCCAGATATAAGCGGAGTTGCTATAAGTGGCACCCAAGCCAAGGGTGTGGTTGTCCTTTATTTTCACCAGATATTGCAAGCCTCCGGAAAGATAAATGCCGTCAATATTGTAAGAATGGAGTATATATGTGTTGAAGTAGTTGCTGCCATCGAAAGAGGTGTTACTGGAATAGTAGAGCGAGCCGAACATATAGGAGGCGTTCAAGCCAATGGAGAGGCCTTTGCAGATGCGGAATGCATTGCCCCAATAGAGTTGATTGAGGCCGCCCTTGCCCGTGTAGTTGTAGGAAACTCCGCCCACGTCCTCGAGGGTCTGCTTGTCGGCAATGTCGTATCCTACGGTGCTGTAGGGCACAATGCCGACAGATGTCCGCCAATGTTTGGTTACCGGCAGTCCGATGGTGAGGTAGCCGGCTTTGGCGAATGAGTTCTTCTGGGTGAGGTTTCCCTGCCGGATATTGGACACATACAGGGAAGCTGCGGCGTCGGCTACAAACGAGAGCGAGTCGAAAGCGGCGTATGAGGCGGGGTTCCTGAAATTGATGCGGTAGGGGTTCTGCATGGCGTAGGAAACACCGCCCATGCCATCCAGATGGCCATTGGAGGTTGTGTTCAGCAATCCCACCCCGAAGCTCGAATAGGGCATACTGATTTCGTTTTGCGCCCGAAGAACGGAGGCAATGCCCAGCAGAAGCAAGATCGTAAATATGAACCTATTGTGTTTCAGAAACATTTAAAATCAAGGTTTTAAACAAACCCAAAAGAACTAAATTTGGGGCGGCAAATATACGATTTTTTATCATTCCCGAAAGCATTGGAGCATCACCACCTGTCAGGAGTGTGATTAAGTCGGGATATTGGGTCTGATACTGATGAATGAAGCCTTCGATTTCAAACAGGAACCCGTTGACCGTGCCGGAAAGGATGGACTCCTCGGTGGTTTGTCCCGTGATGGGCGTGGGCAGGATAGGTTCCACCAGCGGTAGCCGGGCGGTGAAGTGCGGCAGGGCGGCGCAGCGCATCCGCAAACCCGGGGAGATGCTGCCGCCCCGGTATTCGTTGTCGCGACTGACGAAATCCGTCACCAGACAGGTGCCGGCTTGGATGACAAGAACGGAAGTGTTGTTGTACAATGAGTTGGCTCCGATGGCGGCGGCAATACGGTCGGTGCCGAGAGTTTCGGGCGTATGGTATCCAATAGTCAGAGGCAATCTCAGGCGGGTAGAGAATGTAAGGGTGTTCACTTGGCCAGCGAGCCATTCTGAGAGTTGCGGATGTGGGTTCCCCACGGAGGAGAGGATGGCGGCCTGTACCGCATGACGGGCAAGCAAGGGCTGCAGCTCCTCGGGAGAAAGCAGCGTACTTTGGTATAATTCCACAACCTCGCCGTGTTTGTTGAAGATGGCGGCTTTCTGCCGTGTGTTGCCTATGTCAATTACTAAAAACATGTGTCAATAACGGAATAATGAGCGTTTTAGTATATCAGAAAAGAGTGGGTTCCCAATGAGTTTTTCCGTCGGTCCGAATGAAAGCGCGGGCCTCCTGGTTGAGGAATTTGATTTTCCGGTTGATGCCCCAGCGGTAACCGCCCAGATTGCCGTTGGAACAGATGACGCGGTGGCAGGGGACGATGTACATCACGGGGTTGCTACCGACAGCCCCACCCACAGGCCTTGCCGCCTTGGGCATCCCGATGCGGCGGGCGATGTTCAAATACGTGGTGACCAAGCCAGAAGGAATCGTCAGAAGATCGCGCCAGACGGCCAATTGGAATCCGGTGCCCCAAAGGTGCAGGTCCAAATGTCCCGCCTTTTCGGGTTTCCGTTTCAGCATCCAGACCGCCTTACGGTGAAACTCCACCTGCCGGCATCGGAACTGGGCGTGCGGGAAATGCCGTTTCAACTGCTCGATAGGCTCCCAACGCATCTCGCCGGGCATGAGGTAGCAGATGCCCTTGGAGGTGGAGGCAATCAGGTATCGATGGGAGGCAACATTGATCAGACAATAGTTGATGGTCAGCCGCTTCTCCTTGCCGGAAAATTCGCCCTTGGTCATCGGAATTATCCGGATGGGACAGGATGTGTTTTGTTCCATAACAATGTGAAATAGAATGCAAAAATAATAAAAAATGTGATTTTGCGCTTTTTTTGTATTTTTGCCCTCCAATTGTAAAATATTGAAAGTATGAAAAAATTAGGTCGACTGTTACTTTTACTATTTGTTTTACAGGTAGTTATCTTATCAAACAATATTCTTTCCGCCCAAAAACTGAAGCCTTCGGAAGTGCCTGCGGATGTGACGCAAACGTTGGAATTCCAATATCCGTACGTCAAAGTGACAGGTTGGGTAAAAGATGGCGGTAATTATGTGGCCAACATCAAAGATGAAGGATCTGCGGGGAAAGTCTATATTTCTTCCAATGGTACTTGGCTGCGCACCACCTTCAATGTGCCACAATCCGAACTTCCCACTACCATTTGGGATTATGTGAAGACCAATTATCCCGACTTCATCATTGCTGTTTCCTGTTTGGAGGAAAAGGAGAATGAGAAGACGCGTTATTATCTGGAAGTGAAACCGGACGGTGTGGGACAGCAGGCATCTGTGCTGACGTTCAGCACAACGGGCAAGAATGAGCTGATATCGCGTAAGGATCCGGATAATTTCAAAGACCCGTTGGCTCCTGCGGAGAAACCCGCTCCGAAGCCTGTTGCCGCCAAGGAGAAAGACACCAAGCCGGCTCCCGCCAGCACTGCTTCCACAAAACCTGCTACTCCTGCCAAGCCTGCCCAGACCAAGCCGGCTACGCCATCGAAACCGGTTGCAGAAAAACCCGCTCCGAAACCCGAAAACAAAAAGCCGGAGGCCAAACCCGAACCCAAACCAAAGCCGGTAGCCGCCAAGACAGAAGAGCCTAAGCCCCAAAAAGAGGCCAAACCTGAAAAGCCCAAAAAAGAGAAACCAGAACCGGTTATCACAGACGAACATGGCAATGTGGCCCTCAAACCCAATGTTGTACCTGAGCTTGTGAAGAAGTCGCTGGCGAAGAAAATCATGCACCCCGAGGAACTGAACTGGTACCTTATTGACAGCATGTATGTGGCCAAGTGCCTGAACACCGGCAAGAAAACGGCCTGCTACATCACCCCGCAGGGTATGTGGGAGAAAACCCTAACGGCCCTTACTGAAGAATCAGTGACAGGCCCGATGCTGAAACATCTGAACGACTACTACAAAGGATGGAAATTCAAGTCGGCCATGAAAGAGCAGCGCGCCGACAAGAACGACAAGACGATGGTGGAGTTTTATGAGAAGGCCAATTACAAGTCCAAGCTGGTGACCACTGCCCTGTTTGACAAAACCGGCAAGCTTATCCGCACTATCGATCCCGACTACGAATTGGGTGGAGGCAAAGCTGGTGGCAATGGCGAGGATGAAGATCTGATCAAGTACTATGAAAAGATGAACATGAGTTTGGAGAGCGACGATGCACACAGTGTGCCCGAAAATGTGGTGGCGGTGTTCAAACTCAAATATCCCAAGGTGGCCAATGTGGAATGGAAAGAGGACGATAATATGAACTATCAGGCTGTTTATTACAGCGCGAGAGGAAAAGAGATATGCGTCATCAACAGTTATGGCGAGATTGTGGAGACGATGGTGATGGGTAAGTTGGACAACCTTTCCACTACGATTCAGGACAACATCAAGAAGGACCATAAGGGATTCAAGGTGGTGGAATATTACTCCGTAAAGAAAATTGCCGAAAAACTGAATTTATACAAAGTGTTGATTCAGAATAAGAAAACCGGTGAAGAGGATGTCTTGTGGTTCAACCTGTCGGGGAAACCGGTAGAATACTAAGTAAGCCAAACCAAAACCATTAACCAACCCATGCAATACAACGAGATCAAACTCACGATCACGCCAGCCGATCCGTGGAAGGATATTTTCACCTCCATGATGGCCGATGCCGGCTGTGACAGTTTTATGGACGGGGAGAGCGACAATGAGCTTCTCTGTTATATACCAGTGAAAGATTACGATGAGGCGGTCATCCGCAGCATTGTGGAAGAGCACGGCTTCGACGGCGTGCAGGTGACCTGTGCGGTGCAGGCTATGCCTGACAAGGATTGGAACGCCGAATGGGAGGCGAATTACACCCCGGTGCTGATTGACGACCGTTGCTATATTCGCGCCCCGTTCCACCCCGCCATGCCGGAGAGCGAATACGAAATCATCATCGAGCCCAAAATGTCGTTCGGAACGGCACACCACGCCACCACCTTCCAGATGGCACAGTACGTGATGGAGACCGACGTGGAGGGCAAGTCCCTCTTGGATATGGGCTCGGGGACGGGTGTGCTGGCCATTCTGGCCCGTATGAGGGGCGCGTCGCCGGTGACCGCCATCGACAATGACGAGTGGGCATACCGGAATGCATTAGAAAATGTGGAGCACAATCATTGTACGGACATCAAAGTGTTTTTGGGCGATGCATCTTTGCTTGGCACCGAAAACTACGACATCATTTTGGCCAATATCAACCGGAATATCCTGCTGAACGACATTCCCACATACGTGAAATGCCTGAATCCGAAAGGATTGTTGTTTATGAGTGGCTTTTATGACGGTAACGATTTGGAAGCCATCCGGAAATGTTGCGCCGCAAACGGCATGGAATATGTCTCCCACAAAGTGAAAGACCAATGGGTGGCGGTCAAATTCATTAAAGCATAAGTATGAAAAAATTAGCGCTGTTATTCGTGCTGTTGTGCCCGGTTTTATGGAGTCAGGCGCAGCGTTTCACCTCTTTTTCCACGAATCCCGAACAGACGGTGGAGGAGATGAAAACCTTTTTCTCTTCCGTACCCAAAGAGCGTCAGAAGGAGGCCTCCGCCCTGTTGGATGAGTTCACCCTTTTCTGGACCACCTCAGTGGATTATGAGACCCAGGAGGCTTTCATTGAGGCGGCCAACAAGATGGTGAAGAAGAAAATGCGTCCCATTCCGCACTTCCAGGCTCTCATCCATGCTTATTCGGCGTTTGTGCACAGCGATTTTGCCACTGAAACGGAAACGTGGAACAAGATCGTGGATTATCATGCCACGCACAATGTGACGCAGTTTCAAACGAAAATGCAGCTGTATGTGCTGTTCTTTAAGGATAATGTATTAAACAAAGAGGATAATGTACGGTGGGTGTCGCAAGGATGGCCGGAAGCCATCGGTTTTGACAAGGAACCGTACGTGGACTTCAAAGATGTGGATTTAGTGGGCTATTCCAACAAAGACAGTCTGATCATCCAGAATGTTTCCGGTCGATATTTCCCAGGCACCTTGAAATTCCAGGCACGTGGTGGCAAGACCTATTGGGAGCGTGCCGGCCTTGGAGAGGATGTGTATGCCGAATATGGTCAGTACACCATTGATTTGCGCTTCCCGCACGTGACGGTGGAGCATGCGCTATTCCATTACCCACAGCTCTTCTCAACCCCCATTCGGGGACGGGTGGAAGATAAGGCTATGTTGCCAGTTTCCGAAGAGAAGGCTGTTTATCCCCGTTTTTTAAGTGATGATAAAACCTTGACAATCAAAAATCTGTATAAGGATGTGGACTATCAGGGCGGTTTCGACCTGCGTGGCGCGTCCATCTATGGCACTACCACTGGCGATACGTTAGCCTATGTGACCATTTTCCGTGAAGGGAAACCGATTATCAGCGCCTCCTCTCACAGCTTCCTTATCAAGCCCACCAACCTCCTGTCGGAAGATGCCAAGGTGAGCATCTACTTGGGCGAGGATTCCATTTACCATCCTGCTGCCAATTTCAAATATGATAATGAAAAAAAGAACCTGTTGATTTCCAGACCCAAACAGGGTGTGGGACGTTCGCCGTTTTTCGATTCTTATCATAAATTGGATATTACGGTTGAATCCGTGCAGTGGAACACGGAGGAGGCCCGCATCGAATTCAAGCCCATCGTGGGTAAGACCAGCGAGCAGCCTGCATTCTTCGAATCTCAAAACTATTTTGACAAATCGGTGATGCATGAGATTGAAGGCTACAACAATGTGAACCCGCTTTACACGCTCTGGCAGTTGTTCAACAGTGCCGGCTACGAGGATCTCACCATCGAGGATGTGATCCGTTGGTTCAACAAGCCGCCGTTGGACATCAAGGCCATGATGATTGACTTTGCCGCCAGGGGTTTTGTGGAGTACGACATCAACCAGAACCATATCCGTTATCGTAGCAAAATCGCCCGTTATCTGAACAATCAGGTGAAAAAGAAAGACTACGACTACATCAAATTGGAGTCCAAGACCCATTATGCCTCCATGGATTTGCTTACCAACGATTTGAAAATCACGGGATGTGACTTTTTCGTCTATAGCGATCCGCAGATTGTGAACGTTTATCCGAGTAACGAGGTGGTGACCGTCAAGAAGAACCGCGACATGACCTTCTCGGGTCGGGTGATTGGTGGATTGTTCGATTTCGTGGCCCACAACTGCTATTTTGACTATGACCGTTTCCAAGTGGATATGAAGGTCATTGACACGCTCATCATGTATGTGGAGGACAAAAACGGCCCGCAGGATATGTACGGCGACTACCAGTTGCGGCGCGTGCGCAGCGCCATCGAGGAGATCTCCGGTATCCTCTACATCGACGCGCCGGGCAATAAGAGCGGCATGACCGACTACCCCGAGTATCCTATCTTCGAGGCCCGCAAAGGCGGCAAGGTCTTCTATGACCAGCCTTACGTGCTGAACGGCGTTTACAATCGCGACCGCTTCTACTATGCGGTGAATCAGTTCAGGGTGGTGAATCTCGACAACTTCGAAATCGACTCTATGAAATTCACCGGCGCTCTCGTCTCCGGCGGCATCTTCCCCGACATTGCCGAGCCCTTGCAGGTACGTCCCGACTTCTCGTTAGGCTTCCGTCACAGGACCGCCGGACTGCCGATGTATGCCGGTCGTGGCAACTATCAGGGTCTGGTGGACTTGAGCAACCGTGGTCTGCGCGGGCGGGGCAACATCGACTACGTGACCTCGCACACCACATCCGACAGCATAGTCTTCTATCTGGATTCCACCAACGGAAGCGCCGACAAGCATATTGTGGATGAGCAGGTGGCCGGCACGGAATTCCCGCCTGCCTCTGTGAACGACGCCTATCTGCACTGGGAACCGTACAAAGACAGGATGTTCATCCACTCTGTTTCGGAACCAGTGGACATCTTCAAGGAGACCAAGTTGGCCGGCAACACGGAAATCACACCGCACGGCATGTACGGTGCCGGCACGCAGACCTTCGGACGGGCCGACATCACCTCCAAGCGATTCTCGTACAAACATCATGAGCTGCTGGCGGACACAGCCGACCTGCGAATCTACGATATCAGCAATGGCAATGACAACATTGCCTTCTCTACCGACAACTACCGCTCTCACATCGACTTCGAAACCCGCAAGGGTAATTTCAAAGCCAATGGCGAGGCTTCAGAGGTCTTCTTTGTGAAAAACGAGTTTAAGGCCAAAGCCCATGAGTTTGACTGGGATCCCATCGACTCCACCTTGTTACGTTTCAAGTGGGACGATCCTTACAAGGATGTGGATATCAACAACACGCCCTCGCGGGAGTTGGTGGACATGCGGAGCCAGGGCAACGAACTTTATGCCTCCGACCCATCCAAAGGCTTCCGTTTCACCGCGCTGAGTGCGGAATTTGATTTCACGAAAAATGTCATCTATGCTCATGGTGTACGCTATATCAATGTGGGCGATGCGGCGGTGATTCCCCACGACGGTGAGGTGGTCATCCGGAAGAAAGCCACCATCGACCTGCTGCAAAAATCGAGGATTCTTGCCGGTCGCGAAAACAAATACCATGAATTGTACGACTGCAACGTGCGTCTGCAGACAGCCACCAAGTTTTATGGCAACGGCTATTACGATTATGTGGATGAGAACAAACTGGTGCAGCAGCTTTATTTTGACACCGTATATTTTATGAAGGAGACCTTCGGTGAGGCGAAAATCCCTCGGGAGAAGGACTTCCAATTCAGCGACCAGTTTGGCTTTGACGGTCGGGCGGAGCTGCACAGCACGCAACCATTCCTTTCCTATTTCGGTGGCGTGGAAATCCGTACAGGCTGCGACACGCTCCGTCACGCACGCATGAAGATCCTGCAGCAGGTGGACCCCAACAACATCATGCTTCAGGTGCATGAGCGCACCAAGGACATGGACGAACGCAAGGTGGTGGTGGCCATCACCTCCTCCAACCAGACCGGACGCATCTATACGGCTTTTGGCGTGGCCAAGGACCAATTCAACGATGCTGAATACATCAACGTGTTCGGATATATCACTTACGACAAGGAAACGCATGAGTTCAAGGCGGCCTCCAAAGAGAAGCTGATGGATCCCACCGTGCCGGGTAATATCATCACTGTAAACAAGGACAACTGTGTGGCCACCGGTACCGGAAAAATTGACATGGGTACCAAATTGGGCCGTGTGGATTTTGTGACGAATGGTACTATTGTGAATTACATCACCGCCGACTCGGCAGAAATGCACCTCACCACCTCCATCGATTTCTTCTTCAATGAAGAGTCCATGAGGCTTATGAACAAGGCATTGGAAAACACCACCACCTTGGATTTTGTGGATGTCTCCAACGATGAGGCTTACGACCAAGCTTTGTACAACATATTAGGGAAGACGGAATACGAGCGCTATACCCGTAATGTGGCGTTGGGTAACCAGCGTCGTCTGCCTGAAAAATTGCAGGTCCGTTTCCTGTTTTCCAATATCGATTTCGAATGGGACAAGGACAAATCCACGTTCAAATCGCAAACTATTTTGCCTTTGATTATTTGTGGGTCCAAAACGGTATATAAGATGGTCCCTGGTCGTATCGTGATTGAAAAACGTGGTTCCCGCAACAAGTTGTATCTATACTTCGAGTTTGACGAGCAGTTCTACTATTTCCAATTCGACAACAATGTCGTGTCGGCTTTCTCTTCTGACAAGAACTTCAACGATGCCATCAAGAACACCAAGCCCAAGAACAAATCATTAGCTCCGGACAATACCAAAGGACTTCCGTCGTTCTCCTACAAGTTGGGCAACCGTGGATGGAAGAACAAATTTGTGAAGAATTATTTTACCAACATAGATAAAGAGGAAGAGGAAGACGAACCCGAAACCGAAACCAACGAATAACCTTTCCTTGTAGAGATGTGCCATGGCGCGTCTCTACATCTCATTTTTAAAACATAAACCTAAAAGAATACAACCCTATGTCTCATCCCATCCTCATAGCTGGACCTTGCGCCGCGGAGAGCGAGCAGCAGTTGAACAGGACTGCGACGCAGTTGTATGATGCGGTGCAGGCACGTGGGCGACGCTTGGACTTCTTCCGGGCTGGCGTTTGGAAGCCGCGCAGCCATCCCGACAGCTTCACCGGCTTGGGGGAGCAGGCACTTCCCTGGTTGGCGGAAATACACCGGCAGTTCGGATTTGACATCTGTGTGGAGGTGATGACGGCACAGCAGGTGGAATTGTGCGAAAAGCATGGCATCACCGCTTTTTGGGTGGGTGCGCGCACGGGCGTGAACCCCTTGGATGTGCAGAAGATTGCCGACGCGGTAAAAGGCAAGCCTTTCACGGTAATGGTGAAAAACCCGTTGGTGGCGGATTTCAAACTGTGGGTTGGCAATGTGGAACGCTTCCTGAATGCCGACATTGCCGCCGTGATGGCCATCCACCGGGGCTTCTCCGACCGCAATGAGAATGTGTATCGGAATGCTCCCTGCTGGGAGATTCCCGTGGAGCTGAAAATCCGCTATCCGGAATTGCCTATTCTCTGCGATCCCTCGCACCTCTGCGGCGATGTGCGCTATATCCCGCAGATGGCACAGCTGTCGCAGGTGTATGGCTTCAACGGACTGATGGTGGAGTGTCATTGCGATCCCACACACGCACTCAGTGATGCCGCGCAGCAGATGACACCCGCACAGTGGGGAGAAATGCTTGACGGAATCCAATTCACGACCAATGCACCCAACTTGGATCTGGTACGGCAGCGGGCCATTTTGGAAAACATTGATACCCAGCTTAGTGCTCTCTTGGAACAACGAATGCAGGTGGTGGACGATATTTCCAAGATAAAACAGGAAAACCATCTGCCGGTGGTCCAACCGATGCAGTGGCAAAAAGTGGTGGAACGCTATCGCAAACCCTCCCAAGATGAAGCCTATCAAGCATTTATACAGCGGTTCTTGGATCTTCTGCACCAGGCATCCATCTCCCGCCAACAACACGATTGATTCGACTATACCATATATTATTAATAACAAAAACATAATTCCTTGGCTACTAAACAATACAACGGTTGGATTCTGTTCCTCTATCTGCTTATCGCATTCTTATTCGGAGTGTCGGTAGCGGTGAACTTTTTACCTTCCAAAAAGCAGACATACGCACATCGTCAGCTAAGCAAGCTGGATGAGGTGTTGCATTATATTGATGCTTATTACGTGGATTCGGTGGATATGGATTCGGTGTATGACTTGGCCATCAGCACAGTGTTGCAAAGTCTGGATCCGCACTCCGCCTATTCCTCTTTTGAAGATAATAAAACCATGATGGAATCGCTGAACGGGGCGTTTGAAGGAGTGGGCATACAGTTCAACATCATGAACGACACGGTGATGGTGATAGCCACCATTTCGGGCGGACCTTCGGAGAAGGCGGGTGTGCGCGCCGGCGACCGCATCGTGAGTGTGGACGGAAAATCCATGATAAAAGCAACAAACGAACAGGTTTTTAAAATGTTGCGTGGCAAGAAGGGCACCAAGGTGAAGATGGGTATCCGGCGGCCCGGATTTTCAGAGACCTATACATACGAGGTGAAACGCGACGTAATTCCGACGTATACTGTAGATGTGGCGTATATGTTGGACAAGCAGACGGGATACATCCGGCTGAATGAGTTTGGAGCCACCACGACGGAAGAATTCCGGAAGGCCATTACCAAGCTGCAGCGCAGTGGGATGCGGCAGATGGTGCTGGACCTGCGTGGCAATGCGGGCGGGTTTCTGGACGCGGCCATCGGTGTGTGCGACGAGCTGCTTCCCAACCAGCAGCGCATCGTGTCGGTAGAGGGGTTGAAAGTGCGGCCCGAAATCTTCAAAGCCACCCGCAGGGGCAGTTTTGAACAAGGCGCGGTAGTGATCCTCATTGATGATTTCAGCGCCTCGGCCTCCGAGATTGTGGCAGGTGCCGTGCAGGACAACGACCGCGGCTATGTGGTGGGTCGCCGTTCCTTTGGCAAGGGGTTGGTGCAGAGACAATTCGACCTGTCCGACAAATCCACCATACGGCTTACCACAGCCCGTTATCATACGCCCAGTGGACGATGCATCCAGCGCGATTACCGCAAAGGCATCGAAGCCTACTATGAGGAACTTTATGAACGGTACTTGCGCGGCGAGATGGAAAATGCCGACAGTATTAAGATGGATAAAACATTGGAGTACAAGACTGTGGGTGGTCGTAGCGTGTATGGCGGCGGCGGTGTCATGCCTGACTATTTCGTGCCCCTTGACCGCGGCAACGCCTTGGACGGCTATTACCAGGTGGCCAACACCGCCGCCCTCAACCAGTATTCCTTCCATTATACGAACAGTCACAAAGAATCGTTGACGAAAGCTTATCCGAATGCCGCTTCTTTTGTGTCTAAAATGACCGTCACGGATGCGCAAATCAGCGAACTGCTGCGGTATTATCAAACCTTAAGCAAACAACAGGCTCCAACGCTCTCCACAGAATCCAGAAAGGAACTGAAAGTGTGGTTGAAGGCTCTTATCGGGCGCAACCTCTACGGCAACGATGCCTTCTATCCCGTTATCAACCAATCCGACAAGACCATAGCCAAGGCTTTGGAGGTGATAGGGGATGTGAAGACGGAATAAAAAAAAGGACGCGGAAACCGCGTCCTTTTTTTCAGTGAAATCATGAACTGTTATTTGTTCACTTGGAATTTCTTGTCACCGTTGACGAAGAAGTTCACAATCTGGTTGGCGGCGGCCAAACCGGCGTTAATGTTGGCTTCGGCAGTCTCGGCACCCTGTTTTTTCGGGGTGGCGAAGAAGCGTTTCTCAAACTTGTTGAACTCGTCCAACGCATCGGGAGCGATGTCGGTGCAATATTTGAGGTCTTCTCTCTCGGCCATCAAAGCAATCAATTCTTCCTCATTGATGACTTCCTTGCGGGCGGTGTTGATCACACAGCCACCTTTCGGCATAAGGCCAACCAAAGCCTTGTTGATAGACTTCTTGGTCTGGTCGTTGGCCGGAATGTGCAGGGAAATGTAGTTGCAGTTCTTATACATGTCTTCCAATGTAGCGGGAACCACCACACCTTCGGCTTCCATTTTCTCTTTCGGAACGAACGGGTCGAAGGCCCAAACTTCCATACCGAGGGCACGGGCTTTTTCAGCCACGAGGCGACCCACATTACCGTAAGCTTGGATACCAACTTTCTTGCCTTTCAACTCAGCGCCTGTGCCGGGTTTGAAGGTGTTGCGAGCCATATAAATCATCATACCGAGGGCGAGTTCGGCCACGGCATTGGAGTTTTGGCCAGGGGTGTTCATCGCCACAATGTTGTTGGCGGTGCAAGCGGCGAGGTCGAGGTTGTCGAAACCGGCGCCGGCGCGCACAACCACCTTGAGGTTCTTGGCGGCGTCAATCACCTGAGCCGTAACCTTATCGGAACGCACAATCATAGCGTCCACATCGGCCACTGCTGCGTACAACTCTTCAGGGGTTTCGTATTTTTCCAATAATACTAATTCATAGCCGGCTTTTTCCACGATAGCGCGAATGCCATCCACAGCGGCTTTTGCAAAAGGCTTTTGCGTTGCAACTAATACTTTCATTACTATATTTGATTTTAATTCGTAAATGGTGAATAGCGAGCAATTAATTACTCGCTATTCACTGTTCACTTAAAATTATTTGTTTGCTTTTTCGAAATCTTGCATACAAGCAACGAGAGCTTCTACATCTTCCACGGTGCAAGCGTTGTAGAGGGAAGCGCGGAAACCACCCACGGAGCGGTGACCTTTGATACCGATCATGCCACGCTCTTTGGCGAAGGCCATGAAAGCATCTTGTTTGTCCTCATAACCAGGAGCCATCACCCAGCAGTGATTCATGATGGAACGGTCGGCTTTGTCGGCCACAGTGCCCACGAACATGCTGTTGCGGTCGATTTCCTCGTACAACAGGTTGGATTTCTTCATGTTGATCTTGTTCATCTCAGCCACGCCACCGATGGTGTTCTTCAGCCAAGTGAGGGTTTCGTGCATCACGAAAATAGGCAGTACAGGAGGAGTGTTGAACATGGAAATGTTCTTGGCTTCCTCTGCTGCGTGTGTGCGATAGTCAACCATCGTAGGCAGCGGGTTCATGTAAGCGCGGTCGCCAATCTGGCCAAGGATGTCCTTGCGCACGATGACGAAGGTAACGCCGGCAGGACCCACATTCTTCTGTGCGCCACCGTAGATAAGACCGTATTTGGTCACATCCACCGGACGGCTCATGATGTCGGAAGACATGTCAGCCACGAGCATCACATTGTTGCACTCTTCTGCGGTGAAGTCCTTGCGGATTTCAGTACCGTAAATGGTGTTGTTGGTCGTGATATGGAAATAGTCAGCGTCTGCGGGAACTGTCCATCCTTTCGGGATGTAGTTGTAGGTCTTATCCTCAGAAGATGCGACGATTTCGGTTGTACCGAAGTTCTTGGCTTCTTTAGCGGCTTTCTTAGCCCAAACACCAGTTTGGAGGTAAGCGGCTTTGGTTTTCATCAGGTTGGCAGGCACCATGAAGAACTGGGTGCTGGCACCACCGCCGAGGAAAAGCACCTCATAGTTGTCGGGAATGTTGAGAAGGTCGCGCCACAGTTGGCGGGTTTCGGCCATCACTCGCTCCCAACCCGGTGTACGGTGAGAAATCTCCATCAAACCGATACCGGTGTTGTCAAAATTGCGGATAGCGTTGATTGTGGATTCAACTGCTTCTTTCGGAAGGACGCAAGGTCCCGCATTAAAATTATGTACTTCTTTCATAATTAATTGATTATGTTTGTGTTATATGATATTTTTGATTGTTGTTCTAAAAACTATGCAAAGATACGAAATATATTATGTTATTTCTCTATGCAAGTCATAAAAGGATGCATGATAAGACCATAATTCTCGAAATGAATGGAAGTCGTATCATGATAATTAAGGTCAAAACATTCTTGGGTAAGCACCGTATCGAACACGGTCATGGGCACCGGATAATGATACATCATCGCTCTAAAACGGGCCGAATCCACAATTTCATATACGCCGCCAGAAGTGCAGGTGCACTTTTTCTTCTTTGTGCAAGACACGGAACAGGTCATTAAAAAACAAAGGATTGATACTGCGGCGATTGTAAAATACTTTTTCATTTTAAAAGATTTTAACATTAATAATATATGTGGTAACGACCATCAATGATGTTTATTGCCAAAAAAAAACAGCAGCATTTAAAAACACTACTGCATTTTGTACCGAAGGCCGGGATCGAACCGGCACGAGTGTTACCTCATTGGTTTTTGAGACCAACGCGTCTACCTATTCCGCCACTTCGGCTTAGCGGGTGAAACCACCCAACTTCAACTCGTTGAAATCGGGTGCAAAAATACATTTTTTTTTAATATATGCCACCCGATAACAATTATTATTGCCCTATCCACCCTTGAATCACTTCCAAGGTTGCGGCAGGAACATCCAGTTTCAGTTTCTTGCGCATGCCGCCCAAGTCATTTAACAACTTGTTGGGATTGGCTTGCTTAAGTTGATCAACGGTAAAAATATTCAATTTTTTCAAGGCGGGAATCCACGCAGCATCCATACCTAAGGCAATAAAGTCCTCATCTTTGCTCACTTCCTGTTTCTTTTCGGGACGCATTTGCGGGAAGAAGAGAACATCCTGGATAGAAGGCGAATTGGTCATAATCATGGCCAAGCGGTCAATACCGATGCCCAAACCAGCGGTCGGCGGCATACCGATTTCCAAAGAGCGCAAGAAGTCTTCATCCAGTACCATGGATTCCGTGTCACCGCGTTTGCCCAGTTCCAACTGATCCTCAAAGCGTTTACGCTGATCAATCGGGTCGTTCAGCTCGGAGTAAGCGTTACAGATTTCCTTGCCATTGCACATGGCTTCAAAACGCTCGGTAAGACCGGGTTTGGAGCGGTGCTTTTTGGTTAACGGGGACATCTCAATCGGATAATCGTAAATAAAGGTCGGTTGGATGAGTTTTGATTCACAAGTTTCTCCGAAAATCTCGTCTATCAGTTTGCCTTTGCCCATGGTCTCGTCCACCTTTACGCCTTGCGATTCAGCGAATTTGGCCAAGGCGGCCTCATCCATTTCGGAAATATCGGTGCCGGTGAAATGCTCGATGGCCTCGAACATGGTGTAGCGTTTCCAGGGGCGCTTGAAATCAATGATGTTCTCCCCAACCTGCACTTGTGTGGTACCATGCAAGGCAAGAGCAATTCTCTCCACCATCTCTTCTACCGTGTTCATCATCCATTCGTAATCCTTGTAAGGCACATAGAGTTCCATTTGCGTGAACTCGGGGTTGTGGAAACGGTCCATACCTTCGTTACGGAAGTCCTTAGAGAACTCATACACACCGTTGAAACCGCCCACAATCAGTTTTTTAAGATAGAGTTCGTCGGCAATACGCAGATAGAGCGTCATATCCAGCGTGTTGTGGTGGGTTTTGAAAGGACGGGCCGCCGCACCACCATAGAGGGGTTGCAGAATCGGGGTTTCCACTTCCAAATAACCTTTTTCGTTCAAATAATTGCGCATGGTGTTCACCAACAGCGTACGCTTGATGAAAGTGTCTTTAATCTGCGGATTCACGATGAGATCGATGTAACGCTGACGGTAGCGCTGCTCCGGATCCTGGAAAGCGTCATACACTTTGCCGTCTTTCTCTTTCACAATAGGCAGTGGGCAAACAGACTTGCAAAGAATGGTGAATTCCTTAACATGGACACTGATTTCACCCATCTGGGTGGTGAACACAAAACCTTTCACACCGATAATATCACCGATGTCCAATTTTTTGAACACACTGTTATACATAGTTTTATCCTCGCCGGGACATATCTCATCGCGTTTGGCGTAGATTTGGATTCTGCCGACGGCGTCTTGAATCTCAAAGAAGGAGACGGCACCCATAATGCGCTGCGTCATAATACGACCAGCAATGCTCACATTCTGGAATTTGGAATTGTCCTTAGGGAATTCTTCCAAGATCTGGGCGGTTGTGGCATTCACTTCATATTCGGCAGCCGGGTAAGGGTTGATACCGAGATTTAACAAATCGTCTAATTTTTTTCTACGGATAATTTCTTGTTCGGATAATTCTGGCATAACAACTGTGTTTTAGGTTGCAAAAGTACAAAAAAAGCAGGTGTGACGAGACATGGTGACATAAAAAAAAGAGACCGAACAATGTCGGTCTCTTTTCTATAGGTTTATGTTGAAATTATTTCACAACAACTTTCGTGGTGTGGTTGTTAACTTTCAGCATATAAACACCAGCGTTCATGTTGGCAACATTGATCTTGGTGCTGTTCACAACTTTGTCGCTGTAAACTTTTTGACCAACCAAGTTGAACATTTCAACGAGAACTTCCTCGTTGGTGTTGGTGTTAACGGTGATTACAGAAGTTGCAGGGTTCGGGTAAACGGTAGCAACTGCCTCTTCGACTTCAGGAACATTCACGATAGCGCAATCGTTGCAGTTAGCGTGGAGTCCGATAAACGGTTTCGGGTTGCCTTGCCAGAACATGTTGGGTTCAATAACGGCGAACCATTTTGCGCTCTCGGTGAAGTTGTCAACATCGGTGAAGGTACCGAATTGAATATCGCCCAAGAGTTCTTCTGAGAAACGCTCGTTCCATTCAGGTCTCGGATCATCATAGAGGATGGTACGGAAACTGTTGATATCGGTA
>JAEEGH010008016.1_pt1 | contig 25153 bp, 18 predicted proteins | sample 9134181 | NCBI WGS metagenome assembly JAEEGH01 (sample SAMN16246544, study PRJNA631951) | gut metagenome | biome: gut microbiome; feature: rumen; material: DP-attached | host: Bos | place: Iran: Karaj | collected 2018-10
ATTTGACTGCACCTGTAAAAGATGTGCTCACCATGTATTTTTCTCGCCTGGATGATGGAAACACCTGCATTCCTCTGGACAAGGCTCTTCTTTTGCAAAAGTTCCAGGAAAAATGGCAGGGCCTCCTGCTTGCAGCCGGCCACGAAATTGAAGGCTCGGAAAATACAGACTTTTTCCGCCAGCAGATAGAGGCCGCCCTGCCCCTTCTCAAAGCCACCTCTCTTCCTAATTTAATAGAAGATGGTACCATCAGCCAGAATTACAGTAAGCCCTTCATTATCGATTCCGGCTGGCTTTTTGCGTCTAAGTACCACAAGGCTAAGGTTACCATTGAAGAGAGAATCAGTTTAATTTTTAAGGCTGATTGCACAGCTCAGGCGGACAGGGCAATCGCCAGTAAAAAAGACGAGATTAAGCAGTATTTTGCCTCTATCACCGGTGACCAGACTCACCGCGCCATCGAACTGAAAGACCGGCAAACAGAAGCAATTGTGCGCGGTCAGACTGAAAACCTGATTATAACCGGCGGACCTGGAACCGGAAAGACCACCGTTGTCTGCTATCTGCTCTGGGAGCTTTTGAAAAAGGCTGATTACATGACCTACTCCATGTATCTTGCCGCCCCAAGCGGAAAGGCTGCCGACCGCATGAAAGAAAGCATTTCCGACACTCTTTCTAAAATCAAGTCAGACGAGCGCCAGAAGTTTAGCAAGATATTTGAAAAACTGAACTCCCTGCAGTCCAGCACAATTCACCGCCTGCTCTCTTATAACCCGGCTGAAAATGCCTTCTCCTTCAACAAGGACAACCAGTTTGACCAGAAGTCTATTTTTGTAATTGATGAAGCCAGTATGATTGATATAAAACTTTTCAGTTCCCTGCTGGAAGCAATTCCCCTTGGCGCGCGAGTTTTTATTCTTGGTGATAAGGACCAGCTGCCTTCTGTTCAGGCGGGTGCCGTTCTAGGTGAACTGCTCGCTAAAAAAAGGTCCAGCGTTGTGGCTCTGAACGAATCTAACCGCTTTAATGACAATTCAGAAGTGGGCCGCTTAAAAGATGCCCTGCAGAGTGAAGAGCCTCTAGATATGTCGCTTGCAAACTTATGCGAATGGCAGCCAGGCACAAGTCATTTTTCTATTCCGGAACGGGGCGCAGACGGCAAATGCGATTACCCGGTTTACACTTTTGTGCCCCCACGCGACTATGCCGTCAAAAAACTTATGACCGACGAAATTATTCTTGAATGGAGCCGCACTTTCTATGATGCCCTTTCGGCAGCTACATGCCCCCAGACCCAAGCTGACCTGGACGCCCTCTGGAACAAGGCAAGCGCCGCCCGTATTTTATGCGCAGAACGCAACGGCAACAACGGTGTTAATCACATCAACGAGGAAATCTGCCGGCACATCCGAAACCAGGTGGGCTTTATGCCAGGCAACGACGAATATTTTGACGGTCAGCTTTTAATGCTCACAAAAAATCAGTCTATGTTTAACCTTTTTAACGGAGACAGCGGAATAGTTGTTTCTCTACCAGAGGAGAACAATTCTGATGGTGCCGACGGGGCAATCAGTATGAAATATCTGATGGTAAAAAAAGACATAAAAAGCATGGCCGCCCAAAATTCCAAAAACGAGGTCATAAAATATAAGGGCAGCTATGTTTTTTATCCCCTTTACCTGCTGCCAAAAGAAGCGCTGGAAACCGCCTACGCAATCACAATTCATAAATCTCAGGGCTCGGGTTACAAGGCAATTCTGGTTTTCCTGCCGGAACATTCGGGGCACCCGCTTTTGAACCGCCAGATTGCATACACGGCAATTACGCGTACAGAAGGTTCCACCTACATAGTTGCCCGCCCGGAAAGTCTGGAAGAAGCCCGACGCACTATTATTGAACGCGATACTATGATTCAGATTTAAGATTTTATCTTGACAAAATCTTACAAAAATGTCATTTATTTTATTATGACAGTAGATTTTGAATACCAACCAATTTTGGAAGATTATAACTCGGACGGCAGCCTTCAGTTGGGTGCCATATTAAAAGTGCTGGAAAATTCCGGCAACCGCCATTCAGACATTGCCGGTGACAATATTCTTACTGGCAGCAGTAACGGCATTGCCTGGATTATGACCGACTGGCTGCTTGAAATTCAGTCTTATCCAAAGTACGGCGAAAAACTGATGGCACGCACATGGAGCGAAACAGTACGCCAGCCACTTGCCTGTATGCGAGACTTTGAACTTTACTGTAACGGCCAGGTCCTTGCCCGCGGACTTACAAAGTGGGTTTTAGTAGATTTGAAGGCAGGTCGCCCTCTTCGTGTAAGTGCCGACCTTATAGAAAAATACCAGCCGGAAGAAAAGTTTGTTTTTGGTGACTTAAAAATGCCAAAAATCAGTCAGCCGGCACCAGAAGCTTTTACCAGCGAAACAAAAATCACCCTGCGCCGCAGCGACATAGACTTTAACAACCATGTGCACAATCTTACTTACCTGGATTTTGCTCTGGAAGCCCTTCCTGCCGACGTGTACGAAAAACAGAAAGCTGCCTTCAAAAATGTTCGCATTTCCTACAAATCAGGCGTAAAAGCAGGTGAAAACATTACCTGCCGCTATGCCCAGGTAGAAGGCAAACACGTAGTTTGCATTTTTGGGGACGATGGCTCCCTGCGCACTCAAATAGAGCTATCATAAAATAAAAGATGGAAAAGCAAAAAAAGAAATTCCTGACAGAAGAACGCATTCTCTATTTGGGCGGCTTTATAATTTTAAGTGCCGCCGCAATTATAAGCTTTCTTGTAGAAGCCGAGCACAGAACAATCATCCCAAAACCAGAAATTGTTATTCCAATTATCAACACAATCTGTGCTCTTGGCGCCCTGGTTCAATTTCTCTTTGCAAAAAATCATATTATTCCCTACGCAATTATGCTTTTGCAAAGTGTTTCCACAATTTTAACCGGTTATGAGACTCTTGGCGTTTTTCTTTTTACAGCCATGATAATTCTTATGTTCTGCAACAAAGACCTGCGAACACATTTTTACGCAAAATTTATTCCACTTTTGAGCATTCTGCTTATTACCCTGCTTGGCCTAATTCCATTCGGATGGTTCCGTTTTGTTTTGGCCTTTATAGAAGCAGTATTTTTTCTGTCATTTTACTTTTGCATTTACAAAAAGCTTGAAACTCTTCTCATTTCGATTGCTCCGGTCTTTAATTCTGTACAGGAACCTAAGGTTTCATTGCCCGAAGCCGGTGGGACAATCATGCTTTCTGAATTGGGCTTAAATGAACGCCAGCAAAAGTTTATTTTTGACAATCTTACAAGTGACGCTTCCTACGCAGAACTAAGTGAAAAATATTATGTAAGCACCTCTACCGTAAAAAAAGAAATGGCAGATGCCTTCCGCAAAATTGGCGTAAAAAATCTGGAAGAACTAAGGCTTTTGCTTTTGCAGTATCACATTAAACTGTAAAATACAGGGCCGCAAGCACATAAACAAAAGAAGAATTCCAATAAATTGCAATCTCATTGGTGCTGTAACTTGGCACTGCATCGGCATAGCATTTAAGCGGCGGCAGGTTCTGCAGGTGCTCTTTTGCATATGCATCATGAAGTCCCTGGCAAGGACCACCTGCAAGCATACCAGGCATAATTTTTCCACTTGCTATACTTGGGCGATGGTGCGGTTGCACTGTACTCTTTGAGCCCGCACCTGTAACATAGCAGAGATTCAGCGGATTGCAGCCCAAAATATAAGCTATCTGATGGCGGGCAACTTCCCTGTATTCTTCTCGGCCAGAAAGGCGGTATGCGACAAGCAGGGCATGTGCCACATCACAGATTGCACCGTTACTACCCCAGCCAAAATGAGGAATGTCCAGACCAAATACAGACTTTCTGCTAAATTCCAGAGAACGCTCTGCCTGGCTTAAAAAGTGACTCTTAAGTTCTTCTACAACTGGGTCGCCAGCATTTTGTGCAACAAGAGCAGAAGACTTCAAGAGGATTTCTGTTCCGTAGCCAGAAACACAGCCCCATCCATAATGCTCATGCCAGCCACGCCATGGCTGGTCTTCTACTTTAGGTTCTGCTTCCTTGTCTCTGCGGATTTTCAGCGCACGGTTCAAGTAACCTGCAATTCCTGTCTGGGCAAACAGGGCGCACAAAGCAAAGTAGCGCTCGTCTGAAACATCACGGTCGCCGTAGCCACCTGTAGTTATTTCCGGCGGATTGATATAAAGTTCGTCTTCATGAGTATCCAGGTAGGCCTGAGCTTTTAATGCGGCAGCCATCAGGCGGCGTGCAAATTCTGCATCTGTCTTTTCAAAGTAAGAAACGGCATAGGCAAAGGTTCCTGCCAAATCTGCGGTAGCCGCCGTAGAAACTGGAGCCAGGACAATCTGATCTTTTTCATCTTCTGGATTAATAAATGCACAGAAGTGATAACATGAAATTTTGTGATAAACAGCACCATCTTCCCGCTGCATCTGCAGCATCCATTCCAGCTCAAAGCGAACTTCATCTAGAATATCAAACTTGTCATAATTGCCGTCGGTACAATCATAAGCCAAAAGAAGATCCATTACGGTCTTGGCGCCGGCAACAACATAGCGGCCATAATCACCGGCATCGTGCCAGCCTCCCTGCACATCGCGCTCTTCATTTGTGCCATAAACTAAGGCCTTACCTGTATGACAAAAGCCCTGTCCGCAGCGGGAAAGCTTAAAATAGTTTAGAGTAGAAAAGAACAAATCATTGTAAATATCAGAAGAAATCTTAAAAGGATAGCTGATGGCACCATCCGCAGAAATTACATAGTCCCTATCAGGCTCGCCATGGAAATCTGAAAAATCTGCATAACAATAAGAGTCTCCTGCAGCTGCATCTTCTACAGACTTATTCCAGCTGCCAGAAAAAACACTTTTACCGCTGACTTTTTCTAAAACTTCAAAAGTTTTTCCAGCAGCTTCCTCAGACTCCGCCATAACATAAGCAAATTTAGCCTCATCCGGCGCATATCCAACCTGATTAACAAAAATGAATGATTCGTTATTTCCTTTCATGACCAACACTATACAGTGTTTCCCCTAGGAAAAGTTGAACGAAAGTCTATAGTTTTTGAAATTACCAGTTTGATTCTTTACCGCAGAGCACTTCCGCCAGCAAAATATTTTTCCTGCTGATTGTGCCGTCGGCATTTTTTACAGAAAGGTGGATTGTACTAGCGGTAACTTCCTTTTGGGCAGCTTCGCCGTAAACGGCCCCCACCAGTTCAAGGTATTCGCTTGTGGACATGGATTCATCATTAAAGACGGGGGCCAGGAAGAGGTCTAAAAGCATTTGAATCTGCTCGTCGCTGGAAGTGTAAAAGGCTTTTAGTTTTGACTGGCTTAAATGAAGTTTTAGTTTTTTGGCTGATTGTTCCAGCAGCCCTGAAGTAAAAAGATAAGTCTTACATTCAGCATCTTTCATACTGATAGAAAGTTTTACGCCCTTTGCACTTACGGCAATAGAAGAAAACCCCGCATTTTCAAGCTGGGTAGAAATTTCTGTGCTATCAAAAAGTTCAAGGCCACCAGAGCCATCAGCCCCAGAAGCAGAAGCGCCTGAAGCGGCAAGAAGCATTTCCTTAAAGGCGTCTCCGCAGCTTCCAGAAAAACTTACAGAAAGAGAAGTGGAACCATCAGCATTTGGCAAAAGTTCCAGAGAAATATCTGAATCGCAGGAGATAAATATAGTGCAAAAAGCAAGCGTTAAAGCTGCAAGAAATGGAACAATCAGATTTTTTTTCATACCAGCATCATACTATAAAAATGATTTCATTCCCATAGTTACACGCACGCCGGTATAAAATACAAAACCTGCCGCAATTGAATGCCCAAAAGACAGAGCAGAATTGTCCGGATTGTTGTAAACAGTATAGCTTAAATCTTGAACCAGCTGCACCTTGGCCTCGCCAATCTCCAGGTTAGGAGTAGAAAAGGAAACCCCAAGAATGCCCGGAAAAATAGAAGGCCGAATCGGCTCGAGCGTATCCACCATTTTAGCGTCCCCAAAAGAAAAGACAGGGCCCACATAAAAGCGAACGTAATCATTCATGGTAGCACTAAGCAAAAGCGGAATCTGGAATATTCCAAGCCCGTAGTTATAGCGAAGGGCAAAGCCAAATCCAGGCTCAAGAGGAAGCTTTGAATAACGCACATTTGACTGAAAGTCTATACCACGGAACTGCAGCATGAACTGTTTTGGAGACATTAAAGACCAGTCGCAGAAAAGTGCAGCGTCAAAAACAAGGCCGTCTAAGAAGCCACCGTCACCTGAATCATCATAAAAAGAACTACCTTTGTAAGAAGCAGACTGAGCGCGTCCAGAGCCAGAGCCCGCACTTCGCCCGCTGCCAGCACCGCCAGAGCGACCACCGCGAGCAAGCTTTTTGCCATCAGGGCGAACAACTTCTTCTGTCACAGACTCGTCAGCCGAGCCAGCGCCAGAGCCCGAACCAGAGTCGCCGCCAGTTCCAGCACGCAGAAACTGGCCGGTTGCAACATACTTTGGCTTCCAGTAAGGCTGATTCAAAGAAGAGATAATAACGCCGGTATTGGGACCATCACTAATTGCAGAAATAAACTGACCGTTTCCAATGTAAATACCAACATGGGTAATTGGAGCCGAACTGTTTGTCTTAAAAAATACAAGATCACCAACTTCCCGCTTGCTTTCAGGAACAACACGACAATAACTGTACAGAGCCTTAGATGTACGAGGCAGCTGAATGCCCAAAGCCTCGCGGGCAACATAGTAAACGAGCCCGGAACAATCAAAAGTATCTGGACCTACAGCCCCCAGAACATAAGGACTACCCACATACTTTTTTGTTTCGGCAACAAACTTTTCGCGGGCAACCTGAGCCTCTGCCGGACTCATATCTGCGGCGCAAAGCTTAAAACAGCAGCAGATAAATACCAGCAAAAGAACAAAAAGCGTTCGTTTTGGCAGTGAGTTAGGGGTAAGAATAGCTTTTATTTTCAAAAGAGGCTCTTTTATATCCATATTAAACCTTCAAATATTGTCTTATTTCCTGAGCAATAGCCTTTAATTTGTCAGGGCTACGCTGATAAACCGCAAGTCCTATATCCGGCAGGGAACCATATCTGCAGGATGCTGCCCAGAAGCGCACATCGTCTGCCTGGCGGTCATAAGATTCTGCACGGTACTGTGTTGGTCCCAATTTAGAAAGCATAGATAATCTGCTCTGAACATCTTCCGTAGAAAATGGACGCAGTAAATCATCATTATTCATGTTATTAGAAAGCAGCATGCACACAATGGCAGGTGTAATAACTCCGTGGTCGCCAATGGTGTAATCAGCTGGAATTTTCATAGACTCATAATCTTTAATAACCGAATATGGCACGTTTCTGTGGTCGGTGAGCGAGTCAAACAAAACCGCTACCTGCTTGTCTTCCATAAAATAAAGCACATCGTTTCTTGTTGCAACATACCACAAAGGATGAACAAGCCCATCTGACGCCCAGTGTTTTAACATATCCAATACAGAACGAAGGGTGATGGCCCCATCGGCCGAATCTCCAAGTTTTTCATCTAAAACAGAGTCCAGAGACTGCGCAGATTTTAAAAGCTCTATCAGTTTAGCATAAGCTTCAGCACCACCGCGCGCTTCCACGATTCCGCCCAATAGGGCAATCAGAGTGCGGTCATTTCCTCCTTCGCAGAAAAATGGAGTAAATACATGTTTACTGGCTTCAATTAAATATGCTTCAAACTCATCCCAAGTTTCCGGATATTCCAGATTGTTCTTGTCTCTTACCGGCTGGAAAAATGCCATCTCATAATGGTCCAGCAAAATAGGATAAGTTTTTGTATCTTTTGAGTTCAGATCTTTTCTTAAAGAAGTAGGAATTGTCTGCAGAATTTTACCAGGAATATCTTCTGAAAATTTCCCCAGGGTACTTGTAATTTCTCCCTCCCAGGTAAAAAGCATGTCAAACTTTTCTGAAAGGGCGCCCATATCTATGTCGTTTTTGTTCAGGTCATAAAAACTAAGTTTTACCTCTTCCAGTTCAGGCAATTCTTTTTTCAGATTTTCAGTAATGTCTTCTGGCAGGCCGCAAAAGGCAATCTTTACAGTTTTGTCATTCTCTTTTTTGCGGAAATACAAAATACTGGAAATAACTACAAGCAGTACAACAAGCCCAGAAGCCACAATAATAATATTTCGAAGTGTTTTTGATTTTGATGTCATAAAAGTATTATCGGAAAGTTGCAGAAAATTCTAAACAATATGTAAGGCTGATTGCCCCATTGTGATTACCCCATTGCCCGGGCAAAAAAAAGTGGTGGCTGAACCTGTCAAACCACCACTTCTAATCAGCAAGATTTATTTATTATTTGCCAAAGATATCAAAGTAACCTGCTACGAATACAACCAGAATGATGAGTGGTGCAATGTAGCGCAGGTAGAAGCGAACAACCTTGTTCTTAGGGAACTTAATTCCTTCTCCAGAGTCAGCTTCTGCAATAAAGCCGTCCCAGCCCCAACCTTTTTTCCATGTACAGAACAAGAGGAAGAGCAAAGAACCGATTGGCAAGAGGTTCTGGCTTACAAGGAAGTCTTCCAAAGCATCGATAGAACCAATGTGAGCACCAAAGTGAACTCCAGACCAAATGTTCATACCAAGAGCAGCAGGTGTAGCCAGAATAAGGATTGCAACAAAGTTGATCAATACAGACTTTGTGCGTGACCATCCAAACTTATCCATTGGGAATGCTACGATATTTTCAAATACTGCAATTACAGTAGAAAGAGCAGCAAATGCCATGAACAAGAAGAAGAAAGCTCCAACTATGCGTCCTGCAACAGGGCCCATTGCATTAAATACGTTTGGCAGAGACATGAAAGCAAGTCCTGGACCAGAAGAAGCTTCTACATTGAAAGCAGCACAAGCTGGGAAGATGATAAGACCTGCACAAATTGCAACGAATGTATCCAAACCGATTACGCGCAAAGCTTCACCTGTAAGTGAGTGTTCCTTACCAATGTATGAACCAAAGATTTCCATAGAACCAATACCAAGGCTCAAAGTAAAGAATGCCTGCCCCATAGCAGCGTAAATTGTGTCCCAAAGTCCGTGTTCACCGCTTACAAGATTCTTAAAGTCTGGCTTAAGATAGAAGGCATAACCAGCACCGGCACCAGGAAGGAATGCAACATAAATTGCAAGACCAAGCATAATTACCAGCAAAGAAGACATCATAATTTTTGTGATGCGTTCAACACCCTTCTGAAGTCCAAGGAAGCAGGCACCAAAACCAATTACGATTACTACAACCATCCAGATTAAAAGACCAGAAGTAGAACCGATTGTTCCATTCACAAATTCATTTACAATTTCATCTGATGAAAGACCAACAAATTTTCCGGCAAGCATCTGGAAGAAGTACTTAAGGAACCATCCAGAAACTACTGTATAGAACATCATAAGCAGGTAGTTTCCTGCTACTGCAAATCCACTGTACCAATGCCACTTTGTACCTGCAGGCTCAAGTTCTCTAAAAGCTGCAGACATACTTTTCTGTGATGCACGTCCTACTGAAAACTCACAAACCATTACAGGAAGTCCCAACAAAACAAGGAACACCAGATAAATCAGAACGAAAGCCGCTCCACCGTACTTACCTGTAATGTAAGGAAAACGCCATACGTTTCCTAATCCAATTGCACAACCAGCAGAAAGGAACAAGAATCCAATTCTACTACCCAAGGTTTCTCTTTTTTCTTCCATTTTTAAACCCTTTTAATTAGTTTTTTTATTTTGATTTTATTTATCGGTATTTTTTAAATACGAATTAAGAGTCTGCAAAATTCTTTACATACATTTCCGAAAGAATTGCGCGTGTTTCCCGAATCATCTGAATTAATTCGGCATTCTGCTGCACAGCCTGAGACTCTTCCAGAATCTGACGGCCGGCACCTTCTGCAGTGAACTTTTTTACACCAATCAGAAATTTAAGGCGGAAAATTAACTGCACCTCATGCTGGGAATAGACACGGCGCCCGCTTAAATCCTTTTGGGGAGTAAAGCCTGGCACCACATCTTCCCAGTAGCGCAGAATATGAGATTTTACACCTGTAAGCTGTTCCACCTGTCCGATTGTGTAGGTCATTTTCCGCGCTGCTCCCACTTCTGGCGGCTTCCCTTCATTTCCAGCTGAACTGGAATCTGGTCAAAGCCCAGGTCTTCGCGGATACGGTTTTTCAGATAAGTGATATAAGTTTCTGGCACAACTTCCGGTCTGGTTGCAAAAATCATAAAGTTTACCGGGTTTGTGCTTGTCTGAGTCATATAGCGGATTTTAAAATGCGCAGTCTTACTTGCTGGTGGCGGATAACGGTCCAGCCAGTCCTGCAGGGCATTGTTGAGAGCAGAAGTTTCAATCTTACGGGTAAGCTGCTCGTAAAGTGTAATTGCAGTATTAAGCAGGTCTTTTACACCAGTGCCGTTTAAAGCCGAAAGCGGCAGAATTGGCGCAAAATCCATGTGGGCAAACATAATGTTCATCCAGTTGCGCACTTCTTTTACAGCCTTGTTGGTCTGCTCTTCGCGCAGATCCCATTTATTCAAAACAAAGATGATTCCACGTCCCTTTTCAAAAGCAAGCGAACAGATTTTTTTGTCCTGTTCTGCAAGTCCTTCCACAGCGTCAATCAAAAGGAAAACAACGTCACATTCATCCAGAGTTTTGATGGCACGGTTTACAGAATAATATTCAACATCGTCGTGAACCTTTGCCTTACGGCGGATTCCGGCAGTGTCCAGAACCTTAAAGCTGCGACCGGCATATTCAAATTCGCCTTCTACAACGTCGCGGGTGGTTCCGGCATAATCACAAACAATAGAATTTTCTGAATGAGTAAGACGATTAGACAGTGTAGATTTACCAGTGTTTGGCTTACCCATAATTGCAATTTTAATAGGACGGTCTGTAGAAACCAGACGGGCCTTAGAAAAATCACAGCGGCTGGAAATAGTTTCAGCCAGCTCTGTAATGTTGTCTCCGTGAGAAGCAGAAACTAAAAAGAGCTCGTCAAAACCATACTTTGCATAGTTCCAGGCTTCGGCTTCATTGCGGCCGCCTTCGGTTTTATTTACAGCGGCAATTAGCTTGTGCCAGTAAGGGCGCATCTGAAGAATAAATTCTTCGTCTTCACCAGTAATTACACCAGCTTCCAAAAGAAGAATTACCACATCTGCCTTCTGAATCATTTCCAGAGAACGCTCTACAACATAATCATCAAGTTCTGCTTCCTTGGTGCCAATGTCGCGGGTAAGTTTGTATCCGCCTGTGTCTACAAGGTGAACAGGCTTACCGTTAATAATTGCTGTTGATTCAACAGGGTCGCGGGTAACACCAGGCTGGTCATTTACAATTGCAACACGGTGGTGCAAAAAGCGGTTAAACAAAGTTGATTTACCAACATTAGGACGTCCGGCAATAACTACAAGAGGAAGTCCGTCGTACTCTAAATCTTCTGCATCTATTCCAGCAGGCACGTGGATTGTACCATCATCATCAAGATATGGTTGGTCATCGGTAACAGCAGCCGCTCCACTAACAGGATTAATTAAAAAATCCGGCTGCTCTTCCAAAGAATCCACTTCTACATTAACAACTTCTTTTGGTTTTGAAAAATCGGGTTTCGCTTTCTTGTTCTTTGCCATATCTTTTTATTATACCAAGAGAGAAAAAAGTCGGCAACAGTACAAGTTCAGGCCTCCAGCATTATATTCCACCCAGAGAAACAGACCAGTAGAATTTGAAGTGGTTTGTGCTTTCGTCATCAAGATTAAAATGGTAGGTAAAGCCCAAATTAAGAATCTGTGCCATATTCACTGCATAACCTAATTCAAAAGAATTATCCCAGGTAAGATTCATAAATTTGCCGTTATCTGGAGTCTCATAATCTACAGTATTTTTTCCAAAAGCAAGGCAGGTTTCTGCAAACACTTCACCAAAGTACAAACCAAGTCCAAACTTTGCCCTGATTCTTCCAGGATATTTACAATCAAAATACTCATCTGTATAAGAAGCATTACTGTAAACAGGACTATAACTTGAAGGGAAGTCTGTATAACGAATCCATAAACCAAAATCAGGATTAAAAATCGGGAAGAGCCCAAAGTTATAAGCAAACTGTCCTTCGACACCAAAATACGGCTTATCAAAAGTAAAATCATAATCTGCAATTCCCAGCAGATTTAACTGCAGGCCTGTAAGCTTATAGTTTTCGGTTAATTCTATATTTATATAATTGATTCCAAAGCGCGCATTAAAATCATTTTCAATCTCTGCATTTTCAAAAAAGGCAAAAGTTTCTGGAGAATGGCGGATTAAACCATAGTTTCCAACGCCTACAAGTCCTAAACCAGTCAGTTTAAAATTCTTTACCCTGTAAAGAAGGAAATATTCATCTACAAATATAAAACTGTTTATCTCGCTAAAGTGTTTCTCATCACCAAAATCTTTATTTTTAAGAGTTCGGAAGACTCCAGCACTTATTATATTATTTCCAACAGGAATTAAAGATTCAAAATCCACAGAAAAGTTATTAATTTTCGGATAATAGAGTGCATCAAAAAATGCAGCGCCAGAGAGATACTGAAGCCGAGGGAAAACTCCCAGGCAAGCGCCACCAATACCCATAGTTGCATCTTCATCATCCCCAAAAGCCTTAAAATCTATAAGCGGAAGATACATAACAGGACGCAACATAGGGAAAAATGCATGCTCATTTTCTAGTTCCGTTTTTGCTTCTGGAAGATTCTCTGCTTTTTGTGCAAGCTCTTCTGGACGGCGGTATACTTTTTTAGGAAGAACAGGAAGAGGCTCTTTCTTTTCTTTGTCAGCCTTTCTGTCAAAACTGATTTTTGACTTTCTTTCTTTTGTTTCCTTTATGCGATCAAGCGATTCTTCTTTTTCGGAAGCCACTTCATAAGGCTGAAATTCCGGATAGTCCCGCTGCAGTTGGCCAAAGTGCATAATTTCGCCCGGCATACTTGGTCCATTAAATGATGGAACATTTCCCCATTCAGAAGCAGGCTTCATTTTAAGTACATAACCAGTAGAAGAAAGCGACCAGTAATAAAGTCCGCGCGCTCCCTGATAAGCCCAGAGGGCACCAATAGGGTCTGCAACAACTGGCTTTGCGTTCGCTGCAAGTTCATAAACTTCAAGACGGCCGCGGTCATTGCTGGTAAAGGTCAGCTTGCCGTTGCTGTTCCATGAAGGGTAAGCCGGGTCTGTAATAAAGCCGTCGTCATTGGCAACCACAGTGAAGTTACCAGTACCGGCATCTGCCAAATCCATTACACAAACACGGGCACGTTTTCCATCAACTGCCATAAAAGCAAGCTTTGTACCATCGTCATTTACTGCCGGCTGTATAAAGTCGTAATCAGCATTTTCCAGAATTGGGGTGATGGCCCCACTCTCCGTATCAATCTGAACAAGTCTCATTTTAAGCCCACTCTGCTGCATGGCAACCAAAACCTTTCCGTTACGGCTTACACTAGGCTGAAAGAAAGCCCCCTTTTTTGTAAGACGCTTTAAGCCATCAGCCTTAGTCCAGGAATAAAGAGGAAAGTCAATCTGCAAGCCCGGCATGCTTTCAATGCGTTCTTCTTCCAAAGTAACATAAACCTTGCAGTTTTCATCCGCAGTATAAGATTCAGGGTAAGTAATCTGAGTGCGGAAAAGCACAGTTTCTTGAAAAACAGTGTTCAAATCTTTTTCTGGATGAGTGTTTTTTAGCTTGTTGCGCCCGCTCTTAGCCGAAGGGTCAAGTTTTACAATAGAAATATAATCATCCTCTGTTGTTCTCATCGTGATGATTGAACCATCATCTAAAACTACAGCAGGTTTATAATATGAAGTATTTTTAATCCGTGGAGAAATTATCAAACCTTCTGGAATCTTTCGTTCGTCGGCATAGCGTTTAGCAAGCGAAATCTTCATATCCTTATAAATATCTTCTGCTTCTTCACCTGTAACCAGCTTTACAGAACGGTCCCAGTCGCCGTACAAAGGACGGTTTCGTTCAATGTCGGACAAGGTATTCAAGCCCCAGCGGTCGGCAACAGAACGCATCATCAGATAGCCGATTACATAATTTGTTCCACCTCTCTGAATCTCTTTATAAGAAGGAAAAGCATTATCCAGTGTTGCGGCCTTAAAGTTCAGTTCAAAGTAAGGACTTCGGCCACGGCCTCCGTTCAAAAGCTCAGTTTCCAGAACCGTTGTAAGACCTTCCAGCGACCAGGCACTGTTGTAATCAAAAAGCGCTGGAAGCAAAGGACCAAACATGGTAGCAAGGATTTTTTTATCAGGGCGGTCTTCAAAGGCAAAGTTTGCAGAATGAACTAATTCATGTGTAAAGAAAAGATTATGCCAGTCATCGCGGAAGGTAAAATCAACCATGAAATTTGGTGTAGTAAACATCATAAGTTCCACAGGTACCGAATATGTAAGGGCATTCACAAAATTCATTCGGTCAGTAACGTAAACATTTGTTTTTTCCTGAGGAAAGCCGTAAACGCGGGAAACCTTATTCCAGGCCTCTTCTGCAATTTCTGCAAAGGCCTGGGCAGATTCGCGTGCACTATCTTCATAAATAAACTGAAAATGCTCCGTTTCCGCCGTCTTCCAGCCACGGAATTTGGCATCATCAGTATTTTCTGCACAAATAGTGCCCAACAAGAAAAAAGTAGAAACAATTGTACAAAGAAGCTTTTTCATCATAGTGAAAAAATAACATATCTTTATAAATAAGAGAATATGATGATGAAAAAAAACTTGGGTTCAGTAAAAAAAGAACCAAGGTTCTTTACAAATTATTCAAATGCTTGCTGGAAATTGCTTCCAGTTCGGCGATGGTAAAGCGGGAAAGCAGTTCCTTTGTGCCCGAAATCATTTTTGGGCTCATAGACAAGTGCCGAATACCCATTCCTGCCAGAACCATAACGCTGTCCTGACGGCCTGCCATTTCACCGCAGACACTCAAAGGAATTCCCCGGTCCGAAGCATTTTGAATAGTAATTTGAATCATTCTAAGTACAGACAGACTGAACTCATCGTAAAGAGCAGAAACATGCTGATTTTCACGGTCTACAGCCAGAGTGTACTGGGTAAGGTCATTTGTACCAAGGCTAAAGAAGTCGCTTACTTCTGCAAGACAGTCAGAAATCATTGCGGCAGAAGCAGTTTCTATCATTATTCCAATAGGAATATCAGCCTTGTAAGGAATCTTTTCGTAATTTAGTTCGCCCTGAACTTCCTTTACAAGCTTCAAACAGCCCTTAACCTGTTCCACTGTAGAAATAAGAGGGAACATAATCTGCAGGTTACCATAAATACTTGCCTTGTAAAGGGCGCGCAGCTGAGTTTTAAGCACATTCGGATAAGCAAGGCTCAAGCGTACGGCACGAAGTCCCATCAGAGGGTTCTTTTCATCAATAACAGGAATATCTACAGAATTAATTAATTTATCACCACCGGCATCCAAAGTTCGGATTGTTACTGGCTTATCGCCCATAATTTCCAGAACCTGCTTGTAGGCTTCAAACTGTGTCTGTTCGTTAAAGGATCGTGCAGCCGCATTTAAAGAAACGCCGCTCTGAGACATATAGAAAAACTCTGTACGGAAAAGCCCGATGCCATCAGCACCTTCTGCAGCTGCAATTTCTGCCTCTTCCGGCGTACCAATATTTGCGTAAAGTTTGAACTCCACACCATCTTTTGTGCGGGCAGGCTTTCCTAAGAATTCACGCAGCTGAATTTTGCGCTGCTGTTCGGCAAGAATCTTTGCCTTATATTCGCCGATTGTGTTTCGGTCAGGATTAACAAGGATTTCTGCAGTCTTTCCGTCTACAACAACAGTTTCTCCGTTGCGAACCTTTTTACTTATATCTTCCAGACCAACAACCGTAGGAATTCCATAGTTGCGGGCAAGAATAACTACGTGAGAAGAAACACCGCCCTCTGTAAGTGCCAGTCCCGCAATCTTTCTTTTAGAAAGAATAATTGTATCTGCCGAACTAAGCGAATTAGCGATGATAACAGAACCATCAGGTACGCGGTTTATATCAAAAGGATGAATATCAAGCATTTCGTCCAGAACACGACCAAAAATATCGGTGATGTCCTGAGCGCGCTCAGAAAGATAGTAATTACCAGCCTGACGAAGACGTGAAGCGTATTCTTCCGCCTTCATTTCAACGGTATATTCTATATTAAAAAGTTCTTCTTCGTAAAAGTCCTTAACTTCCTTAGAAAAAACAGGGTCGCCCAGCATAAGAATGTAAGTTTCAAAAACTTCGCGCTGAGCCTTATCTCGTTCGTCTGTTTTGGAAAGAGTAGAAAGATGATCAGAAAGTTCTAGCGTAACAGTCTGAACTGCTGTCTGAAAACGAGTCCAGCCTTTGTGTACTTCATCAATTTTAATACGATGCTGAGGGATTGCTCTTTTTACAGGCTCTGGAATAACAAATGCAGTTCCAATTCCAACTCCGTCAGCCGCAGGAATTCCTAAAAATACTTCCATAATGTAGAATTATATAATATTTTTGGTTATATTTAAAGCATGACAGTAGAACCCATTTTTCATCTGCCTTTTCAGGCAGCATTTTTAATCTTCATTATTTTCAGCTTCTTTGGTTGGTGCTCTGAAGTGCTTTATGTGGGTATCTTCTTTGAGCATAAGTTTGTAAACCGCGGATTTTTACACGGTCCCCTTTGCCCGGTATACGGCTTTGGCGGCGTTGTAATTCTTCTGCTTCCAAAAGAGCTTTATTCCACCTGGCTTCCTCTTTTCTTTGCTTCAATGATTCTCTGTACAATCGTTGAATACTTTGTAAGCTGGATTATGGAAAAGCTTTTCCATACACGATGGTGGGATTATTCAAAATATAAACTGAACATTAACGGTCGTGTATGCGCCTTGAACTCCGTTCTCTTTGGTTTTATGGGGCTTGGAATCATCCGCTTTGTTTATCCTCAGATTATCAGACTTTTAAACTGGATGGGAGACTTTGTGATTACCACATCGGCCGAAATTATTGCAGTTGCCCTTACTATTGACCTTCTGATTACAGTTAGAAGACTTGTTGACTTTAACACTACAATGGCAAAAATCAAAACCTTTGGTGAAATTCTGCGCGACGCTTACGGTCAGGAAGCCTGGTTCAAGGGAACTTCTGCTTATGTAATGGCAGAAACTGTAAAACAGCAGGCCCAGCTGAGCCGCGAAAAGATTAGCCAGAGCATCATGGAAAAAATTGAACAGTTCCAGAGCAAGCGCCAGTTTAACATTGAAAGCTTTATGAACCGCTTCCCAACTATGAAGAGCGTAAACTACAATAACGAATTAGAAGACCTTAAGATTAAGATGAAAGAACGTCTTGAAAAAATTAAGGCAGAACGTAAAGCAAAATCAGGAAAGAAATAATGAAGATTGAATCAGTTACACCACAATTCGATGCCTCGAAAGTGCCACAGGATGCCCTGGACATCATAGAAAAATTTGATGACATACTGCAGAACGTACGACCTTTAAACAGCCGCCAGCTTCAGCAGCTCCCAGACAACATCCGTGCCCTTTCTCATCAGCTTACAGACGAACGTTCTTCACGCCGCCTGGGCTACATGAATGACACCGTGCAACTGATTTCTTACGTACGCTATTATACCTGGTGGAACCTGGTACGCTTAACACGATTGTTCAGTAGCCTTCCTGCGGAATGTTTCCCTGACGGTACTTCTGGAACAAGCTGCCTGGATTTGGGAACCGGCCCACTTACTGTAGTAACAGCCCTATGGCTTGCCCGCCCTGAACTTCGCAAGCTGCCACTCACCTGGTACTGCCTGGACGTTTCTGCCAACAGCATGGTTTTAGGAGAAGACGTTTACCTTTCTGTAGTAGCCCGCACTGGTGGTGAACCATGGAAAATAATCCGTGTTAAAGGCAGCTTTGGCACATCAATAAAACAAAAAGCAAGTTTTATTACCTGTGCAAATATGTTCAACGAACTGGACCAGTCTTCAGACATGCCGCCGGAATTCCGCGTAAAAAAATACTACTCGCAGCTGGGCACCTACAGTGAAAAAAATGCCCGCTTCCTTTTTATTGAACCTGGAGTTCCAAAAGCAGCCCGCACACTGAGCCTTCTTCGCGAACGTTTTATTAAGGGCGGCAGCGTAATTGCCGCTCCTTGCCCCCACAGCCTTGAATGCCCTATGAGCGGTTTCAAAGCCTACACTGGAAGCAAAAACAAGTGGTGCAACTTTGCCTTTTCTACCCAGGACGCCCCAAGCCGCCTGCAGAAGCTTTCTGAACGGGCAAAACTTCCTAAAGAAAGAGCAACTCTTTCTTACCTTGCCGTGGTGCCATCAGCCACCCCCGGTGCAACGGGTACATCGTCAAAGCAGACAAACTCCCTACTCTGCCGCGTCACCTCAGACAAAATCCGTCTTCCAAACTACATGTGCGGTTACTACGGCTGTAGCCAGTATGGACTTTCCCTCATCACCATGCCAGATGAAAACAATACCAAATTACCAAAGCCGCCTTTCCGCCCAAAATCCGGCGACCTTGTTAGCTTCCAGGCAAAAAAAATACCGGATTCTCCATCCGCCCAAAAGCGCGATGAAAAATCCGGTGCATTGATTATTGAAGTTTAATACTATAAAAAAAGCGCTGCGGACAAACCACAGCGCTTTTTCATATAAGTCAGTCTAATTATTTACTTGAAAAAAATCCGACACAAGCTACAACCCAACCAGCAATTACAAGGTAGAAGCCAACCAATGCTCTCTTAAGAAGCTGCTTACCAATTGCCTTGTAAATTCCACCATTAGTCATAAAGCCAATTACAAGAATAACACCACCTGCAATACTTGCAAGCAAGAAAATCAATTTCAGACCTTTAAGTTGAGGAACAAACTGAGCCACAACACCAGCAACAGCACCAACAAAAATCAAAAGAGCACCAATAGCAACAAATCCACCATCTTCAATGTTTTTGATAAAATCAAAACCGTTTGCAGAAGATCCGAACAATCCTTTAATCATTGGACAGCAGAATCCGATAGCAGTAATAGCCATTCCGCAAAGATACAGATAGCTCATAAGATTAATTTTCTTTCCCATTTTATAACTCCTTGTGAAGAAAAATTCTTTATAAAATAATTCTATCACACCTTCTGGAAAAATCACACAAAAATTGTATCAGTATCGCGACAAAGCAACTGAACAGCACGGCGACCAGAATCCACGGCAATTGGAAGTCCGCCCGGCATAAAGCTGCGCTGACCAACAAAGTAGAGTCCGCTTCTGCCAGGCAAAGTCTGTGGGTAATCAAGCTTAGCAAGTCCCTTGCCCCAAACGCTCATCCAGCTTCCTTTGTAAGTGCTGCAGTAACGTTCGTAAGTGCATGGAGTTGCAACATCAATAACTTCTACAGCATCTTTGATTTCTGGAACAAACTCTTCCAGTTTGGCAATAAACTTCTTTGCAAGTTCATCTTTCTTCTGCTTGTAAGTGCCGTCTTCCTTAGCTGCCTTCCACCAGTCGTAAGAATCGCCAATCAAGAGGCAGGTAACAGCAGTGCATCCATCCGGAGAATGAGCCTTATATTTGGCATAGTTATTAATACGAAGTTCTGTTACTTTAAGACCTGCATATTCAAAAGGCTCGTTTTCTGGCATCGGGAATATGCAGCAGTATGGCAGATGTGATAAATCCTTTTTAATTCCAAGGCAGATGAACATATTCTGCTCGCCTACAACATTGCGGCGCATCTGGCGGGCCCAGCGGCATTTAATAGGCTTTTCAAAAAGATTATCAATTGCAACACGCATATCCTGAGAGCAGATTACAGCGTCTGCTTCCATAAAACCGTCTTTAGTCATTACACCTTTTGTAACGCCATCTTCTACAACAATCTTTTCAACCTTAGTTCTAAACTGAATCTTTCCGCCCAAGGCAATAAAAGTTTCTTCCATGTTTTTTGCCATGCGAACTGAACCACCATCAGGGTAACCGCAGTCGCCGCTGGCAAAGGAACCAAGGGTATAAATAAAGGAAAGGGCATTATATCTATAGCCAATTACAGACTTAAGAAGATGCTGAACGTCCTTATTCTTAAAATGCCCAACATATTCTTCATAACTTTCTGCAATAAGGCGTGGAACCTTAAAAATTGCAGGAAGCATTTTCATCAGCTTCCAAAGATTCTGGCGGGATGGACTTTTGCATTTACAATGAGGCACATCCATTACTGGCATGTAAAAACGAGAAAAAGCCTTTACGTCGCGGTAAAACTGATTAATCATCTTTTTGTCTTCTGGCGCAAAAGCCAAAAGCTCACGACGCATATCATCAACATTACGATGAAGACTTACTCTTTTATCCCCATCAATAACAGTATAAAGAGGGTCTCTGTTTTCTATAGGATTATTTTCCTTCAGGGCACCTACAGTCTTCCAGACAGAATTCATAGGTAAAGCAGGATGGGAACCAGTAAGCCAGTGCATTCCTCCTTCAAAAAAATAGCCCTTACGGCTCCATCCAGTAGAAAGACCACCAGAAATAATATGCTGTTCCAAGACAGTTACATCAAATCCAGAGCGAGCTGCATAAATTGCAGCCGATAGTCCAGATATTCCAGCTCCAACGACTATTACCTTTTTCATATTACCACCTGTTATACAAGTTATCAGTTACCTGGATTTTTAAACGCAATAAATGCCGCTATCAAAGAAAGAACAGAAGAAACAAATGTTATCAAAGTAGACAGCAAAGGAATAAACCAACCATTTCTAGGAGAGTTTCTCTGAGCATAAATAATAGCTTCCGGCGGAATTATAGATTTCTTAGAAAGTTTCTTTCCGTTTTTATCTGTAATCTTTACAATCTTAAACAAAGACTGGTCATAATCAAAGCCCATTGCAAGGTTTACATAATAGTCCCAGGTTCTGTCCGGCTGGTAAGAATAACGGCCAGGGGAATTAACACCACCAGTAACAGTTACAAAGAACTGAACAAATGGAATTACAAGTCTGTCATTTGGCTGCAGCAAAAAGTCATCCTGATTATCAGAATCACCAGTTGGGTGAATAACAGAATCCAAATCTACTGGGTATTTTTCTTCTGTAATTTTTCCATCCGAAGCAACCTTTGTACGAATAACGCAGGCATTTCTTAAATCTGCGGAATTCACAAGCATCAATGGGTTAGATGTCAAAAGTGCCCGGCAAGTCATATCTTTGCTGTATGGAATTACAAGACGAGAACTTGCGGCAGGACCAGAAGCAACTTCTCCAGGGAATTCAATGTAGTCACTCAAACCATCATCATCAGAATCTACATTAAAGAAAGTACCGTTTTCAAAATCATAGTATTTGCTAACAGCACCTTCTACATAAACAACAGAAGAAGTATCTTTCATAGAAGCAACATAAACCCTGTCATAACAAGCCAAAGGTGTTGTTACATGCAAATCAGATTCTTTAAGTGATGATGCAGCGTACATAGTCTGGCCGCCTACGAATCTGGAAAGTGTTATCTTATCTTTATTTGCATATGGATTAAAACCATCGCCATAATCAAAAATCAGTTCTCTAAGTTCTTCACCAGGCTCAAGTTCATATTCGCCTTCGCGCATTACAGCACCAGACAACCAGATTTTTCTATCGAGACGTTCAACAATAATTGTATCACCAGGTCTTAAGTAAGGATCCTGAAAGAAATCTCCAAGACGGGCAGCCTTAAACAAGTCATAACGTTTTTCTGTACCATCAGCAGAAATAATCTTTACAAAACGTCTGGAAGAATAGTCTGTATAAAAAGATGGAAGAATTTCTGAAACATGAACCAGTGCCCATGTATCAACAGTCTTAGAGCGAGTTACTTCACCCTTTACATATACATGGAACTGAGCAGGGTTAGAAAGGAAGAACTGAACTCCGCCTGTTGGGTAGTTATTAACAATAAGAGCTTCAACCTTGCTCTTAAACTCCTGAATTGTAAGCCCGCGTGCATTAATAATACCCAGGTTTGCAATTCTTACACGATAAGTGCTGTCTACAGAAATAGAAAAAGAACCTCCGTTATATACCAGAGAATAAATATCACCGGCAGTAACGATATATTCATTTGTTGCCATAGCAACCTGTGCACGCTTTACGTTATCTGTAGAAGTAAAAGCCGCAGCAGAAGATGATGAAGAGACTTGAGCAAACGCAGAGAAAGAAAGAATCAGCGAAATACCAAGAACAAGAAAGCTTTTTTTATTTTTCATTTTATCTACCTTATTTCTTTTTGTTTGAACGAAGTTTTTCCATTGCTTCAGGATCTTTTCTAATATTCTCAATGGCATTTAAGAGGAATGCAAGGAATACAGAAATAAAGAAAGCAGCAAAAGTTACAATAATACAAAGCTTTCCACGGCTTGGGCCAGATTTAATATCTGGAACAGCAGCACGTTCAAGAATCTGGAAAGTTGGAGCTTCTGTAGCCATCTTTACTTTTAAGAGTTCAAGCTGAGAGCGCAGCTGCTTATAAACTTCCTGCTGAGCAGAAAGTTCAAGTTCAATTCTCTTTTGTTCAATTGTAGACTCTTTAGTCCACAAGGCTCTACCCTGTGCAACACGGTCCTGCATGTCAGAAAGTTCTTTAGTAAGTCTAAGAATCTCAGACCATGAAGAATCAATATTTTTTTCCAAGTTGTCTTTAGAAATCTTGTTGTTATCTACACCAAGTTCATCAAGTTTTGCAGAAATCCAGTCTACAACAAAGTTTACAACTTCAACTGCATATTCAGGATCAATATCTTCAAAAGAAACAGTCAAAACACCAGTACCAGATGCATACTCTGCGGAAACCTTTTTAGAAAGCATCATTCGCATATTTGCAACTGGGGACTTTTCTACAGGATACTTTTCATACAAATTAAAATGTTCTGCAATAGCATCATAAAATGGGTTAGATTTTGTAAGATACAAGATAAGAGAACTGGTTGATGAACCACTGGAACCAGACAAATTCATTCCCATTAAAGAAGCAAGTGCACTTGCAGAACCAGACAAAGAAAGTCCAGAACTACTGTTTGAATCTGTAATGAGCATATTTGCAGATACTTTATATGAATTAGGTAAATATGATTTTTCTGGGGGAAGTTTTAAGGAAATAATGGAATAAACTACTATAAAAATCATAGCCAAACCAGTTATTCCAATAATAAGCCATTTTCTACGCAATAAAACAGCAAACAAGTCTAACAAAGAAATTTCATCATCCTTTTCTACTGTTGCTTCCAATTCTTCTGCCATAAAAACTCCTGTGTTAGGCCGCCGGTCAGAGCGGCCGGTGTTCTATAGCAAAGCTTTTTTTTAGCTTTACCTTTTAAACTAAGTATAAAATATTAACACACATTCCAATATGAATTCAAGCATAGGGCAAGTTGATTTTTTTTAATTTTGTGGTAGTATAAAGGCTATGAATATAGTTTTTTGCATCGGATTATCCGCAGTTTTATCACTTATTTCAATGCCAATAATTATCAGCATTTGTAAGCGTTTAAAACTCTATGACTATCATGATGAAAGAAAGATTCATTCAGGCGATATACCTCGGCTTGGCGGCGTTGGTATTGTAATTTCATTTGTTATTTCTTCATTGCTTTATCTGCTAACTAACAACAACATTAACGCATTAGACCATTTGCCTATCTATATTGCAGCAGGAATAATCTTTGTTTTTGCCATTGTAGATGATATTTTAAACCTTCCGGCAATCGTAAAACTGATTGTCCAGTTGGTTGCTGTTGGTATTGTTGTATTCTCCGGCTATCATTTTACCCAGCTTTTTGGCTGGCAAATGCCTAAGCCATTTGCATTTATCCTGACCTTTGGATGGATTCTTGGAGTAACAAATGCCTACAACCTTATAGACGGTTTGGACGGTCTTTGCGGTTCACTTTCATTTACTGCAATTGTTACTATGGGAATTCTCTACTATCTTTCTGGTAACCCGGAATCTGCACTCTGCTTTATGCTTGCAGGTGCAATTTTCGGCTTCCTCTGCTTTAACTGGCCACCAGCAAAGCTCTTTATGGGAGACAACGGTTCCCAGTTCCTTGGTTTTATGATTGCAACACTTCCTCTTTATTCATCAGGAGATGTTTTTGAATTCAACAAGCTTCTTATTATGCTTGTTGTTACTTCATTTGCTGTATTTGATACAATTGCAGCAATCTGGAGACGCATTCGCGACAAAAAACCTATCATGGAAGGAGACCGTTCTCACCTTCATCACAAGCTTTTGAACATGGGATACACAAAAAAATCTGCACTCTACCTTATTGTTTTCCTTCAGATTTTGCTTTGCCTTTCTGTTGTAGTTTCATATTTCCTTGGAGCCTTGAAAGGTATGGCCCTTCTGCTTGAATCATTCTCTTTTATGGTTCTTTTCTTCAGCATTATTCACTACACAAACCGCAGAGTAATGTTAAAAAAGATGCAGGAAGAGGCAGCTGCAACTGAACAATCACCAGAAAATACAAACTAAATAAAGATTTCCTTTTTATGGATTTCGCCAAGGCTGTGAATACACTCTTGTAAAGAGCGCTCTTCACAGCCATTTTTTTTCATATAATCAGAAAGGTCGATTGTAAAGCGGTTCATAGAAAAATGCTGGAAGAGATAAACGCTATTCCAGCATTCACTAAAGGATGCATTTTCGTAGACAGAACGCAATTCATTACGATATTTAGCAAAAATTCCTTTTTCTTTAAGCTCAGAATAACCAACAAGCCAAAGCTCAGGACAAACTGCGCCATCCTTTTTTCCTGCTTCACATAAGCTTATATGCAGCTTAGCCGTCTCTTTTGCACACCAAATCTGACTTTCTTCTAACAGAAAAGCAAGGCCGGCTCCCCCACACTTGGCCATCATCTTCAACTGGGCAGTTTTAGCGCTATGAACAGGAGTCTTATTCAAAATAATCACATTGCGTCTAAAATCCACCCCCAGCCCAGGATTCCTCTTAAAATAGCCCTCAGCAATGCGCCCC